>Ga0208300_100376_pt1 | contig 34511 bp, 25 predicted proteins | sample 23_taG_FD_184096 | JGI IMG/M metagenome (GOLD analysis project Ga0208300, IMG submission 184096) | Marine viral communities from Cariaco Basin, Caribbean Sea - 23_WHOI_OMZ (SPAdes) (version 2) | ecosystem: Environmental > Aquatic > Marine > Oceanic | place: Caribbean Sea: Cariaco Basin...
GCGGCTTTTTTTATTTCAGATCAGGGGTTTGTGCATGCGCCAGCGGGTGAGGGCGACGCCGTCGCGTTCCACGGTTTCCTCGGCGTCGGGTTGGAAGCCGAGGAACAGGAAGAAGTCGTGGGCCACCAGGCTGGCTTCGGTGACCAGGCGCTCGCGGCCCTGGATGCGCGCTTCGTCCTCGAGATGCTGGTAGAGCAGGGTGGCAATGCCCAGGCGGGCGGTGTCCGGGTGGACGTAGATGAGCGTGATGCGGTCGTCCACCAGCTGCGCGAAGCCGGCGGTTTCCTGCTGCCATTCGGCGACCATGGTCAGGCCCTTGGCGAGATCCGCCGGAAAGGCCGGGTCGTCGGCGGCGGCGCTCCAGGCCCGACGCTGGTCAGCGTCGTAGTGATCGGCGGCGGTGACCAGAATGGCGTCGCGGAACACCCGGGCCAGCGCGGCCGCGTCGCCGTCCCGGTAGGGGCGGATTTCGAACGGCAGGCCCGACGTTGCTGAATCCGGCGCCGGGTCGGCGGCCACGGCGGGTGCCGGCTCACGCGCGGGGGGCGGCGGATCGGCGGGGCGCGCCGGCGCGAACGAGGCGCCCGGCGCCGGTGACCCGCCGAACAGCCAGCGGCGCAGTCGTTTAAGCATGGCCGGGGCCGTGGAGAGTGCTATGAGGCAGGCTCTTCATCGGAGGCCTCCTTGAGTTGTTTTAGTTGTTGTTCTAATACCTGCAAGTACCGTTCCTGCTTGCGCAGCAGGGCTTCGGTGGTCTCCTGCTGGCGGCGCAGGTCGTCGGCGCGCTCCAGCAGTTCCTGCTGCTCGCGGGCGGCGGCGCTCTTCTCTTCCTCGGCGGCGGTGCGGTCTGCGTTACCGGCCAAGGCCGGAAAAGGTGCCAGCAATGCCAGCATGACGATGAAACGAATGTAAGCCATACACAATACGATCTAAGTGGGACCGGAAATTCCCGAGTCTATCAAGGCCGGCAGGAAGATGCTTGTAGGAGCGGGCCCCGCCCGCGAAAGGGTGGCTTCAGCCACCCGGCAGGATACCAGAGACGCTGTTTGTGCTGCCTTTAGATAGCCCCCCTGGCATCCTGCCGGGAGCTTCGCTCCCTTTCGCGGGCAGGGCCCGCTCCCACAAGGTCCGCTCCCACAAGCCAAAAAAAACGGAGCCCGGAGGCTCCGCGATGATGGAGAAGTGTTTAGTCCGAAGCGGACTTAGTCGTTGAGGATCTTGTCCTTGAGTTCCTGGTCGATCCAGATGCGGGCGTAGATGGCGTTGGGCTTGACCGCGCCGATGCGGGTTTCGCCGTGGTAGTTCTTCACCCAGGGCCACCAGGCGGAGTACACCATTTCGGTGGGCAGCCAGACGTGCGGTACCGCTTCCTCGATGATGAAATCGTTCAGCTCGCGGATGCTGGCGTTGCGTTTTTCGTTGTCCGGCTCATGGATGGCGGCGGTGATCTTCTTGTCGAAATCCTCGTTGGAGTAACGTGAGGCGTTCCAGGTCTGGCCGGTCATGAAGCTCTTGCGCAGGACCTGGATGGGGTTGCCGGACCCGTTGTTCATCAGGTAGCCGCCGGCCTGGTTGTCGCCGCGCATGTTGGAACGGAAGGCGCCGTATTCCAGCGTTTTCACGTTCATGTTGATGCCCACCTGCTGGTAGTACGCCTGCAGCATGGCGACCACGTCCATGTGATAGGGGCTGCAGGAGCAGACCTGGACGTCGAAGCTGAAGCCTTTCGGGTAACCGGCGTCGGCGAGCAGTTTCTTGGCTTTTTCCGGGTTGTGGCTGAACAGTTCCTTGGCGGCGGGGGAGAGGTCCTCCAACGGGGTGTAGAACTCGGTCCAGCGCTGCGCGAACGGGTAGTTGAGCAGCTCGCCTTCGCCGTTGAGCAGCGAGGAGAGAATGGCGCGCTGGTCGATGGCCAGGTTCATGGCACGGCGCACGCGCACGTCGTCGAAGGGCTTTTCGTCGGTCTTCAGGGCGATGTAGGTGCCCTGGGTGGCCACGTGCTTGCGGAATTCCAGCTCCGGGGCGGTTTTCTTCAGCTGGTCCACCAGCTGCCAGCGGATCGCTTCCATGATGTCCACGCGGCCGGAGCTGAGCGCCGCCACCGAACTCGATTCGTCCTTGATGATGTGATAGACCACTTTTTCATTGAGCGGCAGCTGGTATTCCTCGCCGTCGATGGTGGTGGTGTCCCAGTAGTTGTCGTTCTTTTCATAAACCTGCTGACGGCCGGTCTGGATGTCGGCGATGCGGTAGGGGCCGGTGCCGGCGGCGTTTTTCCAGTCGGCGCGCTCGTCTTCGCTCAGGTTCTGCCATTCCGGCGGCAGGATGCCGTCGTAGTAGCCCCAGGCCAGGCGGTACGGCCAGTTACCGTGGAATTTGCTGAAGTGCGCCACCACGGTGTGCTCGTCCGGGGCCTCCCAGCGTTCCACGAAGTCCCAGAAGGTGGGAATGGCGCGCGGGTTGTCCCAGCGGGTTTTGAACGAGGTGATCACGTCGTTGGCCACCAGCTCGCGGCTTTCCATGACGCCGGGCACTTCCTGCCAGTAGACGCCCTCGCGCAGATGGAACACCACGCGCATGGGGTCTTCTTTCACTTCCCAGCTTTCCGCCAGGCTGCCTTCCAGCTGACCGTAGGGAATGTAGGCCTGCTCGACGAAGCTGTTTTCGTTGCTGCCGCGCGGGCCGTATTGAAGATCGCCGCGCAGCAGCGATTCCATTTGCAGGTTGTCGTGGTTGCCTTTCCAGGTCCAGCGCTGCAGGTCCCAGGTGGTGGCGTCCAGGGTGCGGTAGACCGTGGAAACATTGACGGTGCCGTCGGTTTGCGGAGTTTCCGCCGCGGCCGGCCCGGCCCAGGCCAGGGCGGCGGTGGCCGCCAGGGACAGGGCGATTCTCGGTGTACGCAAATTCATGATGCTCTCCTCGTTTTGTTATTTTGTTAAAGGTTGCCGGCCATGGCCTGGGCCCGGTCCGGGTCATGCAAATGGCAGGCAACGCTATGGCGGTCTTCGATTTCCAGGGCGCGCGGCGCTTCCCGGCGGCACAGCTCGGTGGCGTGGGGGCAGCGCGGGTGGAACGGGCACCCCGGCGGCGGATCAATGGGGCTGGGCACTTCGCCGCTCAGTGACGGGTTGAAGTGCTGTTGCACCTCCGGGTCCGGGTTGGCGATCGGGATCGCGCCCAGCAACGCCTGGGTGTAGGGGTGCTGGGGGTTGTCGTAGAGGGTTTCGCGGTCGGCCACTTCCACCACCCGGCCCAGGTACATCACCACGATGCGGTGGCACAGGTGGCGCACCACCGCCAGATCGTGGGCGATGAACAGATAGGTCAGGCCCAGCTCTTTTTGCAGGTCTTCCAGCAGGTTGATCACCTGGGCCTGGATCGATACGTCCAGGGCGGACACCGGCTCGTCGCAGATGATCAGCTCCGGGTCGGCGGCCAGCGCCCGGGCGATGCCGATGCGCTGGCGTTGGCCGCCGGAAAATTCGTGCGGGTAGCGGTCGGCCATCTCCGCTTTCAGGCCCACTTTTTCCAGCAGCCCCATGACTTTTTCCCGGTAGGCGGCGCGGCCCTGGGTAAGGCGGTGCACGCGCAGCGGCTCGCCGACGATGTCCAGCACCTTCATGCGCGGGTTGAGCGCGCCGAACGGGTCCTGGTAGACCATCTGCATGCGCCGGCGCAGCCGCTTCAGCGCCGGCTTGTCCGGGTGGGTGATGTCCTCGCCGTCGAAATGGATGCGGCCGTCGGTGAGCGGGCTCATGCGCAGCATGGCCAGGCCGGTGGTGGACTTGCCGCAGCCGGATTCGCCCACCAGGCCCAGGGTTTCGCCGCGGTCGATATGGAAGGCGACCCCGTCCACCGCTTTCACGGTGCCGGCGTTGCGGCCCAGCAGGCCGGCCTGCAGCGGGAAGTGCACGCGCAGGTCGGAGACTTGCAGAAGCGGTTCAGCGTTTGGCATCGGTATCCACCCAGCAGGCTTTCCAGTGGTTGTCGGTGATCTGTTCCAGGGGCGGCCGTTCGCTGCGACAGCGCGCTTCGGCGAAGCGGCAGCGTGGATGGAACGGGCAGCCCGGGGGCGGGTCGGAGAGATCCGGCGGCTGGCCGGGAATCGGCGTCAGCCGGCTGCCGGGGGCCTGGTCCAGGCGCGGCATGGATTCCATCAGGCCCAGGGTGTAGGGGTGTTTGGGGTAGTGGAAAATCTCTTCCGCGGTGCCCCTTTCCACGATGCGGCCGGCGTACATCACATTGATGCGGTCGGCGTAACGGGCCACCACGCCCAGGTCGTGGGTGATCAGCATCATCGACGAGTTGTTGGCGCGCACCAGGTCGCGCAGCAGTTCCAGGATTTGCGCCTGCACCGTCACGTCCAGGGCGGTGGTGGGCTCGTCGGCGATCAGCAGCTTGGGCAGGCATGCCAGCCCCATGGCGATCATCACCCGTTGGCGCATGCCGCCGGAGAGCTCGTGGGGGTAGGCGTCGAGGCGCTTTTCCGGGTCGCCCAGGCGCACCTGGCGCAGCAGCTCCAGGCAGCGCTCGCGGACCTTTTCCTTGGGCACCGAGCCGTGCACGCGCAGCGGCTCCGCCAGTTGCCGGCCGATGCGCAGGCTCGGGTTCAGGGAGGTCATCGGCTCCTGGAAGATCATGGCGATGTCGCGGCCGCGCAGGCGGCGGATCTGCTCGTCGTCCAGGTCCAGCAGGTCCTGATCGTTGAACAGCACCCGGCCGCCGACGATGCGCCCGGGCGGGCTGGGAATCAGCCGCAGCAGCGACATGGCGGTGATGCTCTTGCCGGAGCCGCTTTCGCCGACGATGGCCAGGATCTCGCCTTCCTTCACGTCGAAGCTCACCTGGTTGACCGCATGGACCTCGTTGCCGTCCTTCTCGAAGACGGTGTGCAGGTCCTGCACGTCGAGCAGGGTGCGGCGGGTAACGTCCGCTTTCATATTCATACGCCGATGGCCCTTTTCACGCGTGCCAGGTAGCGACCGCTGCCGCCGCGCATGCGCGGGTCGAGCATGTCGCGCAGGGCGTCGCCGAACATGTTGATGCCGAACACCACCACGGTCAGGGCGATGCCGGGAATAATCGCCAGCCAGGGGGCCTGGAACATATAGCTGCGCCCGTCCAGGCTGAGCATGCCGCCCCAGCTGGGTGACGGTGGCGGAATGCCCAGGCCCAGGAAGCTGAGGCCGGATTCCGCCAGGATCACCGCCGCCAGGCGTGTGGTGTAGAGCACGATCAGCGGCGCCATCACGTTGGGCAGAATGTGGTGCCAGAGAATGCGGGTGCTGGACGCGCCCATGGACTGGGCGGCGTGCACATAGACGTTCTGCCGGGCGCTGAGAACCGCGCCGCGCACGATCCGCGAGCCGGAGATGCCGAACAGCAGCCCCAGAATGACGATGATCTGCCAGGTGCCGGGGCCGAGCACGGCCACCGCCACGATCAGCAGAATCAGGTCGGGGAAGCACATCCAGCCGTCCACCAGACGCTGAATGAACATGTCCAGGCGGCCGCCGAAGTAGCCGCTGAGAATGCCCAGCAACGCGGAGATCACGATCGACAGGGTGGTGGCGGCGAACGCCACGATCACCGACAGGCGCGCGCCGTGCACCACGCGGGCGAAGATGTCGCGGCCCAGCTGGTCGGTGCCGAACCAGTATTCCGCCGACGGCGCTTTCAGCCGGTCGATGGGGTTGATGGCGTTATAGCCCTGCGGCGCGATCAGGTCGGCGAAAATGCCGGTGAACAGCAGCAACAGGCAGATCAGCGCGCCCACCGCGCCCAGCGGCCGTTCCCGGCACAGGCGGGCGCAGAACGCCAGGGGTTTGGGCAGGGGCTTGCGGCGTTTGGCGGGCCGCGCCGGGGTGGCCGTGACAGCGGCCGGTTCAACGGATGCATTCATACTTCGAGATTCCTGTTTCACCGGTCGAACCGTACTTTCGGGTCGAGGTACCCGTAGCACAGATCCACAATCAGATTGACGAGCATTACCACCACGCCGGTGACCAGAAAGACGCCGGTGATGATCGGGTAATCGCGGGTGCTGACCGCCTCCAGCAGCAGCTGGCCGAGGCCGGGCAGACGGAAGATCTGTTCGATGATCACGGTGCCGCCGAACAGGATCGGCACCAGGATGCCGACCAGGGTGATCACCGGAATCATGGCGTTCTTGACCGCGTGCACCAGCACCACGCTGCGCTCGCGCAGGCCCTTGGCCCAGGCGGTGCGGATGTAATCCTGGCGCAGCACTTCCAGCATCATGGTGCGGGTCATGCGCATGATCACCGCCGACAGCGAGGTGCCGAGAATCAGGCTGGGCACCAGGAAGGTTTTCAGGTTTTCGATCGGGTCCTCGAAGAACGGCGTCATCTCGGTGGGTGGCGACCAGCCCCACCACAGCGCCGGCAGGATCACCACCAGGGTGCCCAGCCAGAAGTTGGGAATCGCCAGGGCCAGGATCGAGAAGCTGCGGCCCACGTTGTCGGCCAGGGTCTCCTGGCGTATCGCCGAGAAGATGCCCACCGGCAAGGCGATGATCAGGGCGATCAGCAACGCCAGGATGCCCAGCTCCAGGGTCACGCCCAGGCGGGCGCCGATCTCCTCGGTGACCGGGGTGTTGCGCCACAGGGATTCGCCCAGGTCGCCGCGCAGCGCGTTGCCGGCCCAGCTCAGGTACTGCATGTAGAGCGGCTTATCCATGCCCAGGGCTTTTTCAAGTTGGGCACGGTCGTCGGGGGCGTTGGAGGAGTAGGCGTTCTCGCTCAGCATCAGGTCGAGCACGTCGCCGGGTACCAGCCGCACCACTCCGAATACGATGACGCTGGCGATCAGGAGAGTGGGAATCAACGCCAGCAAACGGCGCAGGACATAAGCACCCATAGGTACATCCGTTATTGTTGTTGGTATTGGGCGCTCTATCGAAGAACGCCATTAAAAAATTATCATTGGTTCAAATAATGAACTTCAATTTCACTTTAGTACGCGGTTTTTGTGACTGTCAAGTCATTCCCCTAAAGGGTTTTTAGGGCTACTTTGTTGATGTAAACAACTGTATTTGCGCTGTTTTCGGCTAATAATTAACCAAAATGACGGGATCAGTGAGGGGGCGATCAAAAACGACGGGCGGTGGGGCGAATTTTGAGGGTTGCGGAACGGGTTTCCATTCCTGACAAAATAAGCGGTTTGTTTAATTGATTTGCATTATAAATGCGCGCCGGGAGGGTGTCCTGCCCGCCCGGCGCGGACAGCTCACGGCTCCAGGCCGTGCCGGCGCAGGCGGGTCTCGTTGTCCCGCGCCCACTGCTGGTAGCGGTGACGCAGCTCATCGTCGTCCGGCACCGGCGCCCCGACCCACTTGCAGCGCTGCAGCACGGCGCGCCGGAAAGCGCCGTAGCCGCCATAACGGCGCATGGAGAACCATTTCTTGCGCCCCCGGTTGGCGGTGACCGAGAAATTGCCGCCCAGGGGCTTTTCCCGGAAGGTGGCGGTGACCCCCACCAGCCCGAACGGGTTGCCGCCGTCACCGATGCGGCCGCTGTCGTCGCCGGCGTAGAGCACCAGCGGGCGGCGGTCGCCCATGGCGACGCGCACCCGCGGGTCGGTGATCGCCTGGTCGCGCCAGGCGCGGGCCGCCGTCAGCGCCGCGTTCTTGCCGCCCAGGCGGCTGTCCCGGAACGACCGCCGCCGCTGCCGGCGGCGCCCCTGGCTGTCCACATAGGGCACCGCGCACCACCAGAATTGTGCGGCGTGATTGCGATAAATATAGAGGAATGCATGCACATTGGGTTTGCGTTTTATGGCTTGTTCCATAACGTGGGCTTCCTTCCTGTTTCTTTGTTTTTATTGCGTTCCTGCAATGGGGAAACCGCTCTATTATTACAATAACAGAGTAACGTTGAGAATCGGGCGGCGCTTAAAATGCGGAAGGCGCATGATATTTTGCGCTTGAACAAGAAAAGAGACAGAAAAAAGGGGCGCCGAGGCGCCCCTGATCGGGAGGGTTCTTTTTAAAAAAGAACCGCTCAGTCGGTCATCATCTGGCGCAGCACATAGTGGAGAATGCCGCCGTTCTTGAAGTAGGTGACTTCGGCGCCGGTATCCAGACGGCTGATCGCTTTCACCGTCTGTTCCTTGCCGTTGTCCTTGCGGAACACCACTTCGATTTCCTGGCTGGGTTTGAGGTCATTGCCCAGGTTGGGAATGTCCACTTCCTCGGTGCCGTCGAGATTGAGCGTTTTGCGCGTGGTGCCTTCCGGGAACTGCAGGGGCAGCACGCCCATGCCGATCAGGTTGGAACGGTGGATGCGCTCGTAGCTCTCCGCGATCACCGCGCGCACGCCGAGAAGGCGCGTGCCTTTGGCCGCCCAGTCGCGGCTGGAGCCGGTGCCGTACTCTTTGCCGGCCACCACCACGGTGGGCACGTTGTCCTTCTTGTAGCGCATGGCGGCGCCGTAGATCGGCATTTCCTCGGCACCGGGGAAGTGCTTGGTGTAGCCGCCTTCGATCTCCGGGGTCATCTCGTTACGGATGCGGATATTGGCGAAGGTGCCGCGCATCATCACCTCGTGGTTACCGCGCCGGGAACCGTAGGAGTTGAAGTCGATCGGCTCCACGTCGTGGCCCTGCAGGTAATGGCCCGCCGGGCTGTCGGCCTTGATGGCGCCGGCCGGGGAGATGTGGTCGGTGGTCACCGAGTCGCCGAGCATCGCCAGGATGCGGGCGTTCTTGACCGGCTCCACATCGTCCAGCTCGGCGGTCAGGCCGTCGAAGAACGGCGGGTTCTGGATGTAGGTGGATTTGCTGTTCCACTCGTAGGTTTTGGAATCCGGAATCGGCAGGCTCTTCCAGGTTTCGTCGCCTTCGAACACGCTCGCGTACTGTTTCTCGAACATGTCGTGGTCGACCATCACCACGGCGTCCTGGATTTCCTTGCTGCTCGGCCAGATGTCCTTCATGAACACATCGTTGCCGTCCTTATCCTTGCCGAGCGGGTCTTTTTCCAGGTTGATCTTGACCGTGCCGGCCAGCGCGTAGGCGACCACCAGCGGCGGTGACGCCAGCCAGTTGGTGCGCACGCTCTGGTGAATCCGGCCTTCGAAGTTACGGTTGCCGGACAGCACCGAAGCGACCACCAGATCGCCCTCGGCGATGGCCTTGTCGATCTCGTCGGGCAGCGGCCCGGAGTTGCCGATACAGGTGGTGCAGCCGTAGCCCACCAGGTCGAAGCCGATCTGGTTCAGCGGGTCCTGCAGGCCGGCTTTGTTGAGGTAGTCGGTGACCACCTTGGAGCCCGGTGCCAGGGAGGTTTTCACCCAGGGTTTGCGGGTCAGCCCTTTTTCCACCGCTTTCTGCGCCATCAGGCCGGCGGCCATCATCACGCTGGGGTTGGAGGTGTTGGTGCAGGAGGTAATCGCCGCGATCACCACGTCGCCGTGATCCAGGTGGAAGGTCTTGCCGTCCATGGTCACTTCCACGCCGCTGCCCGGCTCGTGGTTGCCGATGGCGGTCTGGCCGCCTTCGCCCTCGAGCTTGCTGATTTCCTCGTCGTTGAGTTTCAGCTCCTGGCTGATCACGTCGATGATGGTGCGTTTCACCTCGGTCATCGGCACGCGGTCCTGGGGCCGCTTCGGGCCGGCCAGGCTGGGCACCACGTCGTCCAGGTCGAGTTCCAGCACGTCGCTGAATTCCGGGTCCGGATCGTCGCTGGAGCGCCACAGGCCCTGGGCCTTGCAGTAGGCTTCCACCAGCGCGATGTCGTCCTTGGGCCGGTTGGTCAGCTCCAGGTATTCGATGGTGCGCTCGTCGATCGGGAAGAAGCCGCAGGTGGCGCCGTATTCCGGTGCCATGTTGCCGATGGTGGCGCGGTCCGCCAGGCTCAGATCGGCCAGGCCGTCGCCGAAGAACTCCACGAATTTGCCGACCACGCCGCGCGAACGGAGCATTTCGGTGACGGTGAGCACCAGGTCGGTGGCGGTCATGCCTTCGCGCATTTTGCCGGTGATCTTGAAGCCCACCACTTCGGGAATCAGCATCGCCACCGGCTGGCCGAGCATGGCCGCTTCCGCTTCGATGCCGCCCACGCCCCAGCCGAGCACGCCCAGGCCGTTGATCATGGTGGTGTGGGAATCGGTGCCCACCAGGGTGTCCGGGTAGGCGAAGGTCTTGCCGTCCTCGGTGTCGCTGTACCAGACACCGCGGCCCAGATATTCCAGGTTCACCTGGTGGCAGATGCCGGTGCCCGGCGGTACCACGCGGAAATTATTGAAGGCGTTCTGGCCCCAGCGCAGGAACTGATAGCGTTCCTTGTTGCGCTCGTATTCCCGTTCCACGTTTTGCGAGAACGATTGCGGGGTGCCGTATTCGTCCACCATCACCGAGTGGTCGATGACCAGATCCACCGGTGCCAGCGGGTTGATCCGCTGCGGGTCGCCGCCGGCCTTGGCGATGGCGTCGCGCATGGCGGCCAGATCGACCACCCCGGGCACGCCGGTGAAGTCCTGCATCAGGACCCGTGCCGGGCGGTAATTGATTTCGCGATCGGAAGCGCGCTTCTCGGTCCAGCGTACCAGGCCTTCGATGTCCTCCACGGTGACGGATTCACCGTCTTCGTGGCGGAGCAGGTTTTCCAGAAGAACCTTGAGTGAAAAGGGAAGCTTGCTGAGATCACCCCAGCCCTTATCGGCGACGGCATTGATATCGTAATAATGATAGGTCTTGCCGCCGACATCGAGGGTCTTGGCGCTGTTAAGGGTGTCCTGGCCAATCCGTGTCACTGCGCACCTCCTTAGTTGGCGATGTATCTGTACTTGGGTGATTTGATACTACGCCCTTATTGCGGGCACATGAACCAGGCCTTAAGGCTAACGCCGGCTATCACCGCCATGGACCGCGGCGATACCGGGCCGGCGCGCTCAGGTTTTACAGCTTTTCGCAAAGCGGGCCGGCGCGGCGCGGTACAGTTCACGCATGTTTGACTGGATATCGCAAAATAAGGACGTTCTGAACGTATTGATCGGCTTCGCCACGCTGATGGTGTGGGTGGTCTATGCGCAATTGCTTTACAACGGCTACAAGCGTCAGCGCCGCCCGCGGGTGGTGATCAACCGGGGCCGCCACAAGGGTGTCGACGCCCTCTGCCTGATCAGCAACATGAGTGCCGAATCGATCTTCATTCAGCACATCGTTGCACGCCTGGAAACCGACCAAGGCACCTATTTCCAGGATGTCACCGAGCTGGAGCAGAATTACCAGGAAGGCGACGAGGAGCGCGAGCGGCACAGTAGCGGTGATACCCCGTCGCTCAGCGACAGCACCCGCCAGGGGCCGCTCGGGGCCGGTGAGTTCGTGCATATCGGCGCCTTCAACAGCGTCATCGAGCGCATCGCCCAGCGCGAGGGGCTGCGCCTGGATCAGCACCGCGACGACCGGGCGGAAAGCGAAAAAGGCATTGTGCGTTTGCGCTCGCTGACCATTCAGCTGGTGGCCATCTACGGCTCCGACGATTACCCCATCGGCGTGGAACGGCGCTTCCTGATCCGCGACCTGGACGAAGGCCGCCTGCTGGTGCCCGCCACCTGGGACAGCAAACGCCTGACCAGCCGCAGGCACCGCAAGCAGGTGCGGCAGCTGATTCAGGACCTGGCCCGCGAGGAAGCGCGCAACTGACGCCGGGTGTTCTTGGCCACCGCATCGATGCGGTATCCTCCTGACTGATCCATCGTTGATGGCCATCGTCATTGGGGGAACCGCATGTCGCTTGAATCCGTGAGCCCGGCCACCTTGCCGGTGTGGCGCCTGCGTGCCTTGGGCACCGCCGTGGTGCTGGCGGGCGCGCCGGTGGGCGCCGCCCTGACGCTGTTACCGCTGGACCCCGGCCCGCTGCTGGCGCTGGCGTGCCTGGGCTGGACGCTGCTGGTGTTCGGCCTGGCCTGGTGGCTGCCCGGCGCCTGGTTCCGGCACCTGGGCTACCGCCTCGACCCGCACGGCCTGGTGATTCGCCAGGGCATTTTCTGGCGTCACCGTATTGCCATTCCGCGGGTGCGCATCCAGCACTCCGACGTCAGCCAGGGCCCGCTGCAGCGCCGCTACGGCGTCGGCACCCTGAAGCTGTACACCGCCGGCAGCCGCTTCACCTGCAACGAGCTGCCCGGCCTCGACCACGACACCGCGCTGGCACTGCGCGACACCCTGCTGCGCCAGGACGACGGAGGCGACGGCGATGCGGTATGAGGGTGGCCAGCCGCTTCCGGAAAAACGCCTGCACCCGCTCAGCTGGGTGTTCCAGCTGGTGGGCAGCCTGGGCGCGGTGATCCCGATCGGCGTGGCGGTGGCGCTGGGCGCCGAGCGCGGCGGCCTGTTCTGGGTGGTGGTGCCGCTGCTGTTGCTGGGGCCGCTGGGCGCGCTCTGGCACCAGTGGGTGTACCGCTACGATTTCGCCGACGACGGCCTGGTGATCCGCGACGGCCTGATTTTCCGCAATCTGCGCCAGATCGACTATCGCCGTATCGAGAACATCGACACCCAGCGCAACCTGCTGCACCGCCTGCTGGGCGTCGCCGACGTCAAGGTGGAGACCTCCAGCGGCGGCGGCGCGGAAGCGACCATCCGGGTGTTGTCCCTGGACGACGCCCGCACCCTCAGCGATACCGTGTTCGCGCGCCGCGACGCCCTGAAGGGCGCGACATCGACCGACGATCACGACGCCGGCGAGCCCGCCGAAGGCACCACCTTGCTGACCCTGCCGCCGGGCGAACTGGTGATGCTGGGTCTGATCGATAACCGCAATCTGCTCTGGGTGGGCGCGGTGCTGGGCGCTTTCATGCAGGTGGTGAACGTGGAGACGCTGCAGCGCCTGTTGGGGCCGGTGTTGCGCGACGCCGGCGTCGCCTGGCTGGATCAGCTGGGGCTGGCGGTGGCGGTGCTGCTCGCTCTGGCCACGCTGGTGGCGGTGCTGGCGGTGGGTAAGATCTTGTCCGTGGTGGCCGCGCTGGTGAAGTATTACGGCTACCGTCTGGACGAGCAGGGCAGCGATCTGCGTGTGCGCCACGGCCTGTTCACCCGGGTGTCGGTGACCCTGCGGGTGCCGCGCATTCAGGTGGTGCACCAGCTGGCCACGCCGTTGCATCGGCTGTTCCGGCGCGTGGCGCTGCAGGTCGACCAGGCCGGTGGCGGCGGCGACCCGGAGGCCGGGCAAAGCGGCGGCGCCCGGCCGCTGGCGCCGATCTGCACGCCGGCCCAGGCCGAGGCGCTGATCGCCCGCGCCTTGCCCGGCATGACCGGCCACCAGCCGGAGTGGCAGTCGCTCTCCAGCCGTACCCGCCACCGTCTGGCGCGATTGTGGCTGTGGTGCTGGACCGCGCTGACGCTGCCGCCGGGGCTGTGGTGGCTGGGCGTGCACGGCCTGTGGCTTCCGCTGGCCGGCGTGCCCCTGGCGCTGATCCACGGTCACCTGTACGCCAAGTACACGCGCTGGGCGCTGACGCCGGACCTGCTGCTGTTTCACCGGGGCTGGCTGTGGCGCCGGCTGGCGGTGGTGCCGCGCAACCGCATTCAGGCGATTCGCCTCACCCGCAGCCCGTTCGACCGGCGCTACCGCATGAGCGAACTGGAAGTGGACACCGCCGGCGGCGGCCTCGGCAAACGGCGGGTGCGGCTGCCGTACCTGGACCGCCGCGTGGCGGCCCGCCTGGGTTCGGCGCTGTACCACTGAATTCGCTTGCAAGATGCCCGCCGCCGGTTTCGAATGGCGGTTTTACTTAACCGGGATTCACCATGCTCGAATGGATCACCATGCCGGAGGCCTGGATTGCCCTGGCCACCCTGACCGCCCTGGAAATCGTGCTGGGCATCGACAACATTATCTTTCTGTCCATCCTGGTGGACCGGCTGCCGGAGAAGCAGCGCCCCAAGGCGCGCCTGATCGGTTTGTCACTGGCCATGGTGATGCGCCTGGGCCTGCTGGCGTCGCTGGCCTGGCTGACCAAGCTCACCGCCGATCTGTTCATGGTGCTGGGGCAGGGCATTTCCGGGCGCGATCTGGTGCTGATACTGGGCGGCCTCTTCCTGCTGGTGAAATCGGTGCTGGAGATTCACCACTCCATTGAGGACGCCGGCGAGACCCACGAACTGGCCAAGCCCAAGGTGGGCGGCTCCTTCATGGGCATCCTGATTCAGATCGCGATTCTCGACATGGTGTTCTCGCTGGACTCGGTGATCACCGCGGTGGGCATGGCCGACCACATTGAAGTGATGGTGATCGCGGTGGTGATCGCGGTGGGCTTCATGATGGTGTTCGCCAACGCCATCGGCCGCTTTATCACCGAGCACCCGACGCTGAAGATGCTGGCGCTGTCGTTCCTGGTGCTGGTGGGCACGGCCTTGATCGCCGACGGTCTGGAGTTCCACATTCCCAAGGGCTACATCTACTTCGCCATGGCGTTCAGCTTCGGCGTGGAAATGCTCAACCTGCGCATCCGCGCCAACCGCAAGAAGGCCGCCGGCTAATCGTCCTCGCGCCGCCATTCCGGCGGCGCCCAAAAGTGCTTCAGGCGCTGCTTGAGCGGCCCCGGCCGGGCCGCATCCCGAAACATATCCACGGCCTCGTGCAGGGTCAGGGTGATCGGGTTGTGGCTGTTCACCGGCCGGGTGATGCCGTACTCCACCGGCACGTCCTCTTTCTCTTCCACGAAGGTGCCGAACAGGCGGTCGTAGAGAATCAGAATGCCGCCGTAGTTGCGGTCGATGTATTCCGCGTTGCGACCGTGGTGGGCGCGGTGGTGGCTGGGCGTGTTGAACACGAATTCTATGGCCGGGTGCAGCTTGCCGACCCACTGGGTGTGGATGAAGTACTGGTACGCCAGGTTCACCGTGAGCATGAAGAACACCCAGATCGGCTCGAAGCCGAGGAACGCCAGCGGTACGTAGAACAGCCAGTTGCCGACGATGCTGTAGATGGCGCTTTGCCGCATGGCGGTGGAGAAGTTCATCAGAGTGCTGGAGTGGTGCGCCACATGGGCGCTCCAGAACCAGCGGATGCGGTGGCTGGCGCGGTGGAACCAGTAGTAGCAGAACTCCAGCGACACGAACAGCAGCAGCCCGGTGAGCGGCGTCATGGTGATGTCGAACAGGCGGTGCTGGTAGGCCCAGGAGAAAATCAGCGCCACCAGGGTCACCGTCACCAGGGTGTCGAACACCATGTACAGCGAACCCAGGCCCATGCTGGCCATGGAGTCCTTGAGCGTGAGGCGGCCCTGGCCGCGGAACCGCCAGGCCTCGGCGATCAGCACGGCGACGAATACCGGCACCATGGCCGGCAGCACCAGGGTGCGCCAGTCCAACTGCTGAAGAAGATCGTTCATGTCCCAACACTCCGCTTATCATGCAGATCAATAACATCAAGATAGCCGGGTGGGGGCACGCCGGGCTTGACAGAGCCCTCCTATTTTTTGACAAATGGCGCCATGACTTCCGTTTCCCGCGCCGCCCATAACACCCCGCCCACCAGCAATTACGTGGCGGCCACCTATGTGCAGCTGCTTTACGACTACCTGGAGGCGCGCGGCCAGGACGCCCGGGCGCTGCTCGGGCCGATGCCGGTGGAGCGCTCGCCGGTGGGCCTGGAGCGGGTCGCTTTGGGGTTCTGGGAACAGAGCCTGGCCACCGCCAGCGCCCGGCTGGGCGATCCGGCCCTGGGGGTGGCGGTGGGCCGCACCATCACGCCGCGGCATTTCGGCCTGCTCGGCTACGCGGTGCTCAACTGCGCCGACCTGGGCCAGGCCTTGGCGCGCATGGAGCGCTATCACCGGCTGATTTACGACGTGAACCCGGCGCGCATCGAGGTGGACGGCGACCGGGTGGAGGTGCGCTGGGGCGTGGAGCGGGGGCTGTCCGGCCAGCTGGTGGACGAGACCGGCATCGCCGCGGTGGTGCAGATGACCCGCGATCTCACCGGCGAGCCGCAGCTGGTGGAGCGGGTCTGTTTCGTCAATCCGCCGCCGGCGGACACCGGCCCCTACGAACGCTTCTTCGGCGGTGAGGTGCGCTTCAACCAGCCGGAGACGGTGATCCGGGTGCCGCTGGAGTACCTGGCGCTGCCGCTGCGCGAGCCGGACGCCAACCTGCTGGCCATTCTCGACCGCCAGGCGGAGGCGCTGCTGGCCCGCCAGGGCGAGGCCGCCGACCCGCTGGAAGGGCAGCTGGCGCGGCTGATGCGCGAACGGCGCCCGACCCTGGAGGCGCTGGCGGCGGCCAACCACCTCAGCGTGCGCACCCTGCAGCGGCGCCTCAGCGAGCGCGACGACAGCTTCCAGGCGCTGCTGGCGCGCACCCGCTACCGGCTGGCCAAGGAATACCTGCGCGACCCGCGCCTGGAGCTCACCGACGTGGCGGCGCTGCTCGGCTACTCCGAGCACAGCGCCTTCACCCGCGCCTTCCGCCACTGGAGCGGCGAAAGCCCCGCCCGCTGGCGCCGCCGCTTGTAGGAGCGGGCCCGCTCCCACAAGGCGGGCTGCCACAGCGTTTGAGTTAGCCGCCGAGCAGCTTCTCCTCGCTGGCTTCCACCGCCTCCAGCGGACCGTAAAGAATCAGGATGTCGCCGTCCTGCAGCACTTCGTCGTCCGCCGGGCGGTCGATGGTGCGGTCGCCGCGCCGCAGGGTCTGCACTTCCACCTTGCTCTCGTTGAGCTTCAGTTCGTCGAGGCGCTTGCCGAGGCAGGCGGCGCGGCCGTGCAGGGTGACCGCGTGCAGCAGCCGGTAGGGGTTGCCGGCGCTGTCGGACGTGGGCAGCGATTCGCCGTGGTAGTAACCGCGCAGCAGCTTGTAGCGCTCGCGGCGGCTCTGGCGCAGCATCGCCAGCACCTTGCCGAACGGCGTGTCGAGCATCATCAGGGCGTGGGCCACCAGCATCAGCGATGCTTCCAGCACCTCCGGCACCACCTCGGCGGCGCCGGCCTGGATCAGCTCGTCCAGGTGGGTGTCGTCGCGGGTGCGCACCAGCACGCGCAGGTCCGGGCACAGCTGGTGGACGGTGTGCAGGATGCGCTCCGCCTGGCGGGCGTCGTCGAAGGTGATCACCAGCAGGCTGGCGCGGTGGATGCCGGCGCGTTCCAGGATTTCCTTGCGGGTGGCGTCGCCGAAGATAATCCGCTCACCGGCCTGGCTGGCTTCCTGGATGCGCACCAGATCGGTGTCGATGGCCACCGCCTGGTGGTGGAAGCGGGTCAGGTAGCGCATCAGGTTCTGCCCCACGCGGCCGTAGCCGCACAGCAGCACATGGCCGGTGGTGGCTTCGTCCACCGCCGGGGTGTCCGGCTCCTGTTCCCACTGGCGCAGTAACCGGCGGGTGAGCGCGCCGCTGTTGTCCAGCAGCGCCGGGGTCACGGCCATGGTGAGCACGGTGATCGACACCAGCACGCCGGCCTGTTCGTTGTCCATCAGCCCGTGGCTCACCGCCAGGGCCACCAGCACGAAGCCGAATTCGCCGCCCTGGGCCAGCAGGATGCCGCTGCGCATGGCGGTTTCGGTGCGCTCGCCCAGCCAGCGCAACAGCAGGCTGATCAGTGCCAGCTTGAACAGCATCAGCACCGCCGCGCCGAGCAGGATCCAGTGCCAGTGGGTGGCGAACAGCGCCGGCGACACCAGCATGCCCACGCCCATGAAAAACAAACCCAGCAGCAGATCCCGGAACGGCCGGATGTCCGCCTCGATCTGGTGGCGGAAGTGGCTTTCGCCCAGCATCATGCCGGCCAGAAACGCGCCCAGCGCCATGGACAGGCCCAGCGCATGGGTCACCCAGGCGGCCAGCAGGGCGAGCAGCAGGGCGGTCATCACGAACACTTCGTCGGAGCGCGCCCGGCCGGTTTCCTCCAGGGCGCGCGGCAGCACCCACTTGCCGATCACATAGATGCCGATGAACAGCGCCAGGGCCTTGCCCAGCGTGGTCGCCGCCGCGATGCCGGGATGCCCGCTGTCCGGGTTGGCGAGCACCGGCAGCAGCACCAGCATGATCACCGCCGCCAGATCCTGGAACAGCAGCACCCCGGTGGTGGCGCGTCCGTAGCCGGTGTTGACCGCGCCGCGGGTGATCAGATCGCGGATCACGATGGCGGTGGAAGAGAGCGCGAAGGCGCCGCCGGCGATCAGCGCCACCGCCGGCGTGAAACCCAGCAGCCACATCAACGCCGCCACCGGCAGCCCGGTGAGCAGCACCTGCAACGGGCCGGCGCCGAACACCACCCGGCGCAGCGCCAGCACTTTGGGAATCGAGAATTCCAGGCCCAGGGAAAACAGCAAAAAGACGATGCCGAATTCCGCCAGGTGCAGCATGCCCTCGGTGTCGCCGACCCAGCCCAGGCCGCCGGGGCCGGCGAGAATGCCGGCGCTCAGGTAGGCGAGAATCGGTGGCAAGTGCAGGCGCCGGAACACCACCACGGCCAGCACCGCCATGGCGAGCAGGACCACTACCTGGGTTAATGCTCCGGTCATGCTGTGGATCCCCCCTGCCTGTTGTTCACGGGGGTACTGTAATACATGCACGGAGCGGAAAGGAGACGGGGCGCCGTTAAAGGCGCCCCGGGGTGGGATGGGGTCAGGGCAGGACGGTGTCGGTGCGGCGGCTCAGGTTCTGAATGCGCAGGTCCTGGTCGGCGTCGGTTTCCGCCTGGTTGAAGGGCGTGCTCTCGCCGAACTGGTCGAGCAGGTACTCCGCCAGGGCGTCCTGTTCGCTGCCCGGGTCGGCGAAGGTGGCCAGGTTGCTGCCGCCGCCGGGGATCGCCTCGGCGTCCAGGTCGATGCGGTTCTCCAGCGGGAAGTCGAACGGGTAGCCGTCGCCGCCCAGGCCGCTGCCGCCTTCGGTGGCCAGGAAGCCCAGGGTCACCAGGCGGATCACCCGGTTAGCGTCGCCGACCACGGCGCCGTTTTGCACCAGGGTGTCGAGCACCGCGCCGTTGTCATCCACCAGCGCCAGGCTGCGCACCCGCTCGCCGGCCTGGTCGACGTCGTCGCCGTTGGCGGTGCTGCGCAGACCCTGGCGGGTGGGGTCGAAGCTGAAGCGCAGGCCCGCCACCTGCGGGAACTGGCCGGCCACGCCCTCGACCTTGGCGACCGCGTGCTCAAGCAGCTGGTGGAGTTCGGCGGCGGTGACGTCGCCCACGGTGAGGGTGTTGTTGAAGCGCAGCGAGCCTTCCAAATCGAACTGGGAGATGTCGCCTTCCGCTTTGCCGGCGCTTTCGTTGGCCGCCGGCGGGAAGAATTCCAGGTCGTCCTCGGAGGTGGAGCCCGGCGGGATCACGAAGTAGCCGATGTCATCGCGGATGCCGCCGCCGTTCTTGATCGACACCTGCACGCTGGGGTCGTACTGGCGCGCCAGCCACAGGTTGGCGTCGGCGGTCAGGTTGCCCAGGTTGGTCTCCTGGGTGCGCACCTGGTTGCGGCGGCCGTCCAGGTAAACGGCGGTGCGGCCGAGGATGTTGCCGTCGCGGGCGGCGAGCACGTCTTCCAGGGCGGTGACGATGGTGGTGACGTCGCTGTTGGGGGTGCCTTCCAGGTTCTCGGCCATGGTCTCGTCGGTGACGTAGGCGCCGTTGACGGTGTCGTCCAGGCTGTCGGTGAGCAGGACGCCGTCGTCGTCGAAGCGCACCACCAGGCGGCCCAGGTATTTGTAGTCGCCGTCGGTGTTGACCACCAGCACCGGTTCGTCGGCGGCGGAGGTGAAGGCGAGCGGGTAGCCGTCGGCGGCGCTGTCACCGTCACGCAGGCGGTCGTTGTCGTCGGCGAGCAGGGTGTTGGAGCCGCCGGCGACGATGATGTCGACGCCTTCCAGCAGGGTGGCCAGCTCTTTTTCCACGCTGAGGGTCTGCATGTGGGCGAGCATGATGATCTTGTCGATGCCCTGGTCGCGCAGCGCGTCGATTTTCGGCTGCAGCACGTCGGCCAGCGCCTGGTTGCCGCCGCTGGACGGGTTGATGGTGATGTCGCCGGTGCTGGTGATGTTGCCCAGCGACGGCGTGGTGGCGCCGATCACGCCCAGGGTTTCGCCGCCCACTTCCACGGTGCCGTAGCCGGACAGGCCGTTGGGCATGGCCGCCAGACTCTGGCCGTCGCTTTCCACCAGGCCGGACAGGTTGGCGTCGGTGGTGAAGTCCAGGTTGGCGCTCAGGTAGGGGAAGCGGGCGCCGGGGTAGTTGCCCTCGGCGGCCAGGATGCCGGCGAATTCGGCGGTGCCGCCGTCCAGGTCGTGGTTGCCGACGGCGGCGCCCTGCAGACCCATGGCATTGAGCATGGCGATGTCGGCGCGGCCGTTACCGGCCACGGCGACGCCGGGCACGCCGTCCATGGCCGGGTCGGCGGCGGCGAAGTAGCGCGGGCCGGGAATAAAGTTGTCGCCGGAGCTGAGCACCAGGGTGTTGTCCGGGTATTCCGCGCGCAGGGCTTCGAGCACCGCGGAGAAGGGCTCCACGTTCTGCAGGGCGCCGGTGGCGCCGTCCATGTCGGCGAAGTGCAGCAATTGCAGCTGGAAACCGGCTTCCGCCGGTGGCGCCGGCGCCGGGTCGTTGTCGCTGTCGCCGCCGCAGGCGGAAAGGGCAAGGGCCGCCAGACAGGCGGTGGTAAGTTTTCGCAGGGCGCTGGTGTCCATCGTCCGACCTTTTGTTAGCAGTGATTGGGAAGGCGGCCTTGGCCGACACTCCCCAGCTAAGCAAGGGGCGATGAAAGCGATGTTACCGGGGTGGGTCGGTTTTATGTCGCACCGGCCCGCCCCGGAGAGGGCTATGGATGAGCGTTACGGATTACAGCTGTGGCGGAAGCTGCCGTCGAGCATTTGCGGCAGGGTCAGGGTGTTGAAGCCCAGGCCGCGGGTGTACAGGCACAGCTCGGCGCGGCCGATCGGGTCGTCGGCGTACAGGTAATTGATGTGTACCACCGGCTTGCCGGCCTCGATAAAGGGCATCAGCAGTTCGCACTCGTCCCACTCATGGCAGGATTCGTTGATGGCGAAATCGAAGTGCGCCACCAGGTCATCGATCTGGCCGAGGTCGTTCTTCAGCGAGATCGCCAGGCCGCGCTGGTGCGCCTGCTCCGCCAGCCAGGTGTTGTAGTCGATCTGATCCTGGTAGGTGAGCGGCAGGCCGGTGCGGTTGGCGTAGCCGTCCACGTTGTCCGGGTCGACGCCGTCGCAGCCACGCTGCACGGCCAGGTCGAGGCGGTCGGCCATGATCGCGCGGACGTTTTGCGAGCGGACGTCCAGCCAGCGCTCACCGGGCCAGTTGCCCAGGCGGCGGCCCTTGTCGGCGGCGGTGAAGCGGCCGGCGTCGTCGCGCCAGTTCTCGAAGGTGCCCGCCGAGAAATAGCAGATCATTTTGCGGCCGTCGGCGTGCAAGGCGTCGATTACGGCGCTGTCGGTGTCGAACAGATCAAGGACGTAGAGTGCCACGTCATAGCTGATGTTGGGGGTGCCCTGAAGCTGAACCTGGGCGTTCACGTCCACCGCCGGGCGATACCAGTCGCCGCTGGTGACGGCGGGATCGGTGGCCGGGGCGGCCGCCGTGCCGGTGGAGAGAACGGCGCTCAGCACCGAGGGCAGAAGGTTGGATAAAGAGGTGGTTGCCATGCTGGCGCTCCCTGCGCGAATCGGGTGGGGAGCGGCAGATTAGCACCGCCACCGGGAGCACGGTGAGCGCTTTCCGACGAGCGGAATACCGCTCGTCGGAAAGGCATTTGGCGGTGCTAGACCTTGCGGCTGAGCTCGCGGATTTCCTGGTTCAGAACGCGGTCGTTGTCGCTGTAGTCCACCTGCAGGTCGATCACGTGCACACCGCCGGCGGCGTAGCATTCCTCCACCAGCGGGCCGAGGCCCTCGGTGCTTTCCACGCGGTGCCCCTGGGCGCCGTAGGATTTGGCGTAGGCGACGAAATCCGGGTTCTGGAAGTCCAGGCCGAAGTCATGGAAGTCCATTTGCTTCTGCTTCCACTTGATCATGCCGTAGCCGTCGTCACGCAGAATCAGCACCACCAGGTCCAGGCGCAGGCGCACGGCGGTTTCCAGCTCCTGGGAATTCATCATAAAGCCGCCGTCGCCGCACACCGCCATCACGCGGCGGTCTGGATGCACCATCTTGGCGGCCATGGCGGAGGGCAGGCCGGCGCCCATGCTGGCCAGGGCGTTGTCCAGCAGCACCGTGTTGGGGTGCGTGGCCGGGTAGTTGCGCGCGAACCAGATCTTGTACATACCGTTATCCAGCGCGATGGTGCCGTCGTCGGGCATCACCTTGCGGATCTCGCGCACCAGGCGCGGCGGCAGGATCGGGAAGCGGTCGTCGCGTTCGCCCTCGGCGATGTGCGCCTGCAGGGCGTCGCGGACCCGGTGGAAGTCGGCGAAGCTCCAGTGCTCCTGGGGTTCCAGGCGCTCCTTGAGCTGCCACAGGCTGTTGGCGATGTCGCCCACCAGCTCGATCTGCGGGAAGTAGACCGGGTCCACCTGGGCGGAGTTGAAGTTCACGTGCACCACGGTGGCGCCGCCGGGCTGCATGAAGAAGGGCGGCTTTTCCACCACATCGTGGCCGACGTTGATGATCAGGTCGGCGGCGCCGATGGCGCGGTGCACGAAATCACCGTCGGAGAGCGCGGTGTTGCCCAGGAAGTGGGGGCCGGTTTCGTCCACCACGCCCTTGCCCATCTGCGTGGTGATCGCCGGAATGCCGAGCTTCTCGATGAACTGGCGCAGCATCTTGCTAGTCAGTTTGCGGTTGGCGCCGGCGCCCACCACGATCAGCGGCTTGCGGGCGTTCCGGATCGCTTCCACGCCGCGGCAGATGGCCTTGTCCTCGGCGATCGGCCGGCGCGTCAGGCTGGGCTCGAGCACCGGCATGGAGGAGTGCTCGCGGGCGATGTCCTCGGGCAGCTCCAGGTGGGTGGCGCCGGGGCGCTCCTCCTGGGCCAGGCGGAACGCCTCGCGGATGCGCGCCGGGATGGTGTCGCCGCTGACCACGGTCTTGGTGAACTTGGTGAGCGGGCGCATCATATCGACCACGTCGATGATCTGGAACTGGCCCTGCTTGCTGGATTTGATCGGCTTCTGGCCGGTGATCATCACGATCGGCATGGCGCCCAGCTGGGCGTAGGCGGCGGCGGTCACCAGGTTGGTGGCGCCGGGGCCCAGGGTCGACAGGCAGACGCCGGCCTTGCCGGTGAGGCGGCCGTAGGTGGCGGCCATGAAGCCGGCACCCTGCTCGTGGCGGGTCACCACCAGCTTGATCGAGCGGGAGCCGCGCAGGGCTTCCAGCAGATCCAGGTTTTCCTCGCCGGGGATGGCGAAGACGTATTCCACGCCCTCGGCTTCCAGGGCGCGAACGAACAAATCCGAAGCTTTCATTCAACCTTCTCCTTCCGGCGCCGGGAACGCGCCATCATCGTGCCCGACACTATAACGCGCAGGCGGGGCAGGGGGGTATGGTCAATGCTGATGCTTGGGATTGGGAGAGTCGATGCGGCGTCAGTGCCAGGTGCCTTCGGCGTTCTCGCACTGCTCGAGGAATTCCTCGGCGCTCATTTCCACGGTGTCGTCGCCGTCGTCGATATGGGTGGCGACCTGCTCTTTGAGCTGGCTGACCACCGTGGTCATCACCGAGAGGGTTTCCTCCACCTGCTCAATGGTGCTGAGGAGCTCCTGGGCTTCCTGCTTGTAGTCGTCGTAGTCTTCGTGGTCGCTCATGGACGCCTCCGGCTTGGGTGCCCTAATGGTGCCAAAGGGTGGCAGAGGAGACAATCGGGCAGCGCTTGTGGGAGCGGGCCCCGCCCGCGAAAGGTCGCCTTGTCGGCCGGCAGGATTCCAGAGGCCCCTGGTATCCCGCCGGCAAGCTCCGCTTGCCTTTCGCGAGCAGGCTCGCTCCTACAAGGCGCTTCAATCCCAGCTCAGCGCACCGCCCACCTGATACTCGGTGACCCGGGTTTCGAAGAAGTTCTTCTCCTTGCGCAGGTCCATGATCTCGCTCATCCAGGGGAACGGGTTGGTGACGCCCTTGAACTGCTCGGGCAGGCCCAGCTGGGTGAGGCGGCGGTTGGCGATGAACTGCAGGTACTCTTCCATCATCGCCGCGTTCATGCCGAGCACGCCGCGCGGCATGGTGTCGCGGGCGTACTGGATTTCCAGCTCGGTGCCTTCCAGGATCATCAGCGTGGCCTGATCGCGCATCTCCTGGTCCCACAGGTGCGGGTTTTCCAGTTTGATCTGGTTGATCACGTCGACGCCGAAGTTCACGTGCATGGACTCGTCGCGCAGGATGTACTGGAACTGCTCGGCGACGCCGGTCATCTTGTTGCGGCGGCCCATGGACAGGATCTGGGTGAAGCCGCAGTAGAAGAAGATGCCTTCCAGCACGCAGTAGAACGCGATCAGGTTCTTGAGCAGCGCCTTGTCGGTCTCCGGGGTGCCGGTGGTGAACTGCGGGTCGGAGATCTCACGGGTGTAGTCGACGCCCCACTGCGCCTTCTTGGCCACCGAGGGGATTTCCCGGTACATGTTGAAGATCTCGCCTTCGTCCATGCCCAGTGACTCGATGCAGTACTGGTAGGCGTGGGTGTGGATCGCTTCCTCGAAGGACTGGCGCAGGATGTACTGGCGGCACTCCGGGTTGGTGATCAGCCGGTAGATGGCCAGCACCAGGTTGTTCGCCACCAGTGAATCCGCGGTGGAGAAGAAGCCCAGGTTGCGCTTGACGATGCGGCGCTCGTCCTCGGTGAGGCCGCCTTCCTTCTTCCACAGCGCCAGGTCGGCGTTCATGTTGATTTCCTGGGGCATCCAGTGGTTGGCGCAGCCGTCCAGGTATTTCTGCCAGGCCCAGTCGTACTTGAAGGGCACCAGCTGGTTGAGGTCGGCGCGGCAGTTGATCATGCGCTTGTCGTCCACCTCGACACGGCCGGCGGCGCCTTCCAGCTCCGCGATGCCTTCGGCGGTGTCCATTTCGGCCACCGCTTGCTGGGCACGCAGTACCGCGTCGCTCAGCGCTCGCTCCCGTGAGGATTCTCCTCGCAGTTCGTCGTGCCCGGGGTGTCCGGTTTCAGGGCTCGCATCCGTTCCACTTCCCGCTGCCGGTGCTTGAGGTGCAGGTGCCGCTTCCTCAGATACCGGTTGAGATTGCGGCGGCGCTGTCCGCCCGCCGGGCTGCTTGTGGTTGGGCGTTTCTGGCGCATGAAATTCGTCCCAGCTCAGCATGATCTTTCTCCAATTCTGTCGGGGTGGCGCCGGGGCGCCACCGATGTTGCATTCCGTTCCGCGTGCTTACTGGCACGCCTCGCAATCCGGGTCGTCCAGGGAGCAGGCCTGCGGGACGTCCGCGGGCTGGCTGAAATCGGCTTCGGACGGGGCGGCGGCGGAGGCGGCTGCCGCGTCACCGCCACCGGAAGAGACCCGGTTGAGCTTGTTGTCGTTGACCGTGGACTTCTCGGTCTGGGTGGCGCCGATGGCACGCAGGTAATAGGTGGTCTTGAGACCCAGCAGCCAGGCCATCTTGTAGGTCACGTCCAGCTTCTTGCCGTTGGCCTCGGCGATGTAGAGGTTCAGCGACTGGGCCTGGTCGATCCACTTCTGACGGCGGCTGGCCGCTTCCACCAGCCAGCGCGGCTCGATCTCGAAGGCGGTGCGGAACTCTTCCTTGAGGTCGTCCGGCACCCGCTCGATGGGCAGCACGGAGCCGTCGTAGTACTTGAGATCGTTGACCATGACGTTGTCCCACAGGCCGCGCTCCTTGAGGGCGTTGACCAGGAACGGGTTGACCACGGTGAACTCGCCGGACAGGTTCGATTTCACGTACAGGTTCTGATACGTGGGCTCGATGGACTGCGACACGCCGGTGATGTTGGCGATGGTGGCCGTCGGCGCGATCGCCATCACGTTGGAGTTACGCATGCCCTTGCGGGCCCGTTCGCGCACGCTGTCCCAGTCCAGGGTCTGGCTGCGGTCCACCTTGCAGTAGTCCTCGCCGCGCTGCTTGACCAGGATGTCGATGGAATCGATCGGCAGCACGCCCTGGCTCCACAGGGAGCCGTCGAAGCTCTGGTAAGCGCCGCGCTCTTCGGCCAGGTCCGCGGAGGCCTGGATGGCGTAGTAGCTGACCGCTTCCATGGACTGGTCGGCGAAGGCCACCGCTTCCTGGGAAGCGTAGCTGAAGCCCTGCTTATAGAGCGCGTCCTGGAAGCCCATGATGCCCAGGCCCACCGGGCGGTGCTTCATGTTGGAGCGCTCCGCCTGGGGCACGCTGTAGTAGTTGATGTCGATTACGTTATCGAGCATGCGCACGGCGGTTTTCACGGTGCTCGCCAGCTTGTCGCGGTCAAGAGCGCCGTCGACGATGTGCTGGGCCAGGTTCACGGAACCCAGGTTGCACACCGCGATCTCTTCCTGGTTGGTGTTCAGGGTGATCTCGGTGCACAGGTTGGACGAGTGCACCACGCCCACGTGCTGCTGCGGGCTGCGCAGGTTGCAGGGATCCTTGAAGGTGAACCAGGGGTGGCCTGTTTCGAACAGCATGGAGAGCATTTTTCTCCACAGATTCACCGCCGGCAGGCGCTTGTACAGCTTCATGCGGCCGTCGCGGGTCATCGCTTCGTATTCTTCGTAGCGCTTCTCGAAGGCTTCGCCGTACAGATCGTGCAGGTCGGGCACGTCGTTGGGGCTGAACAGGGTCCAGTCCTGTTCGTTGATCACCCGCTTCATGAACAGGTCGGGGATCCAGTTGGCGGAGTTCATGTCATGGGTGCGGCGGCGGTCGTCGCCGGTGTTCTTACGCAGCTCGATGAACTCTTCGATGTCCATGTGCCAGGTTTCCAGGTAGGCACAGACCGCGCCCTTGCGCTTGCCGCCCTGGTTCACCGCCACGGCGGTGTCGTTGACCACTTTCAGGAACGGCACCACGCCCTGGGATTTGCCGTTGGTGCCCTTGATATAGGCGCCCAGCGCGCGCACCGGGGTCCAGTCGTTGCCCAGGCCGCCGGCGAATTTGCTCAGCATGGCGTTGTCGTGGATGGCGCTGTAAATGCCGGACAGGTCATCGGGCACCGTGGTCAGGTAGCAGCTGGACAGCTGCGGACGCAGGGTGCCGGCGTTGAACAGGGTCGGCGTGGAGCTCATGTAGTCGAAGCTGGAGAGCAGGTTGTAGAACTCGATGGCGCGCTCTTCGCGGTTGTCCTCGCGCACCGCCAGGCCCATCGCCACGCGCATGAAGAAGCACTGCGGCAGCTCGATGCGGGTCTCGTTGTGGTGGATGAAGTAGCGGTCGTAGAGGGTCTGCAGGCCCAGGTAGGAGAACTGCAGGTCGCGCTTGCCGTCGATGGCCGCGCCCAGCTTGTTCAGGTCGAACTCGGCCAGCTCCGGGCTCAGCAGCTCGTACTCGATGCCTTTCTCGATGTAGGCGCTCAGCGCCTTGGCGTAGAGGTCTTCCATTTCCTGCTGGCTGGCGCGCTCGCCCACGCCCAGGTACTGCAGGGCCTCGGCGCGGATCTTGTCCATCAGCAGCCGGGCGGTGACCTGGGAGTAGTTGGGCTCCATCTCGATCATGGTGCGCGCGGTCATCACCATGGAGGTGTTGACGTCCTTGATGGACACGCCGTCGTACAGGTTCTTGACGGTTTCGGCGATGATCTTGTCCGGGTAGACCTCTTCGAGACCGCTGCAGGCCTCGTGGATCAGGTATTCCAGGCGGGCCATGTCGAGCGGCGCGCGGCTGCCGTCTTCCATGGTCACGGTCATGTCGACCTTGTGCTTGGGCTCGGGCAGGTCGCGGGCGCGTTCGGCGCGTTTGCGCGCCTGCTGGTCGCGGTACAGCACGTAATCGCGGGCCACCTTGTGCTCGCCGTTACGCATCAGGGCCAGTTCCACCTGGTCCTGGATTTCCTCGATATGGATGGTGCCGCCGGAGGGCATGCGGCGCTTGAAGGTGGCGCTGACCTGCTCGGTGAGGCGGTCCACGGTGTCGTGGATGCGCGAGCTGGCCGCCGCGGTGCCGCCTTCCACGGCCAGGAACGCCTTGGTGATGGCCACGGTGATCTTGTCGTCATCGTAGGAAACCACCTTGCCGTTGCGCTTGATGACGCGCAGCTGGCCGGGGGCGGTGGCGGTGACGTCCTGTTCGGCGCTGACTTCGCCGCCGGGCGCGCCCGCGTGGGACTGATCGCGATTCATATCCGTGTGCATGATGCCCTCTCCGTTGTCTCTGTGCTGGCTATTCTGATTGTAAAAACCGTTGTGACCCTGGGTCGGAAACCGCCGGTCCGGCGCCAATGGTGGGCTGGCGCGTCGAAAACACCATATGTTGTGTTCGCGGCGCGCGCCGGGGGCCGGACTGTCGGCGACTTCAGGACTGCATAATTCGGGCCGGAACTCGTAAGCGGCTGATCCGGCGGCATTTTCCGGGGGGCGGAAAGACGTTGGCCTGCTGAACCGGAAAACTTTTACAAAACCCAATATGTTGGGGTCGGTGACCGATAACAGTACAAGTTATAGATGGGTTCCGGCTTTTGCAAGCATTCCGGTTGGGGAAATCCTGTGGATAAACTGTGCGCGGGCTGTGCAGCGGTGTGGGCGAAAAACCGGGGTGCTTGAGAGAGGGGGAACGACCACTATATATTGTGTCGCCCCCACCGGCTCATTCCGGTTGCTCAACCGCACGGGTATGCGTATAAACAGAATTGGCGGCTGCGCCGCAACAACAACGAATCGATAAGGATAACGACGGGAATGACAAGCGTGCAGGATAACCCGCCGACCATCATGATCGTGGAAGACGATGAGCGTCTCGCCGATCTCACTTGCGAATACCTTCAATCCAACGGCCTCGACGTCAGCGTGGTGAGCGACGGCGAGGAAGCCATCCGCCGCATCCGTTCCGAGCAACCGGACCTGGTGGTTCTTGATCTGATGCTTCCGGGCGCCGACGGTCTGACCGTCTGCCGGGAGGTGCGCGCCACCTTCAAGAACCCGATCCTCATGTTGACCGCACGCACCGACGACATGGATCAGGTCCTGGGGCTGGAAATGGGCGCCGACGACTATGTCGCCAAGCCGGTCAAACCGCGCGTTCTGCTGGCCCGCATCCGCGCCCTGCTGCGGCGGGTGGAAACCGACAGCGAGCGCGACAGCTCGCCGTCGCGGCTGGAATTCGGCGCCCTGGTGATCGACAACTCCGCCCGGGAAGTGAGCCTGCGCGGCAAGTCGGTGGACCTGACCAGCGCCGAATACGACCTGCTCTGGCTGCTGGCTTCCAACGCCGGCACGGTGCTGTCCCGCGAGACCATCTTCGAGAAACTGCGCGGTATCCAGTACGACGGCCAGGACCGCTCCATCGACGTGCGCATTTCCCGCATCCGGCCCAAGGTCGGTGACGATCCGGAAAACCCCAAGCGAATCAAGACGGTACGCTCCAAGGGCTATCTGTTCGTTAAGGAAATGAGCAGCGGATGACGGGGGCGGGCGCCTTCGCCCGCCCGCGCCAGCAGGTGTGATTTGAACAGTATCTTCGTCCGAATCTACGGCGGCATCCTGGTGGCCCTGCTGATCATCGGCGCGCTCACCTATGCCGGCGTGGAGCTGGTCAACGACTATCGTTCCCAGCTGTACCGCGAGCGCATGGCCCGCGGCACCTTCTATTTAATGGCGGAAGGCTACCGGGAACGCGCCGGCGACGAGGAACGCCAGGCCTGGTCGCGTTCGCTGAGCCGCATGTTCGGCGCGCCGGTAACCCTGCGCGACGCCGGCGAGCTGGGGCTGTCCTACCGCGACGGCCTGCATCTTCAGGAAGGCCGGGTGGTGTTGCGCGGCAACCCGGACAGCGAGCGGGTGGAGGTGCTGTTCGCGGTCCCCGATGACCCGCTCTATATACGCGCCGTGATGAGCCGTCTCTCCGAACAGCAGGCCCGCGCCACCGCCATGCTGGTGCTCGACTATCTGCGCGCCCGTCCGGCCAACCGGCAGGACCAGGCCCTGGCCGATCTCAACCAGCACTTCGGTTACCCCCTGACGCTGCTGCCGCGCACCGAGCTGGACCTGGACGTGGAGCAGCAGCGGCGCCTGGAGCGCGACGAGGTGGTGTTCACCCTCACCGACAGCACCCGGCGCGACGCCGGCGTGCGAGTGCTGGTGCCGGTGCCCGGCGGCGAGCGCATTCTGGTGATGGGGCCGCTGCATCTGTTCGATCAGTTCCCCTGGGAGTTGCTGGTGATCGCCGGCGTGGTGGCGTTGCTGCTGGTGGCACTGTCCACCTACCTGCAGGTGCGCCCGCTGCAGACCCGCCTGCGGCGCCTGGACCGGGCGGTGAAGCGGCTGGGCAGCGGTGACCTGGGCGCCTACGCGGATATCCCCGGCAACGACCCGATCGGCCAGGTGGCGGCCACCTTCAATGGCATGACCGCGCACATCCGCCGTCTTATCGAGGCGCAGCGGGAGATGACCCGGGCGGTGTCCCACGAACTGCGCACCCCGGTGGCGCGGCTGCGTTTCGGCCTGGAGATGCTGGCGGACTGCGAATCCGCCGACGAGCGCCGCGAAAAGCTCAACGCCCTGGACCGGGACATCGAGCAGCTGGATGAGTTGATCGATGAGATCCTCACCTATGCGCGGCTGGAGGAGGGCACCCCCAACATCGAGTTCCAGCCGGTCTGCCTGCTGGAAGTGTGCGACCAGCTGATCGGTGAGCTGGAGGACATCCGCGGCGACATCCTGATCGACGCGCGCGGCTCCCGGGACCTGACCGTGGAAGGGGACCCGCGCTACCTGCACCGGATTCTTCAGAACCTGGTCACCAACGCCCTGCGGTACGCGAAAACCCGGGTGCGGATGACGGTGACCGAACAGGACGGCAACCTGATTCTGGACGTGGACGATGACGGCGCCGGCATCGCCGAGCACCAGCGCGAACGGGTCTTCAAGCCGTTCGCCCGGCTCGACAAAAGCCGCCACCGCGCCAGCGGCGGCTACGGCCTGGGGCTGTCCATCGTCAAGCGCATCGTCGACTGGCACGGCGGCGACGTGGCCGTGGCGGAGAGCGACTGGGGCGGCGCCCGCTTCCGGGTTATCCTGCCCCGAGAACAACGCCGCCAACACGTGCTTGGACGACAAAAGACAGTGAAGAGTTAATAGTGAAGAGTTAATAGCGAACACACCTCTCAGATAGGCCCGGGCGTCCGCCGGGTTTCGCTGTTCACTATTAACTGTTCACTGTTAACTCTATTTCTATTTTCGGGGTGTGTATGTCCGCTTTCATTCTCGCAATCGACCAGGGCACGACCAGCTCCCGGGCCATCGTCTTTGACCGGGACGGGGTCGCGGTGGGGCAGGCGCAGAAGGAGTTCCGCCAGCATTTCCCCCGCGACGGCTGGGTCGAGCACGATGCGCAGGAGATCTGGAACGACTGCCTGGCGCTGTGCCGGCAGGCGCTGCGCAACGCCCAGGTGGAAGCGGATCAGCTCGCCGCCATCGGCATCACCAACCAGCGCGAGACCACGGTGCTGTGGGACCGGGCCACCGGCGAACCGGTGGCGCGGGCGATCGTCTGGCAGGACCGGCGCACCGCGGATTACTGCCAGCGGCTCAAGCAGGAGGGCCACGAGGACCTGGTGCGCGAGCGCAGCGGCCTGTTGCTGGACCCGTATTTCTCGGCCACCAAGCTGGCCTGGCTGCTGGAGAACGTGGACGGCGCCCGCCGCCGGGCCGAGGCCGGCGAGCTGGCCTTCGGCACCATCGACTGCTGGCTGCTGTGGAAGCTCACCGACGGCCGGGTGCACGCCACCGACGCCACCAACGCGTCGCGCACCTTGCTGTTCAATATCCACGGCCAGCACTGGGACGAGGACCTGCTGCGGCTGTTCGACATTCCCGCGTCGCTGCTGCCGGAGGTCCGCGACAGCGCCGGCGAGTTCGGCCGCACCGACCCCCGGGTGCTGGGCGCGGCGGTGCCGGTGACCGGCATCGCCGGCGATCAGCAGGCGGCGCTGGTGGGCCAGGCCTGCTTCCAGCCGGGCATGGTGAAAAGCACCTACGGCACCGGCTGTTTCATGGTGATGAACACCGGCGCGGCGGTGCACTCCGACAACCGTTTGCTGACCACCGTGGCCTACCGGCTGAACGGCGAGACCACCTACGCGCTGGAGGGCTCGATCTTCGTCGCCGGCGCGGCGATCCAGTGGCTGCGCGACGGCCTCAACCTGATTACCCACGCCAGCGAAACCGAGGCCCTGGCCCGCCGTGTCGGCTCCGCCGGCGGCGTCTATCTGGTGCCGGCCTTCACCGGCCTGGGCGCGCCCTGGTGGGACCCGCACGCGCGCGGCGCGCTGCTCGGGCTGACCCGCGACACCGGCATCGCCGAGGTGGTCACCGCCGGTCTGGAGGCGGTGTGCTACCAGTCCCGCGACTTGCTCGAGGCGATGGCCGCCGATTGCGCCCAGCGGCCCACCACGCTGCGGGTGGACGGCGGCATGGTGGTCAACAACTGGCTGGGCCAGACCCTGGCCGATGTGCTGGGGGTGCGGGTGGACCGGCCCCGGGTCACCGAGACCACCGCCCTGGGCGCGGCCTACCTGGCCGGGCTGGGCTGCGGTCTGTTCCGCGATCTCGATGAAATCGCCGAGCACTGGCAGCCGGACCGGGCCTTCGAACCGGCGCTGGAAGAGGGCGAGCGGGAGCGCCGCTACCGGGGTTGGCGTGAAGCCGTGCAGCGGGTGTGTTCGGACAACCGGCAGTGAAAGCCCGACCGAAAGTGTGATTCAGTGCACAGTTTTGATTATCATCCCCGTGCCATAAGAAGACGACCTTGGGGAAGGATCGCATGCACGGACGGCTTGCCACAGTCACCGATCGACGCCAGGCGTTGCGTTTGCGCCGCCTGGCGTTTTCGTTGCTGATGGGCGGCGCCGCGCACACCCTGGTGTGCTGGCTGATCCTGCAATGGGGGTTCTTCCGGGGCGGCGCCACGGTCTTTTACGCCCTGTTCGGCACCATCTGGGCCGGCCACCTGGGCCTGCTGCTGTTCGCCCGCACCGGCCTGAACCGGCGGCTGAACAACCCGGCGATGACCGAGCCGGTGATGATCTGGTGCATCCTCACTCTACTGGCGTCCGCGCTCTACCTGGATCAGGGCCGCCTGGCGGTGATGGCGTTCTTCTTCGCCATCCTGCACCAGGGCGTGTTCCGCGTGCGCCGCCGGCAGGTGGCGCGGGCCGCCGCCCTGGCGGTGGCCGGCTACGCCCTGGTATTGCTCTACCTGAACGCCCGTGGCGACCTGGCGCAGCCGTTGCTGGAGGCGGGCCAGTGGCTGTTGTTTTCCCTGGTCACCCTGGCCATGGTGCTACTGGCCAGCGAGATCACCACCATTCGTTTGCGGCTGCGCGAGCGTAACGGCCAGCTCGCCGAGCTGCTCGAGCGGATCCAGGACCTGGCAGTGAAGGACGAGCTCACCGGCCTGTACAGCCGCCGCCACGCCATGGAGCTGCTCGCCAAGGCCTGCGGCCAGGCCCGCCGCGGGGCGTTTCTGCTGGCGGTGGGGTTCGTCGACCTGGACCACTTCAAGCGCATCAACGACCGCCACGGGCATCTGTTCGGTGACCAGGTGCTGGTGCGGTTCGCCGAGCTCACCCGCCGCTACCTGGGCGACAAGGACATGGCCGCGCGGCTGGGCGGCGAGGAGTTTCTGATCATGCTGCCGGTGATGGACATGGAGCAGGCGCTCACCAGCGTGGAGCGCCTGATGAGCGCGTTGCGCGCCCAGCGCTTCATGGCCGCGCCGGCGCTGGAAGTGACCGCCTCGGTGGGGCTCACCGTGGTCGGGCACGGCGAAAGCCCGGACGAGGTGCTGGTGCGCGCCGACCGTCTTCTTTATCAGGCCAAGGCCGCCGGCCGCGATCGGATCATCACGGCGGGTCCACCGTGAACAGCCGTTATTGGCGCCGGGCGCGCCGGCTGACGGTCAGTGAGCGGCGTCTGCTGCTTCGCCACGGTCGGTCCCTGGCGGCGGTGGCGCTGTTTCATGCGCTGCTGGTGGTGGCGCTGTGGCTGTGGGGCACGCTGGACGCCGGCGGGCTCTACGTGAGCCTGCTGCTCGGCGCGCTGGCGGTGATCACGGTGGTGTATCTGCTGCTGATCGAAACCGGCGCCACCCTGGAATGGCGGGAATCCAGCCTCTCCGTGCCGATGGCCCTGGGCCTGGTGATCGCCTTTCTGATCGCCGCGTTTCCCATGAACGAGGCGCGCATCAGCGCCATGATTCTGTTCTTCCCGCTGTTGCTACTGGTGTCGTTCCGGCTCGGCGCCCGCTCGCTGCTGTCGCTGGCGCTGCTGGCCAGCGTTGGCTACGCGCTGATGCTGGCCCTGGCGCTGGCGACGCGTGGCCTGCGGCTGAGCCTGAGTCTGGAGCTGCTGCAGTGGCTGATCTTTACCCTGGTGGCGCTGAGCTTCGCGGTGACCGGCAGCGGCGTGAACGGCCTGCGGCGCAGCCTGGCGGTAAAGAACCAGGCGCTGGCGGACGCCCTGGAACAGGTCCG
>Ga0208300_100377_pt1 | contig 34487 bp, 29 predicted proteins | sample 23_taG_FD_184096 | JGI IMG/M metagenome (GOLD analysis project Ga0208300, IMG submission 184096) | Marine viral communities from Cariaco Basin, Caribbean Sea - 23_WHOI_OMZ (SPAdes) (version 2) | ecosystem: Environmental > Aquatic > Marine > Oceanic | place: Caribbean Sea: Cariaco Basin...
AGGTCATACCCTCGTCTAAGCTTTTTAGTACTTGTTTGCGAAAATCTAGCGAGTAAGTCATGGTCTTTATAATAACAATTGAATTTGATAGTTAGTTTATAACACTTTTAGGTGGGATTGACTATAGAAAGTAATGCAATCTGATTCATAGCCTGTCTCAAAATAATAAAGTAGACAATAATCTAGCATGGTTCTTGTCAGTAAATGATAAAAGTATTTTGCTATGAACGTAGCGATAAGTTTGCTGATAACAAATAAAGGATGCGCCATAAAAAATGGCTTACCCATATTAAATAAGTAAGCCAAAAAATAACTATCAGGTTTCTATAACTTTATTAGCCAATCGACTATAAATTTGGATTTAACCACTTCTCAGCTGTTTTCATATCCCAGCCTTTACGCTCAGCATAACTCTCTAACTGATCACGACTGATTTTTCCGACGTTGAAGTATTCACTGTCAGGATGCGAGTAATAGAATCCGCTGACCGATGACGCAGGCCACATCGCATAGCTTTCCGTTAGCGTTGTACCAATTGCATCTACCGTACCGAGCCAGTCAAACAATTTACCTTTTTCCGTATGCTCAGGGCAAGCAGGGTAGCCAGGTGCAGGGCGGATACCGACGTATTTTTCTTTAATCATCTCATCATTGGTAAGTGATTCGGTTGGTTGGTAGCCCCAGTACTCTTTACGTATTAGCTCATGTAAATGTTCGGCAAATGCTTCAGCTAAGCGGTCAGACAGCGCCTGTACCATAATGGCATTATAGTCATCGCCTGCTGCTTTGTATTGCTCAGCCAGTGCTTCTGTACCTACGATAGAAACAGTAAAGCCGCCCAAGTGATCAGTGTGGGTGTCTGATGGTGAGATAAAGTCTGCCAAGCTAAAGTTAGGCTTGCCGCTTGCCTTGTCGCTTTGCTGACGTAAGTGCTCAAACTGGTAGGTCGGTTTACCACCATTTTGTGGGTCATTGTCATATACAGTGACGGTATCTGCGCCAGTACGGCGCGCTGGCATCAGTTTAAACACACCTTTCGCTACGATTGATTTTTCATCAATCATCTTTTGTAGTAGATCTTCTGCATTTTCAAACAAATCGCGAGCCGCTTCACCAACCACATCATCTTGCAATATTTTCGGGTATTTACCGGTCAGACCCCAAGAGATGAAGAATGGTGTCCAGTCAATATAAGGCAGCAGATTCGCGATTGGATAGTCATCCAATATCATTTGTCCTAGTTTATTTGGCACTGGTGGCACATAGGTTTCCCAATCATACTGAAAGCCAATCTTGACCGATTCAGCATAGGTGACTTTGGCAGCTTTTGGTTGACGCTTAGCCAGACGCTCACGCACTTTGACATATTCTTCACGTGTCTCATCGATGAGTGCTTGACGGTGCTCTTTCGACAGCAGTTTGGTCACCACGCCGACTGAGCGCGAAGCGTCCGATACATAGATGACGCCATCATTTTGATATTGCGGCTCGACCTTGACGGCAGTATGCGCTTTCGACGTCGTTGCACCGCCGATCATCAATGGTAGTGTCATGCCGCGCTCTTGCATTTGCTTGGCGACATAGACCATCTCATCGAGACTTGGGGTAATCAGACCAGACAGACCGATGATATCGACTTTTTCTGCGATGGCAGTATCGAGGATTTTTTCACATGGCACCATGACGCCCAAATCGACGATATCATAGCCGTTACAGCCAAGCACCACGCCGACGATGTTTTTGCCGATATCATGCACGTCGCCTTTGACGGTTGCCATTAGGATTTTACCTTTGACTTCGCCTTCGACTTTTTCCGCTTCGATATATGGGTTTAGCCATGCGACGGACTGCTTCATGACACGAGCAGATTTTACGACTTGCGGTAGGAACATTTTACCAGCACCGAATAGGTCACCGACGATATTCATACCGTCCATGAGCGGCCCTTCGATGACTTCTAGCGGTTTAGGGTACTTCTCCCATGCTTCTTTGGTATCCACTTCGATAAAGGTCGTCACGCCTTTGACCAGTGCGTGGGCGATACGTTCTTCTACCGTGCCTTCGCGCCAGCTCATATCGACAGTACTGTCTTTTTTCTTGCCGCCATCTTGGTAGTTTTCAGCGACCGTCATCAGACGCTCAGTCGCATCTTGACCAGTTTCACCTTGATTGCGATTGAGCATGACGTCTTCGATAGCGTCACGGGCTTCCTTTGGAATATCATCGTACAGCTCAAGCATGGCTGGGTTGACGATACCCATGGTCAGGCCGTTTTTGATCGCGTGGTATAAGAATACGGAGTTGATCGCTTCACGGATTGGGTTACCACGGAAACTAAACGAGACGTTGGATACGCCGCCCGAGACCATGGCGTTCGGCAGGTTTTCCGTAATCCAGCGTGTGGCATTGATAAAGTCAGCGCCATAGTTATTATGCTCGGTGATACCCGTTGCAACGGCAAAGATATTGGGGTCAAAGATAATGTCTTCTGATGGGAAGCCCACTTCGTTGACCAGTACGTCATAGCTGCGTTTAGATATTTCAATCTTGCGCTCGTAAGTGTCAGCCTGTCCGTCTTCATCGAATGCCATAACGATAATCGCAGCACCATAACGCATGCATAATTTGGCACGCTCAACGAACTCAGCATGACCTTCTTTTAGCGAGATAGAGTTGACGACCGATTTACCCTGCGTACGCTTTAGACCTTCTTCGATAATGTCCCATTTAGACGAGTCAATCATCAGTGGTACACGGCTGATATCTGGTTCGCCTGAAACCAAGTTGACGAAGTGAATCATCGCTTGCTTGGAGTCGAGCATGCCTTCGTCCATATTGATATCGACGATTTGCGCGCCGCCCTCGACCTGATCACGCGCGACATCGAGTGCTTCGGTATAGGCTTCGGTTTTAATCAAGCGTAGGAATTTTTTGGAGCCTGTGACGTTGGTACGCTCACCAACATTGACGAACAAGCTATCAGAATTGATGGTAAATGGCTCTAGACCTGATAGTCGGCAGGCAGGCGCTATCTCAGGAATAACACGCGGTGGATAATTCGCCACGACTTTAGCAATTTGACGGATATGCTCAGGCGTCGTACCACAGCAGCCGCCCACGATATTTAGGATACCTGCTTTGGCAAAACCTTCGAGTAGAGCAGCGGTTTCTTCAGCGGTTTCATCATACTCACCAAACTCATTGGGTAGACCAGCGTTTGGATGCGCAGAGACAAAGGTATCAGCGATGTTTGACAATGTCTGAATATGTGGACGCAGCGCATCAGCACCTAGCGCACAGTTAAAGCCAACAGATAATGGCTTGGCATGGCGGATAGAGTTATAAAACGCTTCAGCCGTTTGACCTGATAGCGTGCGACCTGACGCGTCGGTAATCGTACCTGAAATCATGATTGGCAACTCAAAGCCAATATCATCGAATACACCAGTGATTGCAAATATCGCCGCTTTGGCATTGAGCGTATCAAAGATCGTCTCAATCAAGATTATATCGACGCCGCCTTCTATCAGGCACAAGGTCGCTTCACGGTAGTTGAGTACCAACTCATCAAAGGTAATATTACGAAACGCAGGATCATTGACATCAGGCGATAGCGAGCACGTACGTGACGTCGGACCCACAACACCCGCAACGAAGCGCGGTTTCTCAGGCGTTTTTGCGGTAAATTCATCAGCCGCTTCTCGAGCAATCTTGGCTGCTGTCCTATTCAGTTCTGGCACTAGATACTGCATATCATAGTCAGCCATCGACAGACGCGTACCATTAAAGGTATTGGTCTCGATGATATCAGCGCCAGCTAGCAGATGATCGTGATGAATGTCTTTGATCATGTGCGGCTGAGTCAGTACCAGCAGGTCATTATTGCCGCGTACATCTTGGTCGATATCAGCAAAACGCTCACCACGATAATCTGCTTCTTCTAACTTATAGGTCTGAATCTGCGTACCCATCGCACCGTCTAACATCAAAATGCGTGATGCCATCTGCTCAGTAATACGTGCACGAGCGGTTAACTGTTGCTCTTTAAACGGAAATACAGCAGGCGGCGTTAATATAAAGTCATTAGCGGATGAGGAACTAGAGGCGGTATCGGTATGAGAATCGGTTGGTGAGGTCGTCGTTGGAATCATAGGTGTGCTGCTTATATCGTAATTATTAAAAAAAGGAGGAATAACAAACCAGTAGCGTGCAGAGTCTCACGAAGAGGACCGCAAATTTGCATTATTTTAGCATGAAAAGTTTGCTACATAGGGATACTGCATATTCCTCTTTGGCAATAGATAAATAAGAGGAGAGCTAAGTAACAGAGTAAGACATCAGAGTCTATTTCATAAAGCAGATACGCACAAATGAATATCATTTCGCTAAGGGCTTACATAAAGCTTTTCTTTTGCAAATGAAAGCCAACGGGAATGCTCAGAAGTCAGACAGAATTTACATCCATACCACAAAAAATTGCGCAAAGTCAGGTTGATAAAGATTGCTTACATGTTAATTTAATTTCAGAAATACAAGGTCTTAGTAAGTCCTACTTATAAATACAGGCTCATTTATTAGCAATAACTTGTATCAACAGTATCGGTATTAGCAGTGCAATACGGTGAGCAAATGGCATTAGCAGGCAGGATGATCTGTAAGACAGTAATACCATAGTTGAAACAATACCAACGTCAAAGAAATTCAAATCATTAAGGAAAATGTTATGAAACTTACTAAAATTGCCACCATCGGTACATTGGCTATCTCAATTGCAGGTCTAAGTGCTTGTAATAATATGATGCCAGCAAAGACGGGCGATATGAAAGCACCAACGCACAGTCAGAGCATGGCTAAGATGAATGTTGTACAAATCGCGCAAAGCAATCCTGATTTCTCAGTATTGGTAGAAGCGGTACAAGCAGCGGGCCTGGTCGATATGTTGTCTGATCCTAACGCTCACTATACGGTATTTGCACCAACCAATACTGCCTTTATGCAAGCATTGCAAGAAACAGGTATGACCAAAGCACAGTTATTTGCTAATAAGCCACTATTGACCAAAGTATTGGGTTATCACGTAGTGGCTGGTGATATGGCTATGTATGCCAAAGATGTGAAGCCTGGTAACGTAATGACCGCTAGCAAAGATACGCTAATGGTGACCAAAGAAGGCAAACTGATGGATGAGAATGGTCGCACAACAAACATCGTGAAGACTGATATCGCTGCCAACAATGGTGTCGTCCATGTAATCGATAGAGTATTGTTGCCTAAATAAGCATTAACTGAGGCATACCAACTGTATCTATTATAAGACTAAGCAGCCATTGTTTGTGATGATTTCATTATCAGACAATGGCTGTTTTAGACTTTGGAGCTTTATCTATATAAGTTTCTATTTAAGTTGAGACTATTGAGATATGAATTCAAAAGTAGTCAATTACCACCATTTTGTCTTAAATAACGCAATAACTGATATACAAGCAAACAGTGCTATATACGTCATTGATACAGTGTTGCTACCTAAGTAAATACCATTTGAAAATTAAACAGTTAGACTGAGAACTATCAATATAACGGACCAAATAGTATGACTAAGTAATTGATACATTTATCAATCATTGGTCGCCATTATATTTATCGAAAGTTATTAATTTAAATAAATCCCTTAATCAATTATTTATCCAAAAAGGAATTACCTATGTTAAAGAAGAACTTATTATCTATCGCAGTTGTAACCGCAGCAATGTCACTAGCAGCGTGTAACGACACTGAAACTGTGGCAGAGCCAACTGAACCAGAAGCCACTGAAGAAATGACAGTTGAGCCAGTTGCTGAGACAGAAGCTGTTGAAGCAGAACCAATGGCCGAAATGGACATGGAAGCGACTCAAACTATCGCTGAAATCGCAGCAGAGAACGAAAACCTAACGATCTTAACCGCTGCGCTACAGGCTGCTGGTCTTGATACTATGCTAATGGAAGAAACTAAGCATACTGTATTTGCACCAACTGATGATGCATTTGCGCCAGTACTAGAAAAACTAGGCGTGACTAAAGAAGAGTTGTTGGCCAATACAGATTTGCTAAAAACGGTTCTTCCTTACCATGTACTAGCAATGGAAGTTAAAGCGGCTGATATCCCATACGGTACTGAGATCGAAACAGCGAACGGTAAAACCATCACTATCAGTGAAGACAATGTAATTACTGATGCTACTGGTAATACAGCAAATATCACTGGCACAGATATTATGGCAACCAATGGTGTGGTCCACACTATCGATGCAGTATTAATGCCTGAATAAGCTGTCTATTAACGCGTAGATTCGTAATCTACAAGTTATTTAAAGAAAGCCTAGCCATCGTGCTAGGTTTTTTTATGTCTATGAATTAAAAATAGGGGAACTGTGGTTTACCTATACTGGTACGACGACTTAATTAATATAAAGTAGTTTAATGCTAAAGCGAGCTCTATAAAGAAGACAGGCAAAATACAAAATAACAGTCAGATGTTATTTCGAATACAGATTAATTTTGAGAATAAAAGGGCAGTTTTAAGGTATTAAATCAGTTCTTATGAACGTGGGCTTTGATGTTTTTTCGGTAAGCTATTCTGTAGTGGTGTGGAAAACTATCCAAACAAAAAAGCCCGAGACTATAGTCTCGGGCTTTTTGTTTATTCAATAAGATTAAATAGTAACCTTACTAAATCGACTTACACTTTATCTTTACGTAATGGATCAGCGTTCATGCTTTTTTGCTGTGCTAGATGACGCTCTTCCCAATACGGTGCGTTTTTGATACCGAATTTAGCAGGATCAAAACTATAGCGAGTGACGCCAGCTTTACGCTGAGCTTCATAGTCTTTAAGCATAGTAAGTGTTGGACGAGCCACGATGAAGATGACAAGAATACCAACAATGTTAAGCCAAGCCATAAGACCAACACCGATATCACCGATTGCCCAGATATAACCAGCTGAGTTTAGACCACCATAAGCAACCATCGCCATGATAAGAATTTTCACTAGGAATAGACCAGTTCTGTTCGCACTACGACCAAGGAAGCGTGTTAAGTAAGCGACGTTTACTTCAGCGATGTAGTAGTAAGCCAGAATTGTCGTAAAGGCAAAGAAGAATACAGCGATTGCGATAAAGACATTACCAAACGTACCGTATACAGATTCCATTGCCATTTGCGTGAACGCAGGAGCATTGATTTCAGTAGCAGCGGCGACGTTCTGTACGATGAACTGACCATCTGGTAGCGTACCTTGAATGTTATACATACCAGTAGACAAGATCATGAATGCAGTAGCAGAACATACTAGTAATGTATCAACATATACTGAGAATGCCTGAACGAGACCCTGCTGTGATGGATGCTCAACTTCAGCAGCAGCAGCAGCGTGAGGCCCTGTACCCTGACCAGCTTCGTTGGAGTAGATACCACGTTTCACACCCCAACCGATAGCAGCACCAAAACCTGCTTGTGCAGTGAATGCATCACCAACGATCATACCAAACACATCTGGAATCAAGCTGAAGTTGCTGAACATGATGATCAGCGCTAGGGCAATATAACCTAATGCCATAAAAGGTACTGCAAACTCAGTAAAGGTTGCAATACGCTTAATACCACCAAAGATGATGATACCTAGCACGACTAAAATGATAGCCAAGCCGACCAAACGCATAGAGCCAACTTCTAGGCCTGCAACGTTCATGATCGTACCTTCGCCCATTACCTGTGCAAATGCACTGATAACACCGTTCGCCTGTACACCAGGTAAGAACATACCACATGATAAAATAGAAGCGATTGCGAAGAGGATACCGTACCACTTTTGACCAAGGGCACGTTCAAAGTAATAAGCTGGGCCACCGCGATATTCGCCAGTTACCACATCTTTTTCTTTGTAAATCTGAGCAAGAGTAGATTCGACATAGGCTGTAGATGCGCCTAGGAAGGCTACGATCCACATCCAGAAAACAGCACCTGGGCCACCGAAGCCGATAGCAGCAGCTACCCCAGCGATGTTACCCATACCCACACGACCGGCGAGTGAGACGGCAAGTGCCTGAAATGATGAGATACCCTGTGCACTAGATTTACCAGTGAATAGGAGTTTGATCATCTCACCGAATAGACGTACTTGTACAAAGCGCGTCATAATGGAATAGAACAGACCGGCACCCAAGCAGAGATAAATCAGCGCTGGGCTCCAAATAATTCCATTTACTAAGTTAACTAAACCTTCCATATTTATGTTCCTAGTACTGTCTCAAGGTGGCACTGTTTGCTAGGAGTAAACTAACTGGTTAACTTACTTATTTAAGTTAAGCAGTTAAAGTCTCTGCATCGACTTATTTGTTGTCTAAGTCTCATGTGCTTGGCCACCAAGAATGGACTGTAGTTGTCTGTATTTACCCGCGTATCTCGTCAGTAATACGGACTATTTGCATAGCGCTTATCACTGACAATATAAATATCAGCTGCGTTTACTATTATTCTACAACCTCAACTACTGCGGTCTTCTATCATCATGTTATACATCAGATGAATCATAAGTTAACCGGCGGATAAAACAGGCGGTTATATAATTAAATATCCATCACCATGATGGCATTCAACTTACTATGAGCTGTCTTGAATGAATCCATGACTGGTATGGCGAATTGACAGTATTTAGCGATAATTTGACAGTTAATTGATGTTTTTATTAAGAAATTAACAACTCGCTAATACTAATCAAACTATAAGTCCACTACCAAATGTATTCAAACCGTACGGCTACGTAACTGCAATTTGCCATATTTTTGTACTAATTACTAGAAATTTCTTTATAGACGGTAGATATATTCGTATTTTATTTGGCTGATACATTAGCAAGATTTGGATTATTTATAAATAATTGTTTGTACTCTCATAACATTTTGTCTAATTCCTCTAGACTGCTAAATTTTTGCTCTATATCTATCATGATAAAAACGCGTTATCGTTGACGTTATGCGGTTGTGTTTTGGTAACGGTCAATTGTAAAAAGCCGTATATAACGCCATCATTAGGACAACTTCTTTTGATATCATGCTGATAGAGTGATGCGCAGATATACAGTATATAGAGCGTATGACTGCCGTATGAATACCAAGAAAACTTAAAAATATTAAAAACGTGGTACTGGATATTTGTTATTTATCATTATTAGGAGAATCAACAATGACGCGTAAATCTATTATGAAGCCGATGTTGCTAGCCGCTTTATTGACAACTTCTACGGTTGGTCTAAGTGGCTGTGGCTACAATAACCTGCAGGCACAAGATGAGCAGGTCACTGCTTCATGGTCAGAAGTGGTCAACCAGTATCAGCGCCGTTCTGATTTGGTGCCAAACTTAGTCAAAGTCGTACAGCAGTATGCCGAGCAAGAGCAAGAAGTCTTCACCCAAGTGGCAGAAGCTCGCTCACGTGCGGGCGGTATCACGGTGACGCCAGAAGTGCTTAATGATCCAGAAGCGATGGAGCGTTATGCAGCAGCGCAAGAGCAGATGACAGGTGCGTTATCGCGTTTGATGGCGGTATCTGAGCGTTATCCAGATCTAAAGTCAGATGCACTGTTTCAGGACCTGCAAGCACAGTTAGAAGGCACTGAGAACCGTATTGCTGTGGCTCGTAACCGTTATATCCAAGAAGTGCAGGGTTACAATACAACGGTACGTCAGTTCCCAACCAACATCACTGCAAAAGTATTTGGTATGGACACTAAGCCCAACTTTAGTGTGGCCAATGAAGAGGCGATTTCAACCGCACCAAGTGTTGATTTCGGCGATTCTACAGAAAAGTCAGCTGAATAAAATTTAGAATGAACGTGAAGACAGAGCGGCATAGGCAGCTCTGTTTATTTAGCTAATGGTTTGATAATGATTAGTTAGAGTCTATCAATTGGTAAAGATGTTATCTGAGGTGGTATAGATTAGATGAATAATTCAAAAGCAATCTTATCAGCATTACTGTTTACGTTAGGTGTCGTCAGCGTGCCTGTATTGCACGCTGCACCCAATGATACAGCGGTGGCGACAGATAGCACCTCGGATCTGCAAAATCGTAGTGTCGAAGAGTTGGTGGCTGTCGCTAAAGCAGGCGAGTCTAACGAAGCAATCAATGATGCTGTATTAAACAACGACGCTATTAATGGGGCAGTGCTCGGCAACGACGCTATCAATCAAAACGCAGATAACCAAAGCACAGCAAATGGTATAACCAATGCTCAAGCAACCGCTCAGCCACCAGTACGCTCCAGTGCCGAGGGTGTTGACGCTGATAAGTTGATACTCAATGAACCAGTCGTTGATCAGGCCAATATCCTAAATCCTCAAGAGAGGCTACGTCTAGAGGCTCAGCTTCGAAGTATCTATCAGCAGGGATTAGCACAAGCAGCAGTGGTTATCGTACCAACTACCAATGGCGTACCAATATTTGATTATGCCTTGCAAGTTGCTGAGAAGTGGGGACTGGGTGATGAAGCTATCGATGACGGTCTGCTAATTGTGGTCGCTGTCAATGACCGTGATATGTATATCCTAACGGGTTACGGACTAGAAGGGGTGTTGCCAGATGCTGCGCTCAACCGTATCATTCGTGAAGATATCACGCCGTTATTCAAACAAAACAACTATGGCGCTGGAATACTGGCTGGCATTGGTGCGCTCAACACGCGTCTGACCGCTGATCCTGAAGTCTTAGCCCGTGCTGATGCACAAGCCGCAGAACGTACTGCTCAGCAAAGCTCAGACGAGCTGCCGTCACCTATTTTCTTATTTATCATGGCGATGATTTTTGGTAGCTTTATTACGAATATATTGGGCCGAGTATTTGGTTCTATCATTACCGCTGGCGGGTTTTTTGCAGGTTCGATAGCCTTAGGCGGCGGCTTCTTTATGACGCTGATTATGGCAATCTTTATCTGGATGTTTTTGATCTCACGCGGCGGTGGCGGTGGAAAAGGCGGCGGCGGTAAAGGTGGGCGCAGAGGCGGCATGATTTTCTTACCCGGTATGGGCGGCGGTAGTGGAGGCGGCTTTGGCGGTGGTGGTTTCGGAGGAGGCGGCTTTGGCGGTGGCGGCGGTGGTTTCGGCGGCGGCGGCGCAGGTGGCTCGTGGTAAGTATTCCACACACGCAAAAAAAATAAACTCTACATAACCATCGAAAACGACGTACTTGAGGAAATAATATAATGGTAGAAGACAACGCTTCAAACCCCAGTTTTGCCCGCTGGTGGCGTCAAGTTTTGTTCGTCCCTTTATTACATAGTAAGTGGCTAACAACAGAATCCAAGGCGCGTCTAACAGATGCTGTGACACGAGCCGAACGTGGGCATCGTGGTGAAGTATTCTTAATCGTAGAAAACCATCTGCCTATCCAAGAGGCCTATCGCATGAACTGCCGTGAGCGTGCGATTGATTTGTTTAGCGAATATCGCGTCTGGGACACGGAAGAAAATACGGGCGTCTTGATCTATGTCAATGTATGCGAGCGTAAACTAGAGATTGTCGCAGACCGAGGTATCAGCGCTCATGTGAGTCCAACAGTATGGAATGCAATGTGTGAAAAAGCGGTATCTGGTATTGCTACTCAAAAAACAGAAGAGAGCTTGGCTGAACTGCTAGACGAAGTGGGGCAGGTGCTACGTCAATATTATCACCTAGAGCATGATCCAGAAGGCAATGAGCTGTCCGATACAGTGGTATTTCTAAAGTAGTGTGTGTCTGGTGTGGTTTTATTAAGACGCTTACTTTTATAAACAGGTTATCTATACGGTCAAAGGGTTTTGTTTTAGGCAATATACTTTTAGTGTTAAAATAATGGTTCTGGGACAGATAGTGCCTTGTATATGCATGGTTTGATTATCTTACTTTGCAACATTTACGATGGCTCGTCCCGATAACGCCATTATTGGAATACTATGATTGAGTTAATAAAGAAACTACCGAAAGCTGAACTTCATCTACATATTGAAGGTTCGCTAGAGCCTGAGCTGATGTTTAGATTGGCCAAAAAGAACAACGTAGAGATACCTTACAAAGATATCGAAGATGTACGCAGTGCTTATAACTTCACCAATCTACAGACCTTTTTAGATATCTATTATGCGGGCGCAAACGTTCTGCTCACAAAAGATGATTTTTATGATTTGACGTGGGAGTATATTCTTAAATGTGTCGAAGACAATGTCATCCATACAGAGATATTCTTTGACCCACAGACGCATACCGATCGCGGCGTGCCTTTTGAAGCAGTAATCACAGGTATTAAAGAAGCACTGGCAGATGCCAAAGCAAAATACGGTATCACATCATGCATCATCATGTGTTTTTTGCGTCATTTATCGCAAGAAGAAGCTTTTGAAACGTTAGAGCAAGCACTGGACTATAAAGACGACATTATCGGTGTGGGTCTGGACTCATCAGAATTAGGCAACCCGCCATCGAAGTTTAAAGAGGTCTTCCAAAAAGCTAAAGAAGAAGGCTTTAAGTTGGTTGCTCACGCAGGCGAAGAAGCAGACTTTTCGTATATCTACGAAGCGCTAGATTTATTGAATATCAATAGAATTGATCACGGTGTGCAATCTATAAAAAGCCCAGAGTTGATGCAAAGACTCAAAGATGAGCAAATGCCACTGACCGTTTGCCCGAACTCAAACATCGAGCTAAAAGTTTTCGAGACTTATAAAGAGCACAATATTAAAGAGCTTTTAGATTATGGTCTAAATATCAGTGTTAATTCAGACGACCCTGCGTACTTCAAAGGTTACGTGAATCAAAATTTCATCAATCTGTATGAGAACCTACCAATTACAGAAGATGATGTAATTACATTAGTAAAGAACTCTTTTAAATCGGCATTTATAAGTGATGAGTTAAAAGAAACTTATTTGGCGAGAGTGGATCTTGCATTGAAATAATTTTAACGAGTTCGTTATGAGTAGTAAAGGCGTAACGGTTTATATAAACTGTTACGCCTTTTTTGTTGCCTGTCGTTAGTAGTACTTACGAGCAGTAGTAATTATAAAGCAGTAATTTCTTCTATCAGCAGTGGCAGTACTATTCCAGCCTTTTCTGCTAATGTGATATCGACAATGGTATTTGGTGTTGGGTCAGGGTTGATCTCGATAACTTGCGCGCCATTTTGTTTGGCTAGCTGTGCTAAACCAGCAGCAGGATAGACCAAGCTTGATGTACCGATACTGATAAACACCTCGCAATTAGCCGCAGCATCTTCGGCAGCCTGCCAGGCCTGTACAGGTAGAGCTTCGCCAAACCAAACAATATCTGGTCTGATGTAACCGTCGCAATGCGGACAGCTAAGCAGTGTTTCATCAAAACTCATTGTGCCTTGATTGTCGTATGACGCTCTCGATTTATCTTGATAGGGTATCTCACACTGACCACAGCGGTTACGCCACAGATGACCATGCAGGTGAGTCACCGCGCTACCAGCTTGCTCGTGCAAATCATCGACATTTTGGGTAATGAGTGTCACTTGCTGATCGGAGGTTTGCGCATGATACTGCCACTGAGCCAACGCATGATGGGCAGGATTTGGCGCTTTGTCTGCGACCATTTGCCGACGCCATTGATACCATGACCACACCAGCTTTGGATCACGAGTGAACGCTTCAGGGGTTGCCAAGTCTTCGACACCGTAATTCTCCCACAGTCCTGTTTGCTTATTTCGAAATGTTGGGATGCCACTTTCTGCTGAAATGCCAGCCCCAGTCAGAATGCAGATACGTTGTTTCGATGCCAGTAGTTGTGTGGCAAGTTTTACTTCTGCTATTAACGCTGGTGATAATTCTGCTAACATGAGCCAACCCTTGCTAATAATGGATGTTTTTACTTATGATAGACGGAATTTGGTGGCTTGTCATATTGTTCGCTGTCATCGCAGTTTTATGGTTCGTGGCAAAATCGCGCGGCGCAAAAGCAGGCGAAAAGCATAATGGCGCAAAATCAAAAAATGCAACACCGAATGATGCGCTGCAAAAAACATCAGCGATATTAAAGCAGCATTTTGCTGATTATCGAGTCACGCGTAAGGCAAATCATTTACTCGTTAGTAAACAAGATAAAAAAATTGCGATGATTACGATTGATAAAAAAATTGCTGAAGGTCAGCGCCGTTTGGGTGATGTGCCAGTGATTAATTATCACCGTATACCCAGCCGTGCTCAATTGACTGCCAATCTACAGGACGCAGAATAATTTTGCTATATAGTCAATCCTCTATAAATTGGCTACGGTGTCAGTCTCGCTCAGTCTACTACTTGTAGTACTTTCACTCGGCTTCCTTGTATCCAAATTATACTGAATCGACTATAGGTGAAAGCCTCAGAAGTATACAAGCACAGAAAAACCGAAAACATTTTGAAATGTAGGTTTAATAAGTATAGGGAGTTTAAGAGAGTATTAAGGGAAGGGTGAAGCAAGGTTGGAACATAATGATTGGTGCGCTCGGCGGGAATCGAACCCACGACCCTCGGCTTCGGAGACCGATACTCTATCCAACTGAGCTACGAGCGCATACGATAACGATATGTCTGACTGTCACGCTTAGATGCACATGATAATTAGCATAAGGTGTCTAGAAATAAAGACCGCTTAGTCTAACAAATAAAAAGCATAAAGCCAATAAATGACAGTCGCGATTGAGGTTTTTTAAGAAAAAACAGCCAAGTCATTAAACAAGCATGGCAATTTACCTGCCTTTTCCCTTATAATGTTGGGGAGAATTCATATTTATAATCACCGATTGCAAGTGCACTGGCACGCGGGATGGCTGTCTGCTATTGAAGACTTAGAGGTCGTCAAAGGAGGACAGACAGAATGTCCGAGCCGTGCTAGTCCTTGTATACGTAATAAGAGAACGTGACGAATGAGAAAAGTAGTTATGTTATCGGCAGCTGCCATTCTAGGAATCGCTAGTATCGCGGTGAGCCAAGCTGAAGATGTTGTAGACACTCCTGTAACTGCGTCAGACGTAGTAGAAGGCCAAGAGGTCGTAGAAGCTGCTCCTGAAACGCTAGGTGACGATACCCAAGCTGCTGCAGATACGACAGATGGTGCTGCGCCCACTGACGAAGCCGCTCCAGCAGAAGGCGAAGAAACTGCCGCTGCAGCGCCTGCCGCTGATGAAGAGCCAATTCCACAAGATACGCCGCAAGTACAGAAGCTAATTGCTTTGTATCCTAATCTGATTGCGCGTATCCAGCCTGTTGCCAATATCTGTTTTGAAGACGGTGAAGCTTGTGATGTAACGGCACGCTCATCTGGCCCAGCTGCTGGCGACGGTCCTCGTGACGGTAAAGCGGTATATAACGCCGTATGTCATACTTGTCATACAGCAGGCTTGCTAGGCTCTCCTATCTTTGGTGATGCTGGCGCTTGGGGTCCACGTATCGCAAAAGGTAAAGATACGCTATATACCCATGCTATCAATGGTTTCAATGCGATGCCTGCCAAAGGTGGCGCGGATATTCCTGATGAAGAAGTTCAAAATGCTGTAGATTATATGGTTGCAGAAGCAAGCTAATCTTTGTTGATTACCTTCCAAGCTTTTACGATAGTTATCTATAAAGCGCCTATTTCAGTGATGAGATAGGCGCTTTTTCATGATGAGTATTATTAATATGGTACTTCGAATATAAGGCAGTTGAAATTCGCCATGAGTAGCCTCATTTTATGAGATTAGTTCATTCATTACCGTACATTACATTGTTACCTTTAGAGAGTAGAGTGTGTTGAACATTCTTATACGGCTTTTGCCTATATGATAATGATAGTCGAATGTTCAACACGGCCTATTATTCTAAAATCGCATTTTATACAAATTGATAACAAATAAAGAGGTCTTCATGTCTGATGCACCAGCACTCTCCATAAAAAACCTATCCAAGACCTATGATAATGGGTTTTCGGCATTAAAAGGGGTTGATCTAACGGTACCACAAGGTGGATTCTTTGCATTACTTGGGCCAAACGGCGCAGGTAAATCTACCATGATTGGTATTATTAGCTCATTGTTTAAGCCAACCACCGGTAGCGTCCATATTTTCGGTACAGATCTATTAGAGAACCCTTCGATTGCCAAGCAATACCTTGGTGTCGTACCGCAAGAATTTAACTTTAATATGTTCGAAAAAGTCGAAGATATCCTGATTACGCAAGCGGGTTATTTTGGTATTCCGGCAAAAGAAGCCAAACCACGCGCAAAGAGACTATTAACCGCGCTAGGACTATGGGATAAACGCGACAGTAAATCACGTGAACTATCTGGTGGTATGAAACGCCGCTTGATGATTGCCCGTGCCTTAATTCACAAACCAAAACTATTGATTCTAGATGAGCCAACGGCGGGTGTCGATATCGAGCTTCGCCGCTCGATGTGGGAATTCATGCAGCAGATTAATATCGAAGAAAACACCACTATTATTCTGACGACTCATTATCTCGAAGAAGCTGAGCAATTATGTAAACGCATTGCGATCTTGGATCACGGTGAAATTCGTATCAATACGGAAATGAAAGAGCTACTGGCGCAGTTGTCGGTAGAGACGTTTGTATTTGATTTGGATACGCCGCTCACTGAGCAGTTGGCTTTGATAGGAGTCACAGGGGTCTCGCAACCAGATGAGCAAACGCTAGAAGTTACCTTGACAGAAGGTGAGTCACTAAACGGTGTCTTTGATCAGCTATCTGAGAAAGGTATCAGTGTGGCGAGTATGCGCAATAAAGCCAACCGACTAGAAGAGTTATTTATGCGCTTGGTAGACAAAAACATTCAGAGTGCAGATAGCATGAAGGAGGCGGGGTTATGAGTCAGGAACTAGTCGATCATAATAAAACCATGTCATTGAGTAAGAAGTGGATTGCGTTTCGTACTATTTGGTTCAAAGAAGTGCGCCGTATTTTACGTATCTGGCCGCAGACGTTGCTACCACCAGTTATCACGATGAGTTTGTATTTTGTCATCTTTGGTAAGATGATTGGCTCGCGCGTGGGTGAGATGGGCGGTGTGCCATACATGCAGTTTATCGTGCCTGGTTTGATTATGATGTCGATCATTACCAACAGTTACTCTAACGTCGTCTCAAGCTTCTTTAGTGCTAAGTTCACGTCTAGTATAGAAGAGCTTTTGGTCTCGCCCGTATCTAAGCATGCTATTTTGATGGGTTATATCAGTGGTGGTATCTTCCGTGGACTGGCTATCGGTGTGATTGTCTCGATAGTGGCGCTGTTCTTTACCGATCTTGGTATTGAGCATTTATTTGTGACCGTATTTACCGTACTTGGCACGTCTATCTTGTTTTCGTTAGGCGGTTTTATCAATGCGGTATTTGCACGCTCGTTTGATGATATCTCTATCATTCCAAGCTTCGTATTGACGCCATTGACCTATCTTGGCGGAGTGTTTTACTCGATGGAGAATTTATCGCCATTTTGGCAAAATATATCGCTACTGAACCCTATCGTTTATATGGTTAACTCATTCCGTTACGGTATTCTTGGATATTCTGATGTCAATGTTTGGTATTCAATGGCGGCTATTTTTGTGTTCTGTGCGATATTCTATACCATCGCTTATCGCTTGCTAAGTAACGGTTCACGTGTACGTTTGTAGTGTGTATTATTCGCTAAGCATACTATTTAGAGTAAATTTTAAACGGTTTAATATTAGGAAGACAGATGAGTATTCATGGTATCTTGGGTGAGCAAACCACAGACTATCCAACTGAGTATAGCCCAGAGACGCTATATCCGATTGCGCGCAGCATGGGACGTGATGCGATTGGTTGGCAAGACGACAAGTTAACCGTTGGTGTCGATTGGTGGCAGGCTTTTGAGATATCTTGGTTAAATCCGCAAGGTATCTCGCAAGTGGCTATCGCGCGCTTTAGTATTCCTGCTAGCTCACCGTTTATCGTAGAATCAAAATCGCTTAAGCTATATTTGAATAGCATTAATTTTACCGAGTTTGCCAGTTGGAATGATGTACAATCATTGATTGCGAAAGACCTGTCAGCTTGTTTACAAGCAGATGTACAGGTAGCGTTATTTGGTCTAAACGATGATTTAAATGGTAACGAGACAGCGTTATTGATTGCTCAGCCTGAGGGTGTTTGTATTGATGAGGCATTAGCAGATAGCACGGATAAAGTTGTGTTAACGGAACATCCTAATGCGTCATTGCTAAGTGCTAGCGAAGAAATAGAGGCGAGTAGTGAAAGCATGGTAAATGAGGGTACGCAGCCGTATACCTTTTATTCCAATCTACTGCGCAGTAACTGCCCAGTGACCAATCAACCAGATTGGGGTACGTTGGCCGTATCGATTACGACTGATAAGCCTTTTAATAATGCAAATATGCTGCGCTATATATTGAGCTTCCGTCAGCATAATGGCTTCCATGAGCAGTGTGTCGAGCAGATATTTGCTGATTTGAGCCAATACTATCAGCCAAGTGAGCTAATGGTACGGGCGTGGTATACGCGCCGCGGTGGTATCGATATCAATCCTTGCCGTGTTAGTGATATACGTTTATTGCCTAAGCCAAGCCGTTTGATCCGCCAGTAAGTTCTTGCTAAAAATACGATGTTCATAAAAATACAATGTTAAATAGTTTTTAAGCCAATAAAAAAGCGCCTATCTCACGTGATGAGATAGGCGCTTTTTGTTATATAGTCTTTACTCGTAAAGCTATTTACCGCTTACTTTTGCCATGACTTCTTCACGGCTTAGCATTTGCTTTTCAGCTTCACGGCGATTGACGTACTCATACTTGCCTTCCGCCAAGTTGCGATCAGAGACGACGATACGATGCGGTATACCAATCAATTCAAGATCAGCAAACTTAACGCCTGGGCGCTCGTTACGATCGTCCAGTAGCACGTTGATGCCTTGAGCTTTTAACTCTTCATACAGGGCGGTTGCCGTCTGCATGACCGTCTCTTCTTTAGACTTCATCGGGATGATGGCGACTTCAAAAGGAGCGATTGAATCATCAACCGTTGGTGTTTTTGGCCACATGATGCCGTTTTCATCATTGTTCTGCTCGATAGCAGCGGCAATGATACGGCTAACGCCAATACCATAACAGCCCATCATCAAAGTAACAGGTTTGCCATCTTCGCCAGAAACCGTACAGTTCATCGCTTGTGAGTATTTATCACCCAACTGAAAGATATGACCGACTTCGATACCGCGTTTGATTTTAAGGCTACCTTTACCATCAGGAGACGGGTCGCCTTCTTGTACATTGCGTACATCAACGATGCGAGTAATGCGAGTATCACGTGCCCAGTTCATACCGATAGTATGTTTGTTCACTTCGTTCGCACCGCAAACGAAATCTGATAACGCAGCTGCCGAACGATCAACGAATACAGGCATATCTAAATTAACACCGATATAACCTTTATGTAGGCCTGCCGCTTTTAGCTCTTCGTCAGATGCTAACGTCAATGGTACGTTGGCTTCTTCAATTTTCTCAGCTTTGATAGTGTTGAGCTGGTGGTCGCCGCGCAATACGATAGCAATCAGTTGTGGCTCATCATTCTCAGTATGACCATGAACGATTAAGGTTTTAACCGTCGTTTCTAACGGGATGTCCAAGTGTTCAGCAACCATTTTACAGCTGGTCATGCCTTCGGTTAGAACGTCTTCACGCTCCATTTTCGGCGGTTGACGCTCAGCGGTGCTGACAGATTCTGCTAGCTCTACGTTGGCTGCATAGTCAGATGAGTCCGAAAACGCAATATCGTCTTCGCCGCTATCTGCCAATACATGGAACTCATGTGAAGCAAAGCCACCGATAGAGCCAGTATCTGCTTGTACCGCACGGAAATCTAAGCCCAAGCGGGTAAAGATGCGTGTATAAGCATCATACATATCATGGTAAGTCTTGGCCAATGAGGCTTGATCCACATGGAAAGAGTAAGCATCTTTCATGGTGAATTCACGGGCGCGCATCACACCGAAGCGTGGACGAATCTCATCACGGAACTTACCTTGAATCTGAAAGAAAGTAATTGGTAGTTGTTTATAACTACGTAGCTCACCTTGTGCTAGATTGGTGATGACTTCTTCGTGCGTTGGACCAAGCACAAAGTCGCGATCATGACGGTCTTTGAAGCGCAATAGCTCAGGACCATAATCATCAAAACGTCCGGTCGTCTGCCAAAGTTCAGCAGGCTGAGTCATCGGCATAAGCACTTCTTGTGCGCCGACATTTTGCATCTCTTCACGAACAATACGTTCGACCTTTTGCAAGACGCGCAGACCCATAGGCAACCAAATATACAATCCAGAAGCAATCTTGCGGATAAGACCAGCACGCACCATCAATTGGCTTGAGGCGATGTCGGCGTCACTTGGGGTTTCTTTTAGTGTGGCAAATAAAAATTGACTGGCTTTCATAAATAAAGCGTAACCTTATCAACGATAAAAAAATAAGAAATAGTAGGATGTTGAGCGTATGGCTAATCGTTTCATTGCCGCCGCAAGCTTACCTTTATCACTTAGCAATAATCTAGGGTATTTCCTAGTTACCAACCTGCTTATATACAAAGCACATCAGTAAAAACCACTCTCATATAAGAGAGGTAAATTTGATTTGATGTATCAATATGCCAAAAATGCAATATATTCAGGTCAAAACCCTGATAAATGCTTTAAGACTGACATTTTATTCATACAATCTGACTATGTTAGGTAAAGTTCGCCTAAGACGCAATGACTTTTTGTCTTTTCAGACCGAACGTGACACAAAGGCTTCAATAAGGGATAAATAATTGAGCTATTCATATGATTTTATAGCGAAAGCACTACTTATTTTAGAGACAATTTATTGAGATGATTGCGTAGAGGTTTATAGATAAAGTTATGTAGAGGAATGGTAGCCATTACTTGAATTTACTGCACAATAGTCGCATTTATAGATTAAGCATCTGTTCTATTTTTACAACGCTCTTAGCCTTACCAAACGATGCAACATTATAAAGGTAGCTTCTATGGATAATCCTGATATGAATAATGTTAACGCCACTCAAAATTCTGCGAAACGTCCTATTGCTACAATGTCGTGGGTTGTTTTGCTTATTGGCCTAGCTGCCATTGTATTTGCAGTTTATAGTATTCAAAACAGTACCAAAGAAGCGCCGATAGAAACTATTACTCGCGAAGGCGTGGTTACGCAAATTCAGCAGTTAAATCGCTTACATACTGTCGCATTCAGTGTCGATACAGTGATTACGAGTGAGCGTCCGGGGAGTTGGATGAAGTTATGGCAAGATGAACAAAAAGCGCTGTTTATCGCTCATGGTCGCGTAGAGGCAGGCGTTGATCTGAGTGCTTTGACGCCTGAGATGGTGCAGGTCATTCAGCCTACTCAGACTATGACTGATGCAGAGGATGAGCAAGCAGCGAATAATTCACCTGCTTCAGCCATGCCACAAATCAATATTACCTTACCGCCTACAGAGATATTTTCAGTATATTTAGATGATATCGAGATCTATGACTGGCAGACAGGCGCTTTTGGCATGATGCAAGTTGATCCTAAGATATTGGCGCAAGCACAAACCATGGCAAAAAAAGAAGTGTTAGAGCGTGCCTGCCGAGGAGATGTCATGAATATGGCGCTGCAAAATGCCCAAACCCAATTGCAGCAGCTGTTTGCACTCACAGGAGCGGTAGTGACGGTTACCACTCAGGGCGCGGGCGCGTGTCAGTTGCCAGTCACTACCAATGGCTAGTCTGCTGGTTGTTTTTTAAACTTAAGCTTCTTTTTTAAATTCGGCAATAGCTAGCTTGCGGACTGATTTATGCTCAACCATCGGCGCAGGGTAATCGATATCGGCAAACTTACCACCTTTTGCCAGTTCTTTACGCATCTTATCTTCGTTGTGCAATATGCTATTAGGAATGTCCTTTAACTCTGGTAGCCAAGTTTTAATAAACAGAGCTTTAGAATCGTGCGTATTGGCTTGGCTAAAGGGATTCATAATACGGAAGTAGGGCGCTGAGTCCGTACCTGTCGATGCGCTCCATTGCCAGCCGCCGTTATTGGAGGCAAAATCCCCATCTATCAGCTGCTGCATAAAGTAGCGCTCACCCAAGCGCCAATCAATCAGCAAGTCTTTGGTCAAAAACATTGCTGTGACCATTCGCAGGCGATTATGCATAAACCCTGTCGCATTTAGGCAACGCATTGCTGCATCTACGAGCGGTACGCCTGTCTTACCAGTGCACCATGTCTCAAAATCATCATTGTCATATGACCAATTAACCTTAGTGTCAGTCTCTTCTTTATAAGCCTTGTGACGGATTAGGTTTGGTTTTTCTACTAGTACATGGCGATAAAAGTCTCGCCACGCAAGCTCGCTTATCCAGCGATTGATGTCTTCATTATCACCGTCATTACCGTGTAGCTTCTCTTGTGCTTTGCTCGCCTGTAGATAGCATAATCTAGGACTGATAGAGCCTATAGTGAGATAAGCCGATAGCTGGCTGGTTGCGTGCAGATGGGGAACATCACGGCTTACATCGTAATCATTGATATCATCATCGACGAATGCCTCTAGACGCTGGCAAGCGGCAGACTCACCTGCAGGATAAACGTCTCTTGTTTGGTCAAGCTGAGCTGTCATATCGATATGCTGCAATGACTCGTTCTTTTCTAATGTCTGCTGGTAGTCACTGAGTACTTTCTCACTTAGTGCTTTGATATCGTCGATTGTGTTGGCAAATGTTTGCGATGATGGTAGTTTGATTTTATAATCGCTATCCACTGCGGGTGCTTCATGCATTTGAATGGTGCTGACGTCCAACGTATGTCGCCATTTTTTATAAAATGGGGTGAAGACCTTATACATACTATCGCCATCATTGGTCGTGATACTCTGCGGTGGCAAAATGCACTGGTCATGCCAGCGCACGAACTCGATATCGCCTTTTGTAAGTTGTTTGCTTAATTGTTCATCACGATCAATCTCATTGCCTTCGTACTCGTGATTGGCCATGATGCAGCTAATACCATTATCTTGACACAAGGTGGTTAGGGCATCGATACAGTCAGTAAAGCTTGAGCAGAGCTGTACTGTTAAAGTGATGTTCAGTTGCGATTGCAAGTCCTTTGCTAGGATAGGTAGTGTGCGAGCAATATGATCGACTTGTACAAGAGACGTATCATGCGCTTGCCACTGTTCAGGGGTTAAAAAGAATATGGCAGATACCGAAGCGTTATCTTCCTTTGCACGTTCACAAAGCGCTGCTAAAGCGGTATTGTCATGAATGCGTAGGTCACGACGAAACCACATCAAGTAATGTGCTGGATTTTTGCTAGTAGCATTGTCGTCAGTATCAGTATCAGTATCAGTATCAGTAGCGGCTGTCTGTGCAGTCTTAGACATCAAAGTATCCCTATATTAATCAATCGCAATCATAAACAAAACTAAGGATAAAAGTATGCTAGGATAAGTTTTTGGATGCAATGGCTTTGCCGTTTGGTTAACAAAACCTCATCACATCTAACGATTTATCTTTGGCTTGAACCTATCTGATGCCGCTATAATCGGTGTCATATTCAGTACCATGAAACGCAAGGTCACAAAATGCACGTTAAGTTTTGCGGGTTTACTCAGCTTAGTGATATACAGACTGCGGCACAGCTAGGGGCAGATGCAGTGGGTTTGGTGTTTTATCCACCAAGCCCACGTGCGGTCACGATAGCGCAGGCGCAAACCCTAAGCGCTGCCGTACCTGCTTTTGTCAGTATGGTGGCATTGGTAGTCAATATGACCAAAGATGAGCTGATTAACTTAGCAAGCAACGTCTCTTTTGATATTATCCAGTTTCATGGTGATGAGACACCTGAGCAGTGCCAACAGCTGGCAGGTATGGTCAATAAACGTTGGATCAAAGCATTGCGTATCAATACAGAGCAAGACAGTCTCGATAGCGTTCGCGCCCAAATTAACCAGTTTGCGACCGCAGGTGCCAGTAGTATTTTATTGGATGCTTATCATCAGCGTAAGTATGGCGGTACAGGCGCACGTTTTGACTGGAGTCTCATTCCACATGACAGTGCACTGCCGATCGTTTTGGCTGGTGGGCTCGATGCCGACAATGTTGCCGCGACATTAGATTTGCCTATTTATGGCGTCGATGTGAGCGGTGGTATTGAGGTTGATAAAGGTAAAAAAGACGCTGCCAAAATGCGTGCCTTTATGAAAGCGGTTAAGCGCGATCGATGGCAAAACGCTACGGTCACTGGCGCCATCTAAGTGGGTGTGTATCTAGCTATTTGCTATACGTAATCTGTTTAGTTGATCGTTATTCCGATTTTTCTGCTTAAATCTTATTAGATTGTTATCCTTTTTATTATTTTCTCTCTATTTATCTAAAGTTATCTAAAAAATACCACTTATTACAGTAGGAATTATCATGAGTCATGTCGAGAACAAAGATTTATCTGCTACCGCACAATCGGTTAATACTTTTACCAACCCTGAAAACGTACAGGACTTTAACCAGTATCCTGATGCGCGCGGTCATTTTGGTGTACATGGGGGGCGTTTTGTCTCTGAGACGCTAATGGCTGCTCTAGAAGAGCTAGAAACGCTCTATACCAAAGTAAAAGCAGATCCAGCGTTCTGGGAAGAGTATCATAACGATTTGGTCAATTATGTCGGTCGTCCAACGCCGCTGTATCATGCTAAGCGTTTGAGCGATGAGATTGGCGGTGCACAAATTTACTTCAAACGTGAAGACCTAAACCATACAGGCGCACATAAAGTAAATAACACCATTGGTCAGGCACTGCTTGCCAAAATGTGTGGTAAAAAACGTATCATCGCTGAGACTGGTGCAGGACAGCATGGCGTCGCGACGGCAACGATTGCGGCACGCTTAGGGCTAGAATGTATCGTCTATATGGGCGCGGACGATGTCGAGCGTCAAAAAATGAACGTCTATCGTATGCGCTTGCTTGGCGCGACAGTTGTGCCCGTCACTTCTGGCTCACGCACGCTCAAAGACGCAATGAACGAAGCCATGCGTGACTGGGTGACCAATGTCGATAGCACCTATTACATTATCGGTACTGTGGCAGGCCCGCATCCTTATCCGCTATTGGTTCGTGATTTCCAAGCGATCATCGGTAAAGAAGCGCGCATTCAGCATCTAGAAAAAACAGGTAAAATGCCTGATGCATTGGTTGCTTGTGTCGGTGGTGGCTCAAACGCGATTGGTTTGTTCTTTGACTTCCTCAATGACACTGATGTCAAAATGTATGGTGTCGAGGCGACAGGTGATGGTATCGAGTCAGGTCGTCATTCAGCACCATTGGCTGCTGGTCGTATCGGTGTATTGCATGGTAACCGTACTTACCTTATGGCAGATGATGACGGTCAGATTCAAGAGACGCATTCTATCTCAGCGGGTCTTGATTATCCTGGTGTAGGCCCAGAGCATAGCTTCCTAAAAGACATGAAGCGTGTTGAATATGTTGGCTGTACGGATAAAGAAGCGTTAGAAGGCTTCCATGAGGCAACGCGCAAAGAAGGTATCATCCCTGCGCTTGAAACTGCTCATGCCGTCGCTTATGCATTGAAACTGGCGAAAACCATGACACCTGACCAGACGATCGTCGTTAATATGTCAGGTCGCGGTGACAAAGATCTGCATTCAGTGATGAAGGCAGAAGGGATTGAGATGTAGTAAGAATAGAGTGGTTTAGATGGTTGTATAAGAAAGTTTAGCAGCGTATTAACTCGATTAGGTATCATAAATCTCAATACGCTAATTGATAACTATTTTTTAATTATCGATAGTATGCCTTCATGAATTTGAACCGCTTAATACCTAGTAAGCCTAGCCAGTTGGGCAAGTATCCAGACCAAGCAGTACTAACAGCGCCAGTCACAATAAGTGTGGGTGTGCCTACTGAAAGTGTCAGTTTTTGGCAGAGCTATATTCTCTACTTAATGATGTTTGTAATAATACAAGTTACTATTATTTTATTTTTTATGAGTTGGTGGGCTAGTTTTGAGACAATGAGTCTATATGAATCAATACAAGACATTAAGGTTGTATGGATAATGTGTTGTTTAGGTTTGTTTTTACTATCTTACTGGATATATAGGATCACTAAGAATTCCGCTGTGCCAAATCCATGGATTGCTAAAAAATGGACTTGGAAGCATATCCCCATACTTATAATCGATAAAGACAATATCCAATTGACGTCTCAGTTTTATATAGCTAATAAAAATTTTCAGCACGATAAAGTCATAAATTATGATGACGTTAAAGCATTTTATCTTAACCGAATTCAAGGAAGCACTGTTGGTTTTTGGATAGATTACACAGAAATATATAGTAGAAAGATGAAAAACCGAGGGAACAGGGTGCAAGGTCTAATATTTAATAAAAATATTCCACTGTGCGAGAGGTACAATGTTTTAAACGGTCTATACTACATAGAGCAGCGTGAAATTCTAAATATTATGAATACTTTTCATAAGCAAAGAACTGATGATATTAAATATTTGTCGCAAGATAACCATGATAATTTAATGGATATTGGCTGGTAAGAATACACTTATATAAGCTAAAAATTTATTTAACAAAATTATAAGAGATCACTATGACCCGAATTGAAAGTACCTTTGAAACCTTAAAATCACAAAATAAAAAAGCCCTGATTCCTTATGTTATGGCAGGCGATCCTAATCCGACCACTACGGTAGGTCTGTTGCACGACTTAGTGAAACACGGCGCCGATATGATCGAAGTCGGTTTACCATTCTCTGATCCAATGGCCGATGGTCCAACCGTTGCCTTGGCTGGCGAGCGTGCATTAGCAGCAGGTACGAGTACTCGTGATGCATTAAAGATGGTTGCAGAGTTCCGTCAAACAGATACGCAAACGCCAATTATCCTAATGGGTTATCTAAATCCTGTTGAAATCATCGGCTATGACAATTTTGTGGCACTATGCGAGCAGTCAGGTGTTGATGGTTTATTGATGGTAGATTTGCCACCAGCAGAGGCGGGTAGCTTCACTCAGCATTTGACCGATCATTCGATGAATGAGATTTTCTTGCTATCGCCAACGACGTTGCCCGAGCGCCGTGAGCAAGTATTGACTCATTGTGGTGGCTATATTTATTATGTATCACTAAAAGGTGTGACTGGTTCAGCTACGCTAGATACTGACGATGTAGCGACCCAAGTACAAGCAATCAAAGCGGAAACAGACCTGCCAGTATGCGTCGGCTTTGGTATCCGTGATGGTGCCTCTGCTAAGGCGATCGGTACTCATGCGGATGGTGTTATCGTCGGTAGTGCCTTGGTACAGAATTTTGCCGATATTGATGCCAACGATACCGCGGCGGTTGCAAATGCACAGCAGAACATCATGGCAAAAATGGATGAGCTACGTGCAGCGTTAGACAGCTTAAGCGCTTAATAGCTATTGCTTTCATATTGTTGTTACTTGAAGAAGTAGTTATTTGAAGAAGCAGTTATTTGAAATGGCAAAGTCAAATTGCAGCTATTGTTTACCTAAGACTTTACTTAAAAGCTTTACGTGAAGACAATACTAAATGACTTTGCTAAAATTAGTTTACGAGTGTAAACTAACATCACTATTATATGGTGTCTGATAGCAGTGGTTTATTTGTCATTTTGATTGGCAAATACATTATCTATCAACAAGCGCATAATCAAATTACCGACATACGAGATTTATTTATCAGTATGTCGCATGACTGCTCATGTTATGACGGTATTAGACGCTTTGTTTAGACAACCATTAAACTCTCAATGACAAGCGAATGAGCAAACTTGTCAATAAGCCTTTTATGATGGCAAATAATATGACTGATACAATAACAAAACCCGATAACAATACTGCTAAAGCCGCGCCAAACAGCAATACGGATAGGCAGTCATGGTTTAACCGTCCTATCCCAGGCATCAAGCAGCATTTGACTGCGCCACTGTCTGCGGTAGAAACTGAACCGTCAACTAAGTGTAGTAATTGTCATTCGATGATTACCAACACAGCGCTGATTTTTAACTGTTATGTGTGCCCGCATTGTGATCATCATTTACCGATGAGTGCTCGTGAGCGCTTGAACTGGTTACTTGATCAGGTAGATGGCGAGACAGGACAAGAATTTACGGCAAAAGATCCATTGAGCTTTGTGGATAGTAAGCCATACCCTGCGCGTATGAGTGAAGCACAAGAAAAAACAGGTGAGTCTGAGGCGTTGGTTGCTATGTATGGCAAACTGCGTAACCTTGATATCGTTGCCTGTGCTTTTGATTTCCGATTTATGGGCGGGTCAATGGGTTCAGTCGTTGGCGATCGTTTCGTCCAAGCAGCTGAAAAAGCGCTAGAGCAAAAAGTACCTTTGGTTTGCTTTGCTGCTTCTGGCGGTGCACGTATGCAAGAAGGCCTGCTATCGTTAATGCAAATGGCACGCACGGCAGCAGCGATTGAGCGTCTAAGAATCGCTGGGATTCCTTACATCGTGGTATTGACCAATCCTGTGTACGGCGGCGTAACTGCATCACTAGCGATGTTGGGTGATATCCATCTAGCAGAACCAAAAGCGATGATTGGTTTTGCTGGTAAGCGTGTGATCGAGCAGACTGTACGCGAGACGTTAGAAGAGCCATTCCAGCGCGCTGAGTTCTTATTAGAGCATGGCGTAGTGGATGAAGTGGTACATCGTCATCAGCTAATCGATACGATCTATCGTCTACTTGCAAAACTATGCCGCGTACCAAATGTAGATGCTCAGTAAAATGAGATGCTCGATAAGGTAAATGAATCATTTATTGAGTGCATAATGACTTAGCTGCGTGCTAACATCTACTGCATATGCAAGACCCCTAATAGCATTTATCGTCATTGCACGGTAAGTGCTATTTTTGGTTTTAGCCAACACATATATTTTTATCTCTTATTAAATTTTATATAGGTTTTATCCATGTCTGACCTTTTAACATCTGACCTTCGCAGCCCCAACACCCATAGTCCTAATGAAAGTGCTAGCCTAACTGAGTGGCTCGATTATATGCAGCAGATTCATGTGTCTGCAATCGATATGGGATTGTCACGTGTATTGCCTGTTGCAGAAGCGTTAGGCGTGGTGCAGTCAGCTAAAGATGACGCTTATGTATTTACTGTGGCAGGTACCAATGGCAAAGGCTCTACAACTGCTGTCATTGCCGAAATGTGTAAAGCCGCAGGGTATAAGACGGCACTATATCAGTCGCCACATCTTAGTGCCTTCAACGAGCGTGTACGTATCAATGGCGAGATGGTCAGCGATCAGACGCTGATTGAGGCTTTTAGCAAAGTAGAAGCAGCGCGTTTACAGTGCGATTTGACATTGTCTTTCTTTGAGATGACCACACTAGCAGCGTTATTGATATTCGCTGAGGCAGACTGTGACGTGTGGGTATTAGAAGTAGGGTTGGGTGGACGGCTAGATGTGGTCAATATTATTGATCCTGACATGGCAGTTATGACCAATATCGGTATCGATCACGTTGACTGGTTGGGTGACAATGTCGAGGATATTGGTCGCGAAAAAGCAGGTATCTTGCGCAACGGCATTCCTCTGATTTATGGTGCTACTGAGATGCCAGCCAGCGTGCAACAATCCATCGATACTCAGCAGGCAACTTGTTATCAGATTGGACAAGATTTTAGCTATCGCGATATTGATTCAACGACTTGGCAATACAGTAATGCAGCGGTTACCTTGCAATTACCACGTCCTGCGCTATCGTTGACTAACACCGCCAATGCACTATCAGCAGTATTAGCAAGTCCATTAGATGTCGATATCAATGCCATTGAGCAAGCGTTACGAACTGTCAAACTGGCAGGTCGTTTCGATTATCGTGAGAGCCATAGACGCCATTGGTTGTTTGATGTGGCGCATAATGAGCAAGGTGTTGAGTTCTTACTAGCGCAGCTATTACCGTTTTGGCAGCAGCATGTAGCCCGAAATAGTAATCAAGATAGCTCAGCGGATATCCCTACACCAAAGATAAAAATGCTATTTTCTATGTTAGGTGATAAAGATATTGATAAGGTTGTGCAGCGCTTAACCCAAGCAGGCTTACCGATTAGTGACTGGTTTATCGCTGAGATTGATTATCCTCGTGCCGCGACTACTGAGCAGCTGCAAGGTGTATTGGTTAAATATGTCGATAGCACCAATATATATGCGTTTGATGGTCTGCATACAGCGACCCATGCAGTGATAGAGGCGAGCCAGCCGCAAGACCTTATCGTCGTATGTGGCTCGTTTCATACGATCGGGGAAGCGTTAAGTGCCCTTAGCGTATGATAATTTAAGTTAAAGTAGTGCCTGTTTAATGTTAATCTTAGTCATAGCCTGATGGCAGACAGCATGAAAAATATGCTTTATAATCAAAATGATTTGCCAGACCAGTAGAAGATGGTCGGCACAAATTTTGAACCCTGATGGCATTAACTGACAGTAACTGGCGGTAAGAGATTATGATTAAAGCGATTGGATATACTGCTTTGAGATAGTCGCTGCACCGCTCAATCAACCTTATTACCAACTAAGAGACGTAAACGGATGAACTTTTCGAGACAAGCCTTATTGGGCATTGGGATGATTATCGGCGGTAGCGTGATGCTATATGCCATGGTGCAGCAGATTGGCGATAGTGACCAACCAGAGCCAATGTCAGCGATGGTTGACAAATCAAGCTCGGAGCAAGAGTCTCCGCAGCCGCTCACCACTGATATCGAGACAGAAAAACGTATCCTTGCGCAAAAGCAAAAAGAACGTGCAGCCCGTGTTGCAGAGCAAGAAAAACGTGCAAAAGAGTTTCTGACAGAGCAGGAAGTTGCAGAAGCAGAAGCATTGGCCAAGGCGCGTGCTGAGAGCCAGCAATATGTCGATAATAGTGCGCCAGCTACTGACGAAACTACCAATACAGAGTCTACAAAAGACGTTACTACAGATCTGACCGTTCAGCCACGTACTGAGAGTCAGTCTACTACTGATACTACAAAGTCTAGCGAAGCAGAGAAGCAAAAAGCGGCTCAAGAGCAACAAGAAGCCCAAAGGCAAGCTACCATCAAAGAGCAAGCGGCCGCCAAAAAACTTGCTGAGAGTAAAAAACAAGCGGAGGCAGAGAAACTAGCCGAAGCAAAAAAGCAGGCTGAAGCCCAAGCAGCGGCTGAGAGAAAAAGAGAAGCAGCGGAAGCGGCTAAAAGTGAGCCACCAAAATCGCCTTCTGAATACCAAATTAAGAAAGGTGATGGACTCATAAAACTGGCAAGACAATATAATATGCCTGTAGAAGTATTGGCTCAAGCCAACAACCTATCTCCATCAGCAGCGCTACAACTGGGTCAGAGCATCACCATCCCATCGAGCAAACAGGTACAGCGTCTGGAGCGTGAAGCGGCTGCCGCTGAACAAGCGCGTGAGAAGAAGCGCCAACAAGAAGAAGCGCTGGCGAAGAAATCTGCCGATGCAAAACGTGAAGCGCAGCAAAAACTTAGTGAAGCGCGTAAAGAAGTCAAAGAAACAGACGCTAAAGGTAGCTTCGGGGTGCAAGTGGCTCTAGCAAATGACCAAGCCAAAGCGGATGAGTTAGCGAAAAAGTTCCGAGCAGCAGGTTATCAAGTTAAGACAAGTGCGACTAGTCGTGGAGTACGTGTCGTGGTTGGGCCTGAACGCGGCAAAGTCGCAGCATTGGCACTAAAAGATAAAATCAATAGTGACCCTAAAGTTAATACGACCAGCGCTTGGGTGCTTTACTGGCGTTAAGCTAGAGCGTTTCTAACGGTTGCAATTCGACTTTTATCTACTCTATATAAAAACACGACAAATACTGTCGTGTTTTTTGTTTTATAGATTGCTGATTAGCGTAGCCTTGGTTAAGATGAGCGCCATTTTTATAATCTGTTGTTGTATAACCTGTCAGCCTATATAGGTTGCCTTGTCGTGGTCGGTGCATTGTTCATTGCTATTAATAATGACAAGTAGCCCATCACTCTCATATTGTATAAGGTAGAACCATGTCGTTTGGTGTTATATTTTTAATATTGGCCGTTGGCTTTTTAGGGCTGATTACGTTACCGAAGCTATTAGCAAAACGCCCTGTCGTTGAGCCTGATCCAAAACCTGTGCGCGGTGATGAGTTGGCTATTTGGCCATTTGCGCCGATGCCGATTATGACCGATACGGAAGTGATATTCTTTAATAAGTTAAAAAATGCGCTGCCGGAGTATCACATATTTGTCCAAGTACAGCTGTCACGGATCATCGAGGCTAATAGTAGCGAGACATCAGAGCGTAGCTTTTGGTTCAATCGTATCTGCCGCCAGAGCGTTGACTATGTGATTGTGGATGTCGATGCTCAGACTACCTTGGTCGCTATCGAGCTTGATGACTGGACGCATAGTAGCAAAGCCCGTCAAAAAGCGGATGATAAAAAAGATAAGGCGCTTGCCAGTGCAGGTATTGCGATGGTGCGCTTCCACGCTGAGCGTATGCCGAGTGCCGATATGCTTAGATATGAGCTAATGCAAGTGATTGAGAGCTATTAAGCGCTCTGTGAAAGCTGTCCGATTGTTAAGGCTAAAACATTATCCAAGCAGTTTCATCTTAAAACTTTAGGTTAGCTAAATTTATTCATCGAGTTGGACTGACTGCCTTGGATAAATGACGATTGGTCGATTACCTTCAAAATATAAACCTGTTGTAGGTAGCTCGCTATCTGACCAAACTATCGGCAGCTGGAGACTATCATAAGCATTTCGCTCATCATAAAAGTCGCGCTTGGTGAACCATTCAATATAATGCGCGGCTCGCAAAGCGGTAGTGTCAATCGTTGCAAGACCTGCCATGTCCCTCTTATCGCACCACTCATGCATCGGAAAGCTCGGCGTTAGCCAGTATGGCCAATCATAATCGCCGCAACCAGTTGTGTTAATCGGCAAAAAGAATCGGCCTTTTATTACTCCATAACGCTTATCAACTTTAACCTGTCCGTGATTTTTCGTATCTACCCACACCGCTCGGAATTGCTTAGTCTGCATGTGCGTCATCTTGCGCTGTAGATTATCGTTGGAGTTGATCCCCACCCAGTTCTTAGGTTCAAACGGTGCTGAGCCCATAAAGAATTTGATCGCCAGCTCCCAATGTTCGACTAGATTCTCGTCATGATTATATAGTATCAAATCAAGCTCACCGACCGTCTGTTTGCCATTGTAGAGCTGTACATTATTCGCCAGTGTCTCATACGGATGGATGTTACGCACATAGCCATCCTTTAACCAAAATGACAGTAACCCTTCAAAATGAAAACCCAATCGATTGGGACTGGGGCGCTTGAGTAAATAGCGGGTCAGTTCTTGATAGGCAGCAGTGCTATCCAGCTCTGTGAGTCGCTGCTCATACGCCGCAAACTGCGTCTGCCAAAATTGCGCGCTATGCACAGCAACCGTATGTGTACTCTGATGCGGCGCAAAGTCTAGCCACTGCGTCAAAACATTGGGGCACGCCAGTACATAAGCCAAATCGCGCACATAAGGTCGGCGGTAACGTTTCCAAGGTGCGTTATCTATGAGGCAGTTAGGTGTAGGCTGATTGACAGGCTCGATCATAGGGTAAACCAGTGTAAAGGTGTAGCATTTACCCTAACGGCTCGCTCTATAAAAGTCTATAGGACACGAGTATCGGCTAGGGTAGTGCTCGGTTTTTTGGCTTTAAAACAGGATATTAATGTGATGGATATGAATACTGATATCAGGCGGTGATAGCAGGTAGGGTAATAGAATACTGAGTATTGTCTTGATTGTTGGTAATAACCATTTTGATGTATTTCTGGGTGCGTTATGCGGTGGCTGTTGTTCTAGATTAAGTGGGGTGTGATCTTTCTGGGTCATTGTCTAGCTCCATATTTACCGTAACTTGATTGATACGGCTGGTATGAAGGTATTTTATGAAATAGAGTAATTCGATAGTTCTATATAGAAAGTGGCAAAGTTCTATAGAACTTCATCAGCTTTCTTTAGCCATTTTGCAATAAAGTCTTTGCCTAAAGACAAACCTAAACCTTCGGCTTTAGCTATGGTTTCTTTATTGATATTACCGTGAGGGTTCTCTAAATCTTGTTTGTCATAACTTGCAAGTTTAAGCAAAGTAGCTACTAATGTTGCCATAGAATTAATAGTTTTATGATGGATTGGCTCGTCATCAACCGAATTGTTTGGAATTTTGGCTGTAACTTTAGGGCGTGTTGAACATTGGCGACAAATTAATGGCAAAAAAAATAGCGAACGGTTAATCTTTAAGCTCTCACACAAAAAAGATATCGTTCGCTATGCCTCGCACCATGCTCAAAGATGAACACTGG
>Ga0208300_100381_pt1 | contig 34366 bp, 30 predicted proteins | sample 23_taG_FD_184096 | JGI IMG/M metagenome (GOLD analysis project Ga0208300, IMG submission 184096) | Marine viral communities from Cariaco Basin, Caribbean Sea - 23_WHOI_OMZ (SPAdes) (version 2) | ecosystem: Environmental > Aquatic > Marine > Oceanic | place: Caribbean Sea: Cariaco Basin...
CCAGATTAAAGCACTTTAGAGGGATAGCTACTCGCTATGATAAGCTTAAATCAAGCTATGAGGCTGCTATTATTCTCGCTTGTACTTATATCTGGTTACCGCTTATTTGAATTCTATACACACCCTAGTATGATTAATTGGAATCGATAGCGCAGGGTGATTTTACTGAATCAAGCAAGAGTGTTACTGGTAGTCTGGAGGTTTAAAAGGTAAGCTATGTGGAGGATATGAGGTATTAGAGGGTTATATGATGCTCTATTAATCTATCTCTACATGTAATACCATCGATTATATTATGGCTTTTAGACTTAATCAATGAATGTTTAGATGATTCGAATAATATTTTTGTAACTTAAATTAAAAGCACTATAAAAATCATTAAAAAATAATATTAAAAGACTTAGCAGAATTAAAAGCTTAATCAAACAGTTATGATAATTGTTATAGACAACAAAAAACAGTTAAAAATAAAATAAGGATGCGAGAATGGAGAGTTTAACAAACACAGATTTAGCCAGTTCACAGACATCGAAATATCTCATTATAGGGCAGGGTGATATTGGTTTGGCAGTGACTAATGTGCTGGCTCAGCAGCAGCTTAAGGTTACGGGGTTGGCCAGAGGAGAGCGTCAGTCTTATGATTTGAATGAACAGGTGGACTACCTGCAAGCTGATGCGCTAACGCTAACGGCAGAGCAGCTTTATCAGTTTACCCATATTGCAATCATAGTGACCCCAGATGGCTATGAGACAAAAAACTATAAACATACTTATTTAGGTGTCGCCCAGCATGTTGCAAATTTAGCTGATCAACTACCAAAGCTTCAAAGGGTAGTGTTTATCTCATCCACCGGGGTGTATGGACAGGATAATGGTGAGTGGATAGATGACACCGTTGTCCCAGTAGCCCCCAAAAGAGAAGCTTCAAAATACATCTTGCAAGCTGAGCAGGCACTGCAGCAAGTATTTGCTGAGCGCGCGGTAATCATTCGTCCTAGTGGCATTTATGGTGAACAGCGCCTCATGCGTCTGCGTCAGGCAAAAGAGGCCGATAAAGCGCCAATGCCAGTGTCCGCTTGGACCAATCGTATTATGGATACAGACTTGGTGACCATTATTGTTAAAGTGCTCACTTTATCTGCATCTGAGCCTATAGCGCCTATGTACTTGGCAACAGACTATGCACCGGTGACCTCTTATGAGTTGATGGTTTGGCTGTGCAATAAACTTGGTACGACGCCGCCTGCAGTCTTAAGTGAGACAGATAAAGCGCAGGTAAGTGGCAAGCGCTTGCACAGTAACATTCCGCGCGATTGGCTGCAATATCCAGATTGGAAAAGCGGGTATATGCATATTCTGCAAGCTATTGAGGCATAAAACGTTATAATAGTTATAATATATTACACGCTTTAAAAGAGCGTTTTTACGTTAAGCTTATCAGGAGGGCGTATGTCATCAATGGGAAACTCACAAGACGATGCGCAACAAGGCTCATCAGCAAGTAATAAGCCTAACTTAAATAGTAGTCGCAGTAATAGCCAAGACAGTCAGCCTCACCCTTTTATTCAAATATCGCGTTTGAGTGATAAGTTGCATCAGCCTTTTCAACAGGATAGGCATTTACGCGACTCTAATACCAATCATGTCCGCTCAGATGAGATGCAGGTATCTAACGCCCATACCTCTCATACTGGCACTCAAGCACACTCAGAGTCCTCTGCTCTCGATTGTACCGACTTATCAGAGTCATTGTCTGATTGTGAGTCTAAGACAGATACAGAGGTAGAAGCATATAATCAGATGGCGCACACCTTGCAGCAGCGTCAAATTAAGCACGCGGGAATCAGACATCCTAGCTTTAATGGCGATGCTATAGGATTAGATCCAGACCGCCCTTTGAGCGATATACCACATCCTGCCCCACGTTATCAGCAGGCGCTACATCAATTGGTAGAGCGCACTCAGATACCGCGCCAATTATCAGAGTCTCAAAGAGAGGGTTCAAATGCTTCGATGTGGGCGCTCATTGCTTCACCTGAGTTGGCTTCACATTTAGAGTTGCTGCAGTTGGGCGGTTTGATTAATTTGCCGGCTCATTTCTTCGAGCCTGTATTTGATACTGCCAGTGGCTCTGAGCAATCTGATCACTTAGAATCGGCCAATGTATCAGACACACAGCTGTTAGCGCCTTTAACTCAGATGAGCTTATTAGATATGGCCGATATCTACCAAGCGTGTCAACAGTATCCAGGCTTAACACGTTATGGGTTTAGGCGCTCACATTGTAATGACGATCAGACTTGGGCAGGGCAGGCTGATAAGCAAAACCACGGTGTCTGCTCATCAAAACTGTCTGCCTTGATGCCTGAGATGATTAATGATTTATTTGCCCCAAGCTGGGAGGTTATCTTATATCCTGAGCGCTTTGATAATGGGGTTGACAGCTTAACCACAGATATTTTGGCTTGCAGTGTCGCTGTGCACATTCTTAAGCGGTGCCCTCGTCAAGCGCATATGAATGAGTACCTAACTGCCAAACAAATCTGTCAGCACATGCGCAGTTATGTGCTTAGTCAATGTAATCTACACCCACAGTTTGCACAGCAGTACCGTCAAATTCGCTTGTTTGAAGGTCATGTGGTGGTGGCCGCCAGTTACCTATCTTTGCAGGTACAGCACGCCAAACAGCACAGCAAAACCGCGATCACCAATCAAAAGGGTGAGACCAGTCATAACTTAGGCCAGCCCATTTATCTTAACCTATGCAGTGATTGTGTCCTGTTTACTAGATACCCTAATATCAGTAACTATTACATTAATGGCTGGTCATAGCCCTGACATTAAAAGGCGATTAAAGCTATAATACGCCGCTAATTGGCTTTATATATGACAGATTTTTGGCCTATCTTTTACCAAGCTTTGGCCTAACTTTAGCCTAAGTTTGGTTGGTGGCTTGATATAACGTCACTTTACTTTTTATTTATTTAAATAGGACTTTTCATGGCAGTTTCTCCTTCTATTTCTAATTTTTCTAGCAGTGCTTTTATTGAGCTTGCTTTGTCTAATGAAGTGTTAAAGTTTGGTGAATATGTGCTTAAATCAGGCCGTATTAGTCCTTATTTCTTTAATGCAGGTTTACTGTCCACAGGAGAGATGTTGTCATTATTGGCCAATGGTTATGCCGAAGCTTTAGCTCAGCAAGTAAAGGTGTCGGGTAGCGATGAGCTGGTTATCTTTGGCGCCGCTTATAAAGGCATTCCTTTTGTGGCAGCCACTGCACAAGCCCTATGGAATAATCATGGCATTAACGCACACTGGGGTTACAATCGTAAAGAGGCCAAAGATCATGGTGAAGGCGGCAACTTAGTGGGTGCAGATGTGAATGGCAAAGCGGTATGGGTGCTAGATGATGTCATCACTGCTGGCACAGCAATGCGAGAAGTTGTCGATATTTTGGATGCTGCCGGTGCCACAGTAGCCGGTATTCTTGTGGCGCTTGATCGCAAAGAGCGTGGCCAAAATGAGCAATCTGCGATTCAAGAGCTGGCAGAGAACTTAAAAGTTCCTGTACAAGCTTTGGTTAATATAGATGATATTATTGATTATGTGGCCAAAAAGGGTGAGGAAACGCAGTTGGCCAAAATGCGTCATTACCGTGAGCAGTACGGCGTATAAATGGAGTGGGGCTTAAGTCAGCTAGACTTGTAAAAATGACGCCTAGCCATCACCCTAACTATAATCATCTTATCTTTGTCAGTTACTGACAGTCATAACGGAGTGAATTACCATGAGTCAACATAGCGCCCAAAAACCACTGAATATTTTAGTGGTGATGGATCCAATCGAAACGGTGAACTATAAAAAAGACTCAACATTAGCCATGATGTGGTCTGCCAGTGATCGAGGACATGGTTTGGGGTATTGTCAAATTCATGACTTATGGCTGGATAAGGGCGAGTTAAAAGTAGATGCGCAAGCGATCACGGTTCGCCGTGACCCTAACGATTTTTACAGTTTAGCGGATAAGGTAACTCAGCCAATTACTGATTATGATGTCATCTTAATGCGTAAAGATCCGCCATTTAACATGCGCTTTTTATACAGCACTTATATGTTAGATCATGCCAAGGCAGCGGGGGTATTGGTGGTCAATGACCCTCAAGCGATTCGCGACTGTAACGAGAAGCTTTTTGCCACCTGGTTTAGCGACTTAATGAGTCCCACCATAGTGACCAGCAAGCAGCAGCATATTCGCAAGTTTATCCAAGAGCATCAAGATGTTATTGTAAAGCCTTTAGATGGTATGGGCGGTACCGGTATCTTTAGATTGACGCAAGACAGTCCCAATATTGGCGCCACGCTTGAGATGCTTACTGAACTTGAGACTTTACCGATTATGGCGCAGCGTTATTTGCCAGAAATTAAGCAGGGCGATAAGCGAGTGTTGATTGTTGATGGTGAAATTGTTCCCTTTAGTCTGGCGCGCATCCCCACAAAAGGCGAAACCCGCGGCAACCTAGCCGCCGGTGGACAGGGTGTGGCTATGCCAGTGACTGAGCAGGAGATGGCTGTGGCCAAAAAGGTGGCGCCTATTGTTAAGCAAAAAGGTTTAATGTTTGTTGGTCTAGATTTGATCGGGGCCAGAATTACAGAGATTAACGTCACTAGCCCCACCTGTGTACGCGAAATTAACGACCAATGTGGTACCGATATCGCGACCGATTTAATTATCGCCATTGAGAAAAAATGCACTCAACATTCATAACTGGGATGGCCATAAGTAGAGGGGATCGCCATAATATGGCAATGTTTTGTTAATTAATCTTACAAAATAATTAAATAGTTTATCGTTAGTAGGGTGGTTATTTGTTACACTCTACGCTACGATGAATCAAGTGAGTGTGACTCACTTTGGATTAATTGAACATAACACAAGGATGTAATATGAGTACCTTTGCAAAATCACTTATACTTAGCGCCGGTTTGGCTTTCGCTTTTAGTGCTAGCGCTGCGGACCAATTAAATAACACTCAGTGGACGACTTATAACGATAAGGGTCAGCCAGATTCTGTATTAAAATTTACCGAATCAAATGGTAAGATTTCTGCAAAAATTGTGAAGTTATTAGACCCACGCGCCCAAGGCAGAACGGTGTGCGATGTATGCCGCGGCAAATTCAAAGACAAATCTTTAATAGGTGCGACTGTACTTTGGGATTTAAAAGCAGATCCAAACAACCCTAATAAATATGTCGGTGGCAGCGGTATTGAGCCTGAAACAGGCATGACTTTTTCAGGTAAAGGTGAGCTTAAAGGGGATACTATGGAGCTTAGAGGCTATAAAGGCATATCACTACTGGGCAAAACACGTGTGTTAAAGCGTCGTTAGTTTTCGCACGTTGACTGTCAATGAGACTCAATAAAAGTAACTGTGTAAAATGCATGAATTGGCTGTGAAATGAGGTGATTCATATCCCACCCACTTTCATAGTACTCAGTTTAATAATAAAATATAGACCATCTTAAAGGCCAAGCTGTGAAAAACATCGCAGCTTGGCTTTTGTGTATTCGATGTTTTGTCGGAAACCTCATTTTGAGGCATAGATTGTCCTACAGCATCTAAACAGTTGTTTACTTTGTTGTAAGATAGGCGGGTATAACTTAGGTAGGTCATCGCCTAAGCCTGTTATTTATGCTATGATTTTTCAACTTTTATCTGTACCTATTTTTAGCTAAAAATTAGGAGAACCATTCGTGTCTGAGTCTGCTGCTGTACAAACCTCCGCACCAACATCCCCATCGACAAGCTCTTCGGTAAAGACTCCTAAAGTATTAATGATGGCAGCGGGCACAGGCGGCCATGTATTTCCTGCATTGGCAGTGGCAGAAGAATTGACCCGACGCGGCGCAGAAGTACACTGGTTAGGTACGCCGCATGGCATGGAGAACGACTTGGTTCGACCTGTGGGCTATACTTTTCATACCATCGATATGCAAGGCCTGCGCGGCAAAGGTGTGGGTAGACTGTTAAAAATGCCGTTTACTCTATCGCAGGCAATGCTGGCAAGTATCAAGGTCATCAAAAGCAATCAGATTGATGTGGTGGTCGGCTTTGGCGGTTATGTCAGTGCCCCAGGAGGTCTGGCTGCAAAAGCCACCGGAACACCGCTTATTATTCATGAGCAAAATGCCATCGCTGGCATGAGTAATCGCTACTTGGCCAAGATTGCTACCAAGGTATTACAAGCCTTTCCTAACACGTTTGGTGATAGTGACAGTGCTGAAAATCCTAAGCTTGAAACCGTGGGTAACCCGGTGCGTGAAGCGATTTGTGAGATTGAGCCGCCTGAGAAGCGTTATGATCTTAATGATGAGAGCCCGCTTAAGCTTTTGGTGGTTGGGGGGTCTTTGGGTGCCGAGGCATTAAACCGTACGGTCCCTGCTGCCTTGGCTCAGATAGATAAGCCGATTGCAGTCCATCATCAATGTGGCCGTAATAATTTGGACAGCACCCAAGGCTATTATCAAGCGGTGGATAGAGCTGTGCATACGGTCACGGTTAAACCCTTTATCGACGACATGGCCGCAGCGTATGCTTGGGCGGATGTGATTGTTTGCCGAGCGGGGGCGCTGACGGTGACTGAAATTCAAAATGTGGGACTGTCAGCCATCTTTGTACCTCTGCCACATGCCGTCGATGACCATCAAACTGCTAATGCCCGCTCGCTGGCTATTGAGGATGCCGCCTATTTAATCCCGCAAAGTAAGCTGACGCCTGAATATCTAGCGCAGACACTACTGGACTTAGACCGTGAGAAGTGTCAGAGCATGGCCAAAAAAGGCAAAGCCTTGGCCAATCCAGGATCAACTGTGGTGACGGCAGACTTTGTGTGGGAGCAAGCCATTCGCTAATGAGTTGCTTTGCATCGGCGATATTTAGCGTACTTGTAACGGTTAGGCTCAAGTTACTACAAAACTTATGCTATTACCGTAAAACCTATTGTAAACGGTATTTAGCTCATTACTAGGTAGCTGTTATTTCTACCAAATATTTATTGTCATTTTTTATTGAAAGAGAACCCTATGTCAAAATCAGCCCTGCCAAAAAGATTAATCGAAATTCCAGAAATGCGCCGCATTAAAAGCATTCACTTTATCGGCGTGGGTGGTGCAGGGATGTGCGGGATTGCTGAGGTAATGAAAAACCAAGGCTATGGTGTTAGTGGCTCAGACATTAAAGAAAGTCCGGTAACCAAGCGCTTACAAAGCTTGGGAATTGAAGTATTTATCGGTCATGACTCAAAAAATATTGCCAATGCCGACGTGGTCGTGGTCTCTTCTGCCATTGATCGCGAGAATCCTGAGATTCAGGCTGCTCTAAAAGCACAATTACCCGTGGTACGCCGTGCTGATATGCTGGGTGAATTAATGCGTTATCGTCATGGCATCGCCGTGGCCGGTGCCCATGGTAAGACGACAACCACGAGCTTGCTGACCATGATGATGACAGAGGCCGGGTTTGATCCTACCTATGTTATCGGCGGTAAACTTAATGCTTCAGGAAAAAATGCTTCACTGGGTGAAAGCCGCTATTTAATTGCAGAAGCTGATGAGTCAGATGCTTCATTTTTGACCCTGCATCCTATGGCTGCTATTGTGACCAATATTGACCAAGATCATATGGATACTTACGGTAATAGCTTTGATAAATTAAAAGCCGCTTACATCCAGTTTTTACAAAATATGCCGTTTTATGGTCTGGCTGTGGTCTGCGGTGATGATAAAGAGCTGTTCGATATGATTGATGATATTGGTCGCCCAGTATTAACTTTCGGCTTAGAGCCGCACAACAATGTGCAGGCCACCAATGTACGTGTTGATGGCACTAAAACTCACTTCACCGTGCTGCGTAAAGACCGCGAGCCATTGGAATTAACGTTAAACATTCCAGGGCAACACAACGTACTTAATGCCTTGGCTGCCATTACTATGGCCACCGATGAGGGGGTGAATGATGATGCTATTAAACGGGCGTTGGCAAAGTTTGCTGGGGTAGGTCGCCGCTTTGAGCAGCAAGCTTGCGTGGCCAAAGATGACGGTGATGTTTTATTAATTGATGACTATGGTCATCATCCAGTAGAGGTGGCAGCGACTATTAAAGCGGCGCGCGCCAGTTATCCTGAGCGCCGTTTGGTGATGTTATTCCAGCCGCACCGTTACAGTCGTACTCGTGATTGTTATGATGACTTTGTGGCGGTATTATCGCAGGTGGATGTGCTGCTATTGCTGGATGTGTATAGTGCCGGTGAAGCGCCAATTGTGGGCGCTGATACCAAGTCATTGGCTCGTAGTATCCGCTTGCGCGGTGAAGTTGAGCCGGTTGTGGTGGATAAAGATGAGCTGGCCCCTGTGATGCAGCGGGTGCTACAAGCGGGTGATATGCTCATTACTCAAGGCGCAGGCAACGTAGGTCAGGTAAGCCAACAATTAGCGGCCAATAACCTGTATCTTTAAGCCAATACTAATCCTTGAAGATTATGATTAGTGTTTGAAGTAATTTTTATCTATACTATTTACGTTGTGACTAAGCTGACTGGTCTTATTGGCCTTGCTGGGTGTCACGGCTTTGATTATTGACCCTTTTTACCATTTAAGATGCCCATGACTATGACTCAATCTGCTACCAACCCAACTGCAATCCCTGTATCTGCTACCAAAGCTTCTGCTAACGCCGCCACGACTCAAGATTCAAGCATCTTTGGTAAAGTCGCCGTGGTCTTTGGGGGTAATAGCAATGAGCGAGCAGTGTCATTAGACAGTGGCAATGCGGTATTACAGGCGCTACAGTCACAGGGTATCGATGCCACTCATTTTGATCCTAAAGACCAAGATGTGACTGAATTAAAAAATTACGACCGTGTATTTAATGTGCTACATGGCCGCGGCGGTGAAGATGGTCAGTTACAAGGCCTGTTAGATTGGCTGGGTCTACCCCAGACAGGATCCGGTGTTTTGGCATCAGCGATTGGTATGGACAAAGTACGTACTAAGCAATTGTGGCACGGCTGTGGATTATCTACTGCGCCTTTTGCAGTCTTGGGCGCTGACACAGACTGGCAGCAAATCGTTAATACTTTGGGTCTGCCTTTAATTGTAAAGCCAGTGCATGAAGGCTCAAGTATTGGTATGAGCAAGGTGAATACGTTAGATGAGCTGCCAAAAGCCTATGAAGTGGCAGCAGGGTGTGGTGATGTGGTGATGGCAGAAAAATGGATTACTGGCCGTGAGTTTACCATCGTTATTATCGATGATGAGGCTTATCCAGTTATTCGCCTGCAGCCTGCAGACATCTCCAATTTCTACGATTATGAGGCCAAATACAATCGTAACGATACTCAGTACCATATTCCTTGTGGCTTAAGCGCAGAAGAAGAAGCACATTTACAGGCACTAAGCTTGGCGGCATTTAAGGCAGTAGACGCCAAAGGCTGGGGCCGTATTGATGCTATGCAAGACGAAGAAGGTAACTTTTGGCTATTAGAGATTAATACCGTACCTGGTATGACCAGTCACAGCTTAGTACCTATGGCAGCTAAAGCACGTGGGATGAATTTTGAACAGCTATGTTGGCATATCTTAGCCCAGACTCTGTAAGGGTTAACAGGGCTAGTGTGGTTAAATAATCAGATAAATAAGGCAAGGCTAACCACCACGCGGATCTGATTAAAACACACCCATTTAAACCTAAAACCAATTAAAAATATGTATTTTTAGACCCAAAAAGCCCTATGAGATATTGCATTATTTCTCATATGGTTTTTTCTGTCATAAATTGATACATGCTCACTAAACATAGGCGCTATCGCTACTTCAGCAAATGCGTTACAATTATAAGTTATTAGACAAAATGGACACGATGGCTGCCTCTGTGAATAAAACTTCGCTGAATTTAAGTAAATTTTTATCTGCAAAAGTGTGGATAGCTATCGCGGTAGTGTTGTTTGTTGCCATATTTGTTTTGGTGGCCAATAGGGTGTATCACTCTCAGCCTGCCAAAGTGGTAGTAAACGCCAAAAACCTAGATGCCGCTCAGTACCAAAAGCTTAATACCGCTATGAGCAAAAAACAGGCTGGTAGCTTTTTTACCGCAGTATTGCCTGAGCTTAAAGACAGTGTGATGCAGCAAGATTGGATTAGCCAAGTAGACATTGAGCGCAAATGGGGTGAAGGAATTGTTATCACCGCCTTACCACGTGAGCCGATAGCTAAATTTGGCAGTGAACACTTAATAGATTCGCAAGGCAAAGTATTTAAGCCTGTGAGCGAATCTGAATTGTCTCAAGATGGACTTATTATGCTGCAAGGAGATGCTGAGCAATCCTCCTTAATTATGCAGCAAATGCAGCAAGTCAACCAGTGGTTTGCACCTTTAAAAATGCAAGTGGATGATCTGGTGTTAACACCGCGCATGACTTGGGCAATTCGCTTTAATAATGGCATGCGTATTATTGTCGATAACGAGCACACCTCACAAAAGCTTATGAATCTTAGCCAATTGCTTCAAAACCAGTTAGCAGATAAACGTGGTCAAATACAGGCAGTAGATTTGCGTTATAAAAATGGCTTTGTGATTGATTGGAAAAAAGACTCAGCACCTGATAAAGTTGAAATGAATCAAAGAAGTGATACTCAAAAGACGGCAAGTACGCAAAAAGCCACCAGTAGTACAAGTGAACAGAACAAAAATACCAACAATTCAAGCTTAGCTAATGAGCCGCAAGCAGCAGCTTCGCGTCCAAGCAGCCAACAAACCAACTAAAGAGCGCATTTGATTCTGCCGCAAAGCATAGGCGATGCCCGTTTATTGATAAGTTGTTTTTATATCACCTCTAGCTGCTGCGTATAGTGTGTTACCGTGATAAGCGCTAAGCTTGTCTTGGCCAATAAACGCTCAGTTAGATATAAAATAAAAGATGGTGGATACATGGCTGGCAAAGGATAGGGCAGTAATAGCAGGAAATAATAAAGGGTACTTAAGGCCAGTCTGCTTAAGGATAAGCCCAGACGAATTAATAACCAAACAACTTAATCTAACCTTACTGTTTTTTGTAGGACACAGCGTATAACCAAATACTCTAAACTCCTAACAGTACCTATATGTTCTAAACTTATGAGTAAATCTGAAAATCTTCTCGCCGTTATTCATCTAAGCGCCACTGCAGTGTATGTAGTCGTTGGTAATGTGATTTCTGCAAAAGAAATTCGCATTAAAGGGGTGGGTGAGGTATTTACCAATGATTTTCAGCAAGGTCAGATTACCCACTTTGATCGTTTAAAAAGCTCTATCCGTCAGGCCATTATCCAAGCTGAGGAAATGGCCAATTGTCGTATCCATAGTGTTTGGCTTACCTTATCGACTCCTGAATTATTAAGCCATAATGGCTTTGGTGTGGTGGATTTAGACAGTGGCGTGGTCGAAACCCAACACATTGTTAATGCGTTAACCTTAGCCAAAGCCAGTGTGCTACCCAATACCCATTATTTAATGCATTATTGCCAACAAGGCATCTTCCTTGAAAATCAAGAAAAGATGGTAGATGATGCCATTGGTATGTATGCAAACAAAGTCACTGTGATGTATCATTTAATGATGATGCCGGTGAGCAGCCGACAAAATATTCAAAAACTAATTCAAGCCTGTGATGTGAGCATTGACCATATGTTGTTCGATGCGGTATCAAGTGCTGAATATGGTCTGATGCCAGACGAACGTGAGCAAGGGGTGTGTTTGATCGATATCGGCGCAAGTACAACCAGTATTTGTGTTTATCGTGAAAATAAATTAATTTTTACCCACTGTATCGCTGATGGCGGTAATAACGTCACCATGGATATTTCAGCTGAGCTCAATATCACCATGATGGAGGCTGAAAGACTCAAAATTGAAAAAGGCACTGTGGATACGCGTGATATAGACCCTTCTCGTTTTGAGACGTTTGCTCGTGTGGGTAGTATGAATGATGAGGTAACGGTTAATATCTTACAGTTGGCCCAAATCATTGAAGCCCGTTATATCGAGCTTTATAAAGCGTTATTTCAAAAGCTTTCAGATGCCGGCTTACTCGACTACCTACAACGTGGTGTGGTATTAACCGGGGGTGGCAGTCAAGTCAAAGGTATGGTACGTTTCTCAAAACGCTTGCTTGAGATGCCGGTAGTGCTGACCACGCCGCATGAGGCAATTTCCGCTTACAACTATTTTGATAGTCATGATGAGAAGTTTAAAGAGCTCAATGCAAGAGTGGAGCAGCGCTCGCTACAAACTGCTTTTGGCGCGTTGTTATACAGTCAAAGCGAGCAGTTTAAACACAGCGAAAGAAGCTCTCCTGAAGCGTTAGAGGTTGATAAGCCCAATTCATTTAGCAGAATTAGACACAGTTTGAATAACTTTTTTAAAAACCTTATATAATTTAATTTTCATATTTGACAGTCATCACTTAGTTAATACATATAAAAATTAACTAAAAAAGGTGACCCCAAGGAGTGATAATGTCTAAGTACACAATGGCTACTAATAGCCACGATTTAAATAATGGCCAAGCTCGTTTTACAGTATTTGGCGTTGGCGGTGGCGGCGGTAACGCGGTTGAACATATGGTTCAACAAGGCGTTAAAGGGGTTACCTTTGTTTGTGCCAATACTGATAAGCAAGCCTTAGACAGACTAACTGCTGATAACAAACTACAATTAGGTGCCAATACCAACCGTGGTCTAGGCGCAGGCGCTAACCCTGAAGTGGGTCGTGAAGCCGCTGAGCAAGAAGAGGAGTCTATCCGTAAACTGCTTGAAGACTCAGACATGGTATTTATTACTGCTGGTATGGGCGGTGGTACGGGTACGGGTGCTGCCCCTGTTGTGGCGCGTATTGCCAAAGAGATGGAAATCTTAACGGTCGGCGTAGTAACCACCCCCTTTAAATTTGAAGGCGGCAAACGTATTAAAGCGGCCAAAGCCGGTATCGATCAGTTATCAAACTTTGTAGATTCTATCATTACCATTCCAAACGATAAGCTATTAAAGGTGTATGGCAACATCTCAATGCAAGATGCTTTTAAAAAGGCGGATGATGTATTGATGCATGCAGTACAAGGTATTGCCCAGACCATCTCAAGCGAAGGTGTGATCAACATTGACTTTAATGATATCCGCACTGCTATGACCGCCAAAGGTCATGCTATGATGGGTATTGGCCGCGCCAGTGGCGAAGATCGTGCCCGTCAAGCGACTGAAAAAGCCATTCGTTCACCCCTACTTGATAATTTATTGTTAGAAAATGCCAAAGGTCTTATCGTAAACGTTGTGTCTTCTGAATCAGTAACTTTAGATGAGCTAAATCAGATCACTGAAGTGGTTAACGATATTACCGATATAGAAGATGCCAATATCTTTATTGGTACAGTCATTGATGAGAAGCTAGGTGAAGACTTACATGTCACGGTGATCGCTACAGGTCTGACCTTAGATGAAAGCCAAGATGAGCGTAAGCCTATGCTGTCTGCCAATAGCAATCAAACCGTTGATCCTAGTGTACACACCAGCGCGTTTAACAGCCATCAAAAAGCGGCTCAGTCTCAAGCCTATCCGACACAGGCACCTGCAGGTAGTTCTTCAGCTCCGCAGCAGCCTGCAGCGACTAAAACCAATAGCATCCAAGACTATCTAAAGCGTCAACAAAACCGTTAATAACTTAACAATAAAATTGTACCTGCTATTAAAAAGCCAAGCCAATGCTTGGCTTTTTTTATGCCTGTCTTTTGTGAAATTAACCACAAATACCTAGGATATAAGGTAATATTATTGAGCGACTGTGCTAGAATTCTTTTTATTTTGCTCGTTAATGACAGCAACTCATTGACGACAGCAATAAGGTACCGGCTTTATGAAACAACGCACCTTAAAACAGCCCATAACTGTCGTTGGGATAGGACTACATAGCGGTCAAGATGTCACCTTAACCTTGCAGCCTAGTGAGGTAAATACGGGGATTAGATTTTTGCGCACCGATATTGAGGATGCTCCCTTGATAGCGGCCGATGCATTTTTGGTGACAGACACGGTCATGTCCTCCAATCTGATGGTAAATGGCATAAAAATTGGCACAGTCGAGCACCTATTAAGTGCTTTGGCAGGCTTTGGTATAGATAACCTACTGATTAAGGTGTCTGATGCTGAGATTCCTATTATGGATGGCAGTGCTGCCAATTACGTCACCTTATTACTCGAGGCAGGTATAGAGGAGCAAGCCGCTCCTAAGCAGTTTATGAAAATATTAAAACCTGTCAAAGTAGTCGAGGGAGATAAGTGGGCACAACTTGAGCCTTACGACGGCTTTAGCTTAGATTTTGAAATTGACTTTAATCATCCTGGTATTCCAAAAGATACCCAGCGCTATCGCTTTGAATTCTCCTTGCAGAACTATATCGAGAATGTGGGCAATGCTCGAACCTTTGGATTTATGCGAGATATTGAGCATCTGCAGAAGAATAATCTGGCGCTAGGCGGCAGTTTGGACAATGCAATTGTGCTTGATGATAACGGCATTATGAACAAAGAGGGCCTAAGACATCAAGAAGAGTTCGTGCGTCATAAGATTTTAGATGCTATTGGTGATTTATATTTGGCTAAATACAGTCTGATTGGCGGTTTTTCTGCTTACAAATCTGGTCATGCATTGAACAATAAGCTCATTAGAGAGGTATATAATGACCCCAATAACTTTGAAATTGTAACAATTTATGACACATCTTCAGTGGCGAGAGCTTATGAAATTTAAATTTCAAGTAAAATCTTCAATAATTTTTAGATTTTCTGGTCGTTTTTTTAGATTTTAAGCAACAATATGGAAATATAAAAAAAGGTGAAACTCAGGTTTCACCTTTTTTTGTGTCTAAATAAGAAATACTTTCATAATCCAAACATATTCAATACTTACAGCCTAATTATTAAAGTGTATCTCATGATGAAAAAGTGGATTTATTTAGGAGAATTGATGAATTGGTTTTAAAAACTAAACGTTATATACCAAGAAAACGACATCAAGTTACATAATAAAACATTTTAGATACTATTTAGTTAGGTTTTGCGAGACGCTTTAGAGAGTTTTTGAGGCGCTCGTCTTTAATGACATGCTCTAAAGTGTGTGTTATAGTTCTTCTCGTTGTTTCGGTCAGGCCATGATTAACGTGGCTTGAGCCCTTATTAGCAATTAAGTTCGATTGATTTGAATGCGGTTTTGAGTGATCATAATTTTCATTTAAATGATTAATTGAAGCAGGGTAAGTAACGATTACATCTATATTCTTTAGTACGCTGAATGTAAGAGATTGTTCTTTAAGTATATGAATTAGGTTGTTTGACTGGTATCGAAGATGATTTGCTGCAGTTTGAGACTGTACAGAGAGCACCAAGTGCCCCTCTTCGAATTTAACCACCCACAGAGTGTCTAATATCTCTTGGGGGAGGCCAGAGTCAAATAATACCTTAATCTCTTGAGTTATTTTGTTCAGCTCAGAGCATTTATCTCGTAAAAAGCGCGGCAAGGCAGACGCTGCAGACTTTTGATGATCAATGCGATTTGCTAAGTGATTGGGTTTTAATGGGTTTTGCATCGCAGGCCTCAGACTTAATTTTAGATGGCGTTATAACTGACTATATGAATAGCATAAACGGTTGCTAGGTCTAAATACAGACTGTTTCGATAGGTCGTTTGTTTTACGTTTATTTATTAAATGAAGATTAGAAGACTATTTGACAGGTAGGTTGAATAGTACATTAAAAAGATTAATTCTGGGAGCGTTATGAAAAAGTCACTTATTATTTTGTCGTTAATGGGGCTAAGTGCCACACAAGTAAATGCCACGGTTCAACAGACTTTTGAACCATCTGCAAGCTCTTCATTAGCTTCAGTTAATAATACACCTATCAAGAGAGTCTCAGTTTACTCAAACATTAGTGGAAATAGTGCAAGTATCGGTCAGATTGAATCTTTATCCAGTCAAGCAAGTCAAAAGAGCGATGAGTTAGCTCAGCTTGCTAGACAGTTAGAAAGTAAGTATTCAGCGACCACATTTGCCACCACAGCCAATAGTCCTATTCGCTCAGCAGCTCGTATCGATAGTTCAGCACCACCCGCGCTAGCCGCAGCCCGTGCTGCCCGTGCCGCTCATTCAAGAACTCAAGGTTTATGTGCTCGCTACGTACGTCAAGCATTACAAGCTGCAGGTTATAGCTTCACCCCCAATGCCTCAGCTTATCAATACGCCACTCGTGGCACTCTAGCAGAAGCTGGCTTCGTTAAAATCAGCAATGACGCGCCACCACAAGTCGGTGACGTAGTGGTGTACAACCGCTCATCTAAGCACCCACATGGCCACATTCAAATTTTTGATGGTAACACTTGGGTATCAGATTTTATTCAGCCTAGAAAAAACCCTTATAGCGACGCCTATTCATATACCACATGGCGCGATGCCCGTTATACAAACGATGCATCAAACGAAGGTATCTACTTAGCAATGGATTAAGCCTAAGCTTGATAGATTATGGCAATGTATTTAGACATCAAAGCTCAGCAACAAGCTGAGTTTTTTTGTGCCGGCAGTTTATGACATTTATGGTTGATATCAATATGGTTGATGTCAAAGCGGCTAACCCTTCTAACAGCATTGGCTACTCACAAAAAAAGGCCGCTCATACAGAGCGGCCTTTTTAACTTGGCATAACAGCTTTTAAATAAAGCCAATAAGCCTTTGAAGACTAGTCGCTGTAGCGGCTTAGATTTGACAGCTTAGGATTGGCATTGGGGTTACGACGAAGTAATAGCGCCATACGGCCGATGCTGTGGATAAGCTGAGCGCCAGTTTTGGCGGCTAAGTCATCACTAAAAGCGTCACGTTCTTCTTTGGTGCCTGGTGGGTTTTTGATTTTGATCAGTTCATGATCGTTTAAGGCACGCTCTAATTCTTCTAGCACTGATTCGGTTAAGCCTTTGTTACCGATAGTGACCACGGGCTTAAGCTCATGACCAATGCCTTTTAGGCGGCGAACTTCAGTGCTATCTAGGGTTTTGCGTGTGTTTTTTGCAGTGCTCATAATGTCTCAGTATTAATTATTAGGCCTAACTATGCCAGCCTTGAAAAATGTACGTGATAAAAAGACAAACCGATAATTTAGTCATCTAAAGGCTTATCTCAACCGCTGCCATTATAAAGAAAGTTGACTGCACTTGCATGATTAGATTGTCTCAAAAATTGAAATTGCCATAAACTCTTTGTATTAACTCTTTGCATTTTATCACCGGTCGCCGTAAAACCACCCACTTCAGGGGGCGGATATAAGGCGACACACACTGTCGTGATTAGTACTTAAAGTATTGCAAGTTAAAATTAACCTCGCCATACTGACCCTATGAAAACACTCAAGCTACGCATCAAAGACAAACATGCAAACCAGCTAAACAAACTAGCTGGGAGTGTTAACTATGCGTGGAACTATGTTAATGCGTTAAGCTGTGAGCATTTAAGACGCACAGGTAAGTACTTTTCAGCCTATGATTTAAGCCAATACACCAAAGGCAGTGGTGAGTATTTAGGCTTGCACTCGCAAACTCTGCAAGCCATTAACGAGACTCATGCCAAATCTCGTAAGCAGTTTAAAAAAACTAAACTTAATTGGCGAACCAACCGATCCGATGCCAAACGCAAAAGCCTAGGCTGGATACCCTTTAAGAAATCAGCCATCAAACACCTTACCACAAGGCAAAGCGGTAAAAAAGCACTGAAATCAACCATTCAATTATCGTTATCTAAAGGTCAAAAGCTCATCATTGATATATTTGATAGCTACAACCTAAGTCTATATCAAATCAATACGCTTGAGATAGTGCAAGACAGTCGTAATCGTTGGTATGCCTGTATTACCGTCAAAGACTTTCCTAAGCAAGTGAGTGGTAAGGGTAGCGTTGGTATTGATTTAGGCTTAAAAGAGTCTGCTACCACATCAAATGGTGACAAGCTAATTATTAAGCAGACCCAAAAATGGGCTAAAAAGCTTGCCATCGCTCAACGTGCTAAGAATAAAAAGCGTGTCAAAGCAATTCATGCCAAAATTAAAAATACGAGATTAGACTTAATTCATAAATTCACCACAAGGCTTGTGCAGAGCAATGCCTTGATTGTGGTTGGTGATGTTAAATCACGCTCATTTACCAATTCGATGACCAACCTAGCTAAATCGACATACGATGCAGGATGGTTTGAACTCAAAAGACAACTGGAATACAAATGCAAGCATGCAGGTTGTCAGTTTGAGATGGTAAATGAGAGTTACACTACCCAGACCTGCTCGCACTGTCTTAAAATAACTGACAGTAGTCCGAGCGGTAGAGCAGGTCTTGGAATAAGAGGATGGAGGTGTGCTGAGTGTGGCACATGGCATGATAGAGATATCAATGCTGCTAAGAACATCCTTGCGGTCGGGCTTGACCGTCTAGCTGTAGCAATCCCCTCGGTTTAGCGAGGGGAGGAAGTCAAAAAAATAGCGAAGTTAAGTCAGAGTGAGCCTTAGGCCACAGTGAAGATAACTCGCTGATATCAATCAAGGTCAAAACGATCAGCAATGAAGGATTAACTGCTAGCCATCCGCCCAGTTAGCCCCTTTATTGGGGCAAATAATGCTAGAATTAAGATTAAAATTTAGTTATGAATTGTCTGAAAATATAGTGAGGATATTTTGGCGACACGTATTACCAATAAAGGCCTATCAAAAAGCAGTAAGGCTTGGATGAAAGAGCATTTGGATGACCATTATGTGCAATTGGCGCAAAAAGAGGGTTACCGCGCTCGCGCTGCCTATAAACTATTGGAAATCAACGAAAAAACCAATCTCATTAAAAAAGGGATGACGGTGGTTGATTTGGGCAGTGCCCCTGGCAGCTGGTCACAGGTGGCAGGCAGACTGGTAGGGGATGAGGGTATACTCATCGCTTCAGACATCTTACCGATGGATGCCTTAGAGAATGTCACCTTTATTCAAGGTGACTTCAGAGAGGAGGCCGTGTTTGATCGCTTGATGAGTGAAGTGGGTGACAGACAGGTAGATGTGGTGTTATCTGATATGGCACCCAATACGTCAGGGCATACCGCCGTAGATCAGCCACGTATGATTTATCTGTGTGAGCTGGCAGTAGACTTTGCTTTGCGCGTACTGCCAAAAGGTGGGTCGTTGGTAATGAAGGTATTCCAAGGCGAGGGTGAGCAGCAATTACGCCAGCAGCTACAGTCTCAGTTTTCAAAAGTTCGCACCATCAAGCCTGCCGCTTCCCGTCCGCGCTCAAAAGAGGTGTTTTGGGTAGCTACCAAATAAAGCGGTATGGCGCTGAGCGTTGCTTATGATGCGCATAATCCCATTCACACCGACAACAGATAATCAACACAGCAGCTAATATTTAGACTTTATTGATGCAACAGGTGGATAATTATCTGTTTTATGCTTGATAAATACTTATACTGACCTAATAAAGGTAGGTAGAAGCAACGGTTTGCTAAAACATACAGTTTAACTCAGCTAAATTTTGGTCAAGTATTATAAAAATGTAAATGACGTAATTTAACTCAATGTAAGTCAGATGTATTGAAACTGCTCAATCTTAAAGCGGGTTATGTCTTAACAGTAATCCACTATTAACCGATTTGAGTAGAATGTTTTAGCTAAAAAACCTTGATTTTATTACTTTTATTTTAACCAAAATCGTGTCATCTGACATAAGGTTAAGTGGGTGTATTAACAAGGTGACGGGCCGTCATTGTTTTTCTGCCTCATGCTATAATGCTAGATTAGGCAGAATTTTGAACACATCAACAAGTAAGGGATGGTATAGCTTGTGAGCGACATGGTAAAAAATACCTTATTGTGGCTAGTTGTTATCGGCGTATTAGTGCTGGTATTTAGCAACTTTGATAGCAGTAATGAGCCTGATACGCTCAATTACTCTGAGTTTGTAACTCAAGTCACTGAGGACCAAATAAAAAGCGTCAAGATCGACGGTGAACAAATCACTGGCGAAAAAGTCAACGGCTCGGAGTTCGAGACCGTTCTTCCTGCAGTGGCGGACGCAGAGTTAATGCCTACGTTGCGTGAGCATAAGGTTGAGGTGCAAGGGGCAGCCCCCGAGCGTCAAAGCATTATGATGCAGTTATTAATTGCAAGCTTCCCTGTTCTGCTAATTATCGGTATCTTCTTGTTCTTCATGCGTAATATGCAAGGCGGCGCTGGCGGTAAAGCCGGTGGCCCCATGAGCTTTGGTAAATCTAAAGCCAAAATGCTGGGTGAAGACCAAATTAAAGTGACCTTTAATGACGTGGCCGGTGCAGAAGAAGCCAAAGAGGAAGTGGTGGAAGTGGTCGATTTCTTAAAAGACCCTGACAAATTCACCAAATTGGGTGCTACCATTCCTCGTGGTATCTTAATGGTGGGCCCACCAGGTACGGGTAAAACCTTACTTGCTAAAGCCATTGCCGGTGAAGCTAAAGTACCTTTTTTCTCAATCTCAGGTTCTGACTTTGTTGAAATGTTCGTTGGTGTGGGCGCATCACGTGTGCGTGATATGTTTGAGCAAGCCAAAAAGAATGCGCCTTGTATTATCTTTATCGATGAGATTGATGCCGTAGGCCGTAGCCGTGGCACAGGCATGGGTGGGGGTAATGATGAGCGCGAGCAGACCCTAAACCAGCTATTGGTAGAAATGGATGGTTTTGAAGGTAATGACGGTATTATCGTTATTGCTGCCACCAACCGCGCTGATGTACTTGATAAAGCCTTATTACGCCCAGGTCGTTTTGACCGTCAGGTGCATGTGGGCTTACCAGACATCAAAGGCCGTGAAGAGATTTTAAAGGTGCATTTACGCAAACTGCCAGCTACCATTGGTGTAGATGTGAATGCTCTTGCTCGTGGTACGCCAGGTTTTAGTGGTGCGCAGATTGCAAACTTAGTGAATGAAGCTGCTTTATTTGCTGCTCGTCGTAATAAGACCAGTGTTGATATGAACGACTTTGAGGATGCCAAAGACAAGCTGTTTATGGGTCCTGAGCGTAAGTCTATGGTGCTGCGTGAAGAAGAACGTCGTGCGACCGCCTATCACGAAGCTGGCCATGCTCTAGTCGCTGAGATGCTACCAGGCACCGATCCTGTGCATAAGGTTACCATCATGCCGCGTGGTTGGGCACTGGGTGTGACTTGGCAGCTGCCTGAGTTTGATCAAACCAGCTTAGATAAGTCAAAGATGTTGAATGATATTGCGATTTTATTTGGCGGGCGTATTGCAGAAGAGGTCTTTGTTAATCAAAAGACCACAGGCGCATCAAACGACTTTGAACGTGCGACTAAAATGGCGCGCGCTATGGTGACTAAGTATGGCATGTCAGATGCATTGGGGGTGATGGTTTATGAAGATGATGATGCCTCTCAAGGTTATTTCGGCGGTGGTGCCCGTGCTATTTCTGAAGCCACACAGCAAAAAGTGGATGAAGAGATCCGTCGTATTTTAGAGGAACAGTACGCCATCGCTCGTGAGATTATCGAAGCCAATAAGGATAAGATGCATGCTATGGTTGAAGCGCTGATGAATTGGGAAACTATTGATAGAGATCAATTGCAAGATATCTTGGCAGGTAATGAGCCACGTGCACCTCGCAATTATCAAGAAAAAGATGTTACCCCAAAAAAGGAAGTCAGCTCTTCAGGTCCAACACCGCCACCTTTACCTGCAATGTAGTGTATTAGACTATCTCACAACTTGTAGATTTAAGTGGTTGTAAAAAAGGTCTTTTCTTAACGAAAAGGCCTTTTTTTATGCGCCGCCACCGGGCGACATATCTGTTAGAATAGCGGATGAAATCTATGGAGTATTTGCCAAAATAATTATAAACAGATGAGCCATTATGCAACTACATTGTCTTCCTAATATTAAAATTAAAGCGCCTTTATCTACCAAGCCAGGTATCGCTAGCGGCTATAAACAGCTAGACTTGTCTCAGCCTCAAGTAATGGGTATTTTGAATGTGACCCCTGACTCGTTTTCTGATGGTGGGCAGTTTAATAATATCGAGTCGGCTATACGGCACTGTGAACGCATGATTCAAGAGGGTGCCACTATTATTGATATCGGCGGAGAATCAACTCGGCCAAATGCCAGTCCAGTGAGTGAAGAGGAAGAATGCGCGCGCGTAGTGCCTGTGGTTGCAGCGATTCGTGAACGCTTCGGTGATAAGCTGTGGCTGTCTATTGATACCAGCTCACCGACAGTGATTGAACAGGCGGTGCACGCGGGTGCTGACATCTGGAATGATGTGCGAGCATTGACTCGGGAGGGCGCACTTGAGATGGCGGCCAAGCTCGATATCCCAGTGGTACTGATGCACATGCGCGGTGAGCCTACTACCATGAATGCCAAAGCCCATTATCAAGATGTGATCAGTGAAGTACTTGCTGAGCTTAAGGTACGAATTGAGGCAGCTCAGCAAGCTGGCGTAAAAGCACATAATCTCATTATTGATCCAGGCTTCGGCTTTGCTAAAGAGTATGAGCACCACAAGCGGTTATTAAATCATATGTCGCAGTTGCATCAATTGCAGTTGCCCATCTTATTCGGTGTCTCACGTAAGCGCTTTTTAGGTCAGGTGCTGACCCATACCGGCCTCGGTATCTTTGATGATCATATGGCAACTGATAGAGATGGCGTGGGTATGGTTGCAGCATTATTAGCAGTACAGCAAGGCGCTAGCATTATACGCACTCATAATGTCAGATTAAGCGTAGAGGGTCTGGCTTTGTGGCAGCAATTGAGCCAATAACAATACATTATAAATTTTAAAACCGTATTACCTCAAAGCATTGGCTTTTATCGCTATATTATTTTTATTTTTTTACTTAGTTAGGAGTGTCTTATGAGCACACAGCCCGAGCCCACCAATGAACAAAGACGTGTTATCTACCAAGCTCGCCGCGGTCTAAAAGAGCTGGATTTTTATATTGATCCTTACGTCAAACAGTACTATCTAACCGCAGATGAAGATGAGCAAGCGACCTTTGCTAAGCTGCTGACTTATGAAGACCCTGATTTATTGAATTATTTCATGAATCAAGATACGCCAGACGATGCCAAAGTGGGTGAGCTGGTATTAAAACTCAAAAAACTGCAGCATGGTGATCTATCTTAAATGCTCAGTCTATAAATACCAACGCCTGCTGTAAGGTATGTTGTTTATGAGCCGTCAACTCAACTCTTGCATTGCCGCAAAGAGTGGTTGGCGGCTTTTATATGCCACAACCTTTTTGGCTGTGCCAGTATTGTTGATAGTGACAACCTTAGTGACTTGGGCGGGGATTATGGTGCTGCTTTTAAGCAGTGCACTGCTTGCTATGGTGTTCTACGTTCATGATGCACCGTTACACATTAGCGTCAGTGATTGTGATGATATGACAAAAGGCTGGCAGCTTTTATATAAAGCTGGGGCAAATGCTAAGGCGGCTGGTGCAGCGCCGGTACTTTGGGAGGCAAAGCTGGTAAGTGCCAATGCTTTACGTCACTGCTTGCAGCTGAGCTTTGTGACTCATTATCCTATTGTGCAAAAAAAGACAGTCGTGCTTTGGCAAGATCAAGTTCAAGCGGATACTTGGCGGCGCTTGATGGTATTGGCTCAGTGGCGCTAATAACGCAGCACCATCTTTTGATATACAAATTACATAACAAGTAAATGTAATTGCTAACGCACTAAGCGCTAAGCTTTGCTATAGTAGGGGCATGTTATTTGTAACCTATTTTGTAAATTACTAAGGAGATATTATGAGTCTACTCGGCAATCTAATCACTCAGGTGGCACGCCAAGCATTGGATCCTAATGAAGCCAAGCGCAATCCGGTTAATCAGCGTATCGAGCCACGTGCTACCGGCGGCTTAGGGGATATTTTAGGGAGTGTTTTAGGCGGCAACAATCAAGCGCATCAAAGCCAAGCACAGGACAATGGCTTTGGTTTAGATGACCTATTAGGCGGCGTTCTGGGCGGTAGTATGGGCGGCAATCGCAATACGGGTGGTTTAGGCAGTATCTTGGGTAGCGTCTTAGGTGGCGGTAGCATGGGCGGCGCTCGCGCAGGTGGTGGTAAAGCCATGTTAGTAGCGGCGCTGATGCCTATTGCACTTAATTGGATTCAGCGCAATGGCGGCTTGTCTGGTGCTTTATCTAAGATCCAAGACTTAGGCTTTGGCCATCAGGCGCAATCTTGGCTGAGCAATGAGCAACAAAACCAAAACCTTGACCCCAACCAAATCAATAAACTATTTGATGAGCAAGAGCTTGAGCAAGTTCGTAGCCAGACAGGCGCAGATGATACAGAAGTACGCCAAGGTTTAGCCGAGCTATTGCCTGAGATTGTTAACCAATTGACCCCAAACGGCGGCTTAGATAAAGAGCAAGAAGCCAACCAAGAGATTGAAGATATCTTACGTCAAATCTCAGGCAGCTTGCCAAAATAAGAGATGAGTCTTGATTGGCGGTTAATAACATAAAAATGGTCAAAACCAGATTACTAAATGAGTGGTCTGGTTTTTTTAGTTGATAGCAAATGAGGTGGGTTGCATAAATGGAACCAACTACTGATTTATCAAAGCCATGTGCAGTGGTATGATACTGCCACTTATTTGGTTCACTCAAGATTAGATTTTTTGTCTTATATTTTTGCTTGTATTTTTTAGTTGTATAAAGAGGCTCCCATGTTTTTGGCAATAGATACCGTTTTTGATCAATGTTCTGTGGCGATAGTGAGCCAAGACTTACAAGTAATCAGTGATCACACCGAAACCGGTAAACGTGATCAAACCCAGCAGATATTGCCTATGATTGACAGCGCTTTACAGCAAGCGGGAATTAAATTGGCAGATATTACGGCGTTAATTTTCAACCGTGGCCCTGGCCCTTTTAGTGGTATTCGAATTAATACCGCAGTAATACAAGGGTTGTCTGTGGCGCATAATATTCCTTGCGTTGGGGTATCAAGCTTAGCAGCCATTGCACAGGCGACCTTTGATAAACAAGGTGTGCAGCAGGTCTATGCCGCGTTAGATGCGCGCATGAAGCAGGTCTATTTTGGAGAGTATCAGCTTGCCCAAATGCAAGGCACGCCAGATGTTCAGGTGATGACTCAGGTAGAGGGCAGTGAGGAGAGGTTGGTTGATTATGAGCAGAGCACCGATAAGGCGCTGCCCATTGCTGGTAACGGCGCCACTTTGCTGCATGCAGTGGAGGATCGACCTTTGTTTGCTGAGATTATTCCTGATGCGGTGAGCTTAGCTAAGCTGGGTATTGCCCAGTATTTAGTATCAGGTGGTGTCAGTGCAGACCAAGCTCTGCCTGTTTATTTGCGCAATAATGCTTGGAAAACACTCAAGGAGCAGGGCAAAGCTTAAGTCACACAGAAAAGTTGGTCTAAGCGACAGGTTTAGTTGAGCGAAGTTTTTATTTTTATTATTTTATAGTGAGCACTTATTTTGGATTTACTACTCATTCTCAAAGCCGTCATCATGGGTATCGTCGAGGGCATTACTGAGTTTCTGCCCATATCCAGTACCGGTTATCTGATTCTCTCTGCCGACTTGATGAGCTTTTGGACCAAAGAAAAAGCCGATTTATTTATCGTAGTCATTCAGCTGGGCGCTATCTTGGCAGTCATTTATGAGTATTGGGGGCGCTTATGGCATGCTTTAATGGGTCTGATAACGGGTAAGTCTGAAGGTCCTAATGCGCTAAAAAACCCCCGTCAGCTGGGGCTTAGCCTGATTGTGGCGACCATTCCGGTGATGCTTGTCGGCTTTACGTTAGCCGATCAAATCAAAGAGTATCTATTTAACCCTTATACTGTAGCGATTATGCTGATATTAGGGGGCCTGCTTATCTTTTATGTTGAGCGTAAGCAGATTCCGGTGATTGCTGAAGAGGCAGAAGATGTGAGTCTAAAAACAGCGCTACTGATTGGTCTTATGCAGTGTTTGGCGCTTATTCCTGGTACATCGCGCTCAGGCTCTACCATTATCGGTGCGCTATGGCTGGGTGTGTCCCGCAAGGCTGCGGCAGAGTTTTCTTTTTTCTTAGGCATCCCCGTGATTATTGGTGCCGGCTTGCTGGATTTATTAAAACACAAAGACGTACTCAGTAGTGGTCAAGATTGGCTGATACTGGGTGTTGGGGTATTGGTATCCTTTGTGGTGGGTTTGTTGTGTATCCGCTGGCTGGTAGATTGGGTAAGTCGTCGTGACTTTACCATATTTGCTTGGTTGCGCATTATCACAGGTATCATAGTGCTGTTGGTGGCTTGGATATTTGGTTATACCATTCAGGGTTAATCGCCTTAATTGAGAAGGCATTAATTTTCAAAATATCAGCTTTCAAAATATCAGTTTGCAAAACAGGGACTTACGCCAGCCATGACTTCGCCTATATCTTATGTGACGCTTATTTATCCTCAGTCTATTGCTGAGCAGGCCTTGATACTGATTCAAGCGTTGCAGCAGCTGATAGTAGAGGCTAAGCTGCCGCTGAGTATCGAGGCGGTCGCCAGTGAGCAAAAGCTGACTCAAAAAATACGCAAACAGCTCAGTCAGCAGTATCAGCAGCCGCTACTGGTGATAGATGACAAGCAGCAACTGACCCTGCTGACTAATGGGGTGAGTGTCTCGCCAGAATGGAATAGCCTACAGCGTCGAGTGGTCAGTGCCGGCAGAAAGTCAGAATTGCTGCTGCAAGCCACCAAGCTTACTGCCAGCAGTCGGGTGCTTGATGCCACTGCAGGCTTTGGTCATGACAGTTTGATTTTGGCCAGTAGTGGCGCCCAGCTTACCTTACTTGAGCGCAATCCCTTGATGGTATTATTGCTCAAGTATGAGCAGCAGATGATGGCCAAGCAGCCCAATTGGCAAAAACTGATGGCGCGCTTGCACATAGTTTGTGCAGAGTCTACTGAATATATGCAGCCTGCACTGACTGCCTGTGACTTACAAGCCCAGACTATCAGCCACGCCTTTGACGTCATCTATCTAGACCCTATGTTTCCAGAGAACAGCTATGCGCATAGCTCTAAAGGTGCTAAGGTGGGTAAGCATATGCAGGCGCTACACCAGATTGCTGAGCCACCTAGCCTTAAAGAAGAGCAGGCCTTATTAAGCCTGGCCTTATCTTTTGTGGCCCCTGGGGGACGAGTGGTGGTCAAAAGACCAATACAGGCACCTGTTTTTGCCTCACAAGCTGCCAATGAAAGTTGGCAAAACGACGTGGTACGCTTCGATGCCTACTTTACTTATTTATAGCTTATTAAGTTAACAATAGTGTTTAGATATGCCCGATTGGGGCTTACTAAATCTGGGTATAAATGCTAAGCTAGCTGAAACCAAACGCTGTCTAAAAGTTATTATGAGCCCAACACCTATACAGTCAAATTCACAATCTAGCATTTTTAATTTGCCTAATAACTTAACCATCGCCCGTATTGCGATGATTCCGTTGTTTGTGGCGATCGCCTATTGGCCGCCAGCCTTAGGTATTGGTGTGCCGATGATTTCGGACAATACCATTGCCAATATTGGTATGAATATGGATGCGTTTAGTGACAGCATGCTGCGCCATTTGCTGTTGACTTTATTGTTTGTGTTGGCAGCCATTACCGACTGGTTAGATGGTTATTTGGCCCGAAAAATGAATATCGTATCCGCCTTTGGTCGCTTTTTAGACCCAGTGGCAGATAAGCTGATGGTGGCTGCGGCGCTGATTGTATTAGTGCAGTGGCATCCTAATATTATTATGGCCATTGCCGCCATTGTTATTATTTCACGTGAGATTGCGGTATCTGCGCTGCGTGAGTGGATGGCAGAGCTTGGGGCCCGTACTAGCGTGGCGGTGTCCTATGTGGGTAAGTTAAAAACTACGTTCCAAATGATAGCCATTACTGTGCTGCTGCTTAATATAGAGTCACTGGAGTTGTTAGGCTATGGCTTGATGGTGGCAGCGGTTGTATTAACCTTATGGTCTATGATGATCTATATGCGCGCGGCTTGGCCTTATCTCAAACAAAACTAGTCAATTACTTGCAGCTGAGCGATGAGTAAATCAAATCCACAGCTTATCAATCACTAAAAGTCCCAACCAAATTGGTTGGGGCTTTTTTGTTCATATTTTGAGATGAAGCTGAGCTGTTTTGGCTTAAAATTCAACAGAACCATTGTCGCCTAAGCTGTCGGCTATTTTACCATCTTGAACAGCTGCTACGGCCAACTTGGCGGCATTAATAATACCGTTGCCACTGCGCCAGAATTCAGCACCATTCGGCACCACTTTAATCAGCTGCACGTTTTCATCTTCTTTGCCATGCTCATAAAAGGCATTGTAAATAGGGGACCACAGCTCATCAAGCTTGGCTTTATCATCTACCAGTTCCGCCTTGCCATTAATAGACACATAGTCTTTGCCATCTTGGCTGACATAAGATAAATTTACTTGCGGATTGTTGTTGATATTATCAACGGCCTGAGTGGTTTTATCACCAATAAACCATATCTCACGGGCGCCAAGGCTGGTCTCACTTGTGGTCATAGGACACGCGTGCAAATGCCCCTCTTTAGTAATGCTGGTGAACATTGCAAACTTAACCTCTTTTACAATCTCACGAATAAGGTCAATGTGGTCTTGTTTACTCATAATAATTTCCTTATATCAAAAATATAGTTATTGGTTTATTGTCTTTGAATTTTTATAAATATCTTTAACACAGTGTTTATGCTAAATGGCTGGTCAAACAAATGATACCCTGACCCTGTAAGGGCACGTGAACCTTTGTAAAAAAGCGGCTTATTTAGTTAATTTAAGTAAGATTATCTTTTGGTTATCTAATAATCACTGTGCTAGATGCTGCTAAAGGATAGATAAAATAATAATTGCCATCAAAAGCTGTTTTATGAGGTGGTTCACTAGCACCTTAAGCGTAACTTCTTGCTATAATAGCCAAGGATTTTATGGACTGCCAAAAGCTTGCCTTATAAACAGGCGTATCAGTTCACTGTGACAACTTTTGTTTTCATTAATCTCGTTTCTACACTCTACTCAGACACTGCGGAATTTGCCTTATGATGATCCTCGCTGGACACCGTTTTTTAACCGAGTTCAAAGCCCAACAATTAATTGAGCAGTTAAATAGCCAGACGGCCCTCAAGGTGACAGGTATTGATACACAACAAGTGTACGTCCTATCACGCGAACTTAACGATGCTGAGCGTAAAAAGGCTTTAGACCTATTAAATCAAGGCGAAGAAGTGGCCGCTATCACAGCCAGTGCCGGCCAGTGCCAAGTCATCGTTAGCCCACGCTTTGGTACCATTTCTCCTTGGTCAAGTAAAGCCACCGACATCTTTAATAACTGTGAGTTAGCAGTAGAACGTGTTGAGCGCGTTATCGTATTTACCTTAACTGGCGAGGATTTGCCATCGAAGCTACCAAAACAAGCTGAGCAAATCTTACATGACCGTATGACCCAAAGCTTGGTTTATGATTTAAATCAGTTGAGCCAATTATTCGATGATCATACACCAGCGTCACTCAAGTATGTGGATATCATTGGCCAAGGCCGCAGTGCCTTAGAAGCGGCGAACCGAGAGTTTGGTTTTGCGCTATCGGTAGAAGATATCGATTACTTAATGCAGGCTTATGGTGAAGAGCTTAAACGTAACCCCACAGACGTTGAGCTGATGATGTTTGCTCAGGCCAACTCAGAACATTGCCGTCATAAAATCTTTAACTCAGAGTGGACGGTTGACGGTGAAGTGCAGCCCAAATCACTGTTTAAAATGATTCGCAACACCCATGAAAAAAACCCTACCGGTATCTTGTCAGCTTATAAAGACAACGCTGCGGTGATGCAAGGATTTGAATCTGAGCGCTTTTATCCGCTGCCTCAAAAAGAGCTGGGCGAAGATGTTTTATCCTCACAAATGCACCAGTACGACTTTCATAATGAGCACATCGACATCTTAATGAAAGTCGAAACGCACAACCATCCCACCGCTATTGCTCCGTATGCCGGCGCATCAACCGGTGCTGGTGGTGAAATTCGTGATGAAGGTGCAACCGGCCGAGGGGGCAAACCAAAAGCGGGCTTAACTGGGTTTAACGTCTCACACCTACACCTGCCAGATATGCCAGAGAAGTGGGAGCAATCAGGTCAATTTAGCACTAAAGACTATGGTAAGCCGGAGCGCATGGCGTCAAGCTTAGAGATTATGACAGAAGCGCCGCTAGGCTCAGCCAATTTTGCCAACGAATTTGGTCGTCCTAACCTTTGTGGTTATTTCCGTTCTTTCCAATTAGATACCAGTGCGAATCAAGATGGTAGTGAGATGCGCGGTTATCATAAGCCGATCATGATTGCTGGTGGTTACGGTAACATCAAACGCAACTTGGTTGAAAAAAACAGCATCCAAGAGGGCGACTTACTTATCGTCTTGGGTGGCCCTGCTATGCAAATCGGTCTGGGCGGCGGTGCAGCCTCATCAGTAGACAGTGGTGAGCTTGATGAAGGGTTAGACTTTGCTTCTGTACAACGTGATAACGCTGAGATGGAGCGCCGTTGTCAGGAAGTGATCGATCGCTGCTGGGCGCTTGCAGGTAATGACATTGAGGCGAGCGCTGCCAGTAAAGATGGTAACCCGATTGTGTCTATCCATGACGTGGGTGCAGGCGGCTTATCAAATGCTATGCCTGAGCTGGTCAATGATCACGACATGGGTGCGGTGCTAAACTTACGTCAAATTCCTTCACTAGAGGCGGGCATGTCACCGATGGCCATCTGGTCGAATGAAGCGCAAGAGCGTTATGTGCTTGCCATTCGCCCTGAGAGCGAAGCCTTATTTGATGACATTTGTAAGCGTGAGCGCTGCCCTTATGCCATCTTAGGTACCGCAACCGCCATCCGTCAGCTGCAAGTGGATGATGCATTATTAGACGAGCAACCGGTTGATATGCCGATGCAAGTGTTACTTGGCGGTACACCGCAAATGAAGCGTACCTTCGAGCGTGAACAAAAAATCCTTGCCCCGCTTGATTTCGCTGATGCTGGTGACAGCTTTGATATCAAAGAGGCGGTGCATGATGTGCTGCGTCACCCAACGGTAGCCAGCAAGTCATTCTTAATTAGTATTGGCGATCGCTCAATCACAGGTATGGTAACCCAAGATCAATACGTGGGGCGTTATCAAGTGCCTGTGGCCGACTGTGCGGTAACCAGCTCAGGTTTACTGGCCAATACCGGTGAAGCCATGAGTATGGGTGAGCGTCCACCTGTGGCGTTAATCAATCCTGCCGCATCGGCACGCTTGGCAGTGGCTGAAGCTATCACCAACATCGCAGGCGCGCGTATCGATAAGATTTCAGACATTACGTTATCAGCTAACTGGATGGCCGCTTGCGGTGAAGATGTCGAAGACGCAGCCTTGTTTGATGCAGTATATGCCGTAGGTGAAGAGTTGTGTCCTGCCTTGGGCATTGCAATTCCAGTAGGTAAGGACTCATTATCTATGCGCGCAGGCTGGAGTGATGAGGTGGATGGTCAAGCGGTGGATAAAGCTGTTGTGAGCCCCATGAGCTTAGTCATTACTGCCTTTGCGCCGGTGATTGATGTCAATAAAACTTTAACGCCTGAGTTAAAAAATACGGATGCTGCTTTATACCGTCTAGATTTGTCGCAAGGTAAGCTGCGATTGGGCGGCTCAATCTTAGCGCAAACCCAAAGCCAGCTGGGTAATGAATGCCCTGATTTAGCCAGCCCCCAAGATTTAATTAATTTCTTTAATTTTATCCAGGCCGGTAACCAGCAAGGCGTTATCAGTGCTTATCACGATATCGGTGATGGAGGCCTATTGGCAACAGTGGCTGAGATGCAGTTTACTAATCGCTTGGCGATTAACCTAAACCTAAGCAATGAGAACCTCTTAGGCCAGCTGTTTGCTGAAGAACTTGGTGCAGTGATCCAAGTACTGCCTGAGCATATTGACGCTGTTATGGCGTTGGCTGAAGAGCACAACGTTTCGGCAATGTTAAGCCTCATTGGTCAAACCATTGAGACCCCAGTAGGCGGCGCCAATCAAGATAAATTAACCCTAATTACACCGCTACATCAAGGCGATGATGCCTTGGTATTTAGCCGCAGTGATCTACAGCAAACTTGGACTCAGGTGAGTTACCAGATTGCCAAACGCCGTGATAACCCAGAGTGCGTGCAGCAGGAGTTTGACTTAATCGCTGACCCTAATCACCATGGTCTGATTGCTCAAGCTAACTTTGATTTAAATAAAAAAGTAGATGAGCCTTATCTCAACAGCCGCCCCAATAAGCCAAAAGTGGCTATCTTGCGTGAGCAAGGTGTGAACGGTCAATTAGAAATGGCAGCCGGCTTCGTGCGTGCAGGATTCGATGCAGTTGACGTGCATATGAGTGATCTACTTGAGGGTCGTATTGATTTACGCGACTTCAATGGTTTGGTGGCCTGTGGTGGCTTTAGTTACGGTGACGTATTGGGTGCAGGCTCAGGTTGGGCCAATTCAATCTTGTTCCATGACGAGCTGCGTATGCAATTTGTGCGATTCTTCACCCGTCCGGATACTTTCAGCTTAGGCGTGTGTAACGGCTGTCAGATGATGGCTCAGTTAAAAGACTTAATCCCAGGCGCGGAGAATTTCCCACGCTTTACGTACAATAAGTCAGCCCGCTTTGAAGCGCGTACTGTCAACGTAAAAATTGAGCGCACTAAGTCGATCTTATTAAAAGGTATGCAAGACAGCATCTTACCCATCGCTGTGGCACACGGTGAAGGCTTTGCTACCTTAAATGAGTCAGAGATTGACGGTATGGCCAATCATGGTCAGATCGCCATGCGTTATGTCGATAGCCAAGGTAATCCCACCGAGACTTACCCATTGAACCCGAATGGCTCATTGGGCGGTGTGACAGGTATTTGTAGCACTGATGGCCGTGTGACCCTAATGATGCCACATCCTGAGCGTACGCTACGTGCGGTGAACCACAGCTGGAAGCCAGATGAGTGGGCAGATGATGGCGCGTGGATGCGTATGTTCCGTAATGCCCGTGCTTGGTTAAGATAAAGCATCGCTAGCTGAACGACCCGCTTTGTCAAACTGGCTTAGCCTACAATTTGTAGTACTCTCGCCAGTTTTCCTAGCTGCTCATTCAGCTTGCATCTGCTATGTTTATTTAAAAGGTGAGTCATAAAATGGCTCACCTTTTTTAATGACTAAAATCTAATAGTTGATTTGACAATCAGTAGTAATATCATTAAACATATTTATATATATGCCTTGAGCTAATATTATTTAAATAGTTTTACTAAAATACGAGCAATATAATATTAAACTCAATCTCTATTTAAGTTTACAGTTTATTTCAAACTCTTCTATCCATTTTATCGCTACTAAAAGGACTATTTATGAGCAATCTACTTAGATATGGTTTGGTTGTGATGTGTTTAGGTTTGTCATTTAGTGCTCACTCTGCTGGCTTTGATTGCTCGAAAGCTACTCAAAAAGTTGAGAAGATGATTTGCAGTGATATTCAATTATCCACTCTAGATAGTAATCTCTACAATGCATATAGCTCAGCTAAAATAGCTACAGGTAACTCAAAAGTATTTAAAGAAAATGGAAGAGTAGCTATTAATTGGCGCAATCAAAACTGTACCACGCCAAAGTGTATAAAAGAATGGTATCAAACAAGAGAAGATGAACTACTGAGAATAGCAGCGACTGGGTTTGTACCACCAAGTGATTGTGTGGTTAGCGATAGCCATGTTTCAGTGAAAGGCCGCATCTCTAGAAAAGTATTTCCTGGCCCCCCTAACTATACAGATATCAGTGAAGGTGATAAGCCTTTAGCTTATTGGATCCTAAAAACGGAGAAGCCGTTATGTGCTTATAGTTCAGAGATGCTGCCAAATTATTTAAAGAGAATATCTCCGCAAAATGAGTTCCAGCTAGTTATTAGTGACTATGAGAAGTACCGAAATAAGCTAGGAAAACTAGTTACTGTCAATGGTGTGCCTTATCCGAGCCATACAGGATATCATCAGACCAGATTATTAGGGTGTGTATAGAATTCAAATAAGCGGTAACCAGATATAAGTACAAGCGAGAATAATAGCAGCCTCATAGCTTGATTTAAGCTTATCATAGCGAGTAGCTATCCCTCTAAAGTGCTTTAATCTGG
>Ga0208300_100384_pt1 | contig 34175 bp, 23 predicted proteins | sample 23_taG_FD_184096 | JGI IMG/M metagenome (GOLD analysis project Ga0208300, IMG submission 184096) | Marine viral communities from Cariaco Basin, Caribbean Sea - 23_WHOI_OMZ (SPAdes) (version 2) | ecosystem: Environmental > Aquatic > Marine > Oceanic | place: Caribbean Sea: Cariaco Basin...
CGCACTAATCGCCCGCCGCGACCAGCCGTGGTACGACGAAGTGTTTATGAAGCGCCTCAGCCCAATGACACCGGCGGCGCTGATCGTGACACTGGTACTCCTCTTTGCCTTCCAAGGCGAAGTGATTTTGGAAAACCCGCTGCACATTGCTCTGATTGCCGTGCCGCTGATCATCCAGACGGTGTTTATATTTCTACTGGCCTACGGCTGGGCCCGCCTATGGAAAGTGCGCCACTGCATCGCCGCGCCGGGCGCGATGATTGGTGCCAGCAACTTCTTCGAACTGGCTGTGGCCGCCGCGATTGCCCTGTTTGGCCTGCAATCCGGTGCAGCACTGGCGACCGTCGTGGGCGTGCTGGTGGAAGTGCCGTTAATGCTGGCGCTGGTTAAAATCGCCAACAACACTCGGGACAAATTCCCAACCTAGTCACCATGATCGCTCCGGGTGCTAGTAGAAACAGCACCCGGAGACTACACCTGTTCAGCTAACGACCACCCTGCTAATATCCCGCCCATCTAAATCACCCTGAACAGCGAACGCTGCCCCGAACGGAACCGAAACCATGGATTTTTTTCAGGCCCTTTTCCTTGGCCTTCTCCAGGGACTGACTGAATTTCTACCCATCTCCAGCTCTGCCCACCTGATCCTCACCCCCGCCTTTTTTGATTGGGATGACCAAGGTGTTGGCTTTGACCTCTCGGTTCACATCGGCACTCTGTTGGCGGTGGTTTTATACTTCCGCCGCGACGTCTTCGGCATCGCCAGAGATGGTTTGATTTCCGTTGCCCAACGCAAAATCGTCGGCCAAGGCGCCCTCGCCTGGTATCTGGTCATTGGCACCATTCCTGCCGGTTTGGCCGGTTTGGCGTTGCTGGACATGATCGACAACGAATTGAGAGCGGTGGAAGTCATCTTCTTCACCACCCTGATCTTCGGCCTGCTGCTGGGGGTCGCGGACTGGCTGCCCAAACGTCAGCGCACACTGGATTCCCTGAACTGGAAAGACGCCGTTCTGGTGGGTATCGCCCAAGCCATGGCTTTGGTGCCAGGCACCTCCCGCTCGGGCGTAACCATCACCGCCGGCCTGTTCCTGGGCATGAGCCGCGAAACCGCCTCCCGCTTCTCGTTTCTGCTGGCTATTCCCATCATTGTGCTGGCATCTGCGGTGAAATTGCTCGAAGTGGCGACATCTGACGTAATCGTCGATTGGAGCGGTTTTCTGATTGGCGGGGTCACGTCGTTCATGATGGCCATTACTGCGATCCACTTCTTCCTGAAATGGCTCAACAACGTGGGCATGTGGCCTTATGTGATCTACCGGATTGCGTTGGCTGGGGTTATTTACGCTGTTTTGATGTGATGGTTTTGGCTTGGCCTAGTCCTTTACTAGCCTTCTAGTTTTGGGGGTGGCAGGTATCGGGGACGGCTTTCCAAAAAGCGCTCGAGCCGTCCGTGGTCGCTTGTGTTCCGCCATCCATGGCTCCACAAATTTTTGGAAAGCCGTCCCCGACACCTGCTCCAAACTTCCGAATAGTCTTTAAGAAAAAGCGGCCTGCACAATGCCCGCCGTGTTGGGGCGCGAGGGCCTGTCCAAAAATGTGCGTAGCCATGGATGGCGGAGCAGAAGCGTCACATGGACGTGCCGAAGGAGCGGTTTTTGGACAGGCCCTCGCGCCCCAACACACATGCACCAAATCTCAAAGGCTAACAGGCCTCCAAAGGCGCATAAGCCAACACCAGCCACTTGGCACCTTCATCGAAGTTCACCTGAACGCGGGTGTGATGCCCAGTACCCTCAGAGTTCATCACAATACCCTCGCCAAACTTCGGATGGCGCACCCGCTGCCCCAAGCTAAAGCCAGACTGCGCAGCAGAATCCTGCGCAAACATGCTCTCATTAGGCCGCCCCACCATCGCCGGACGCGTCACCGTATTCCGTAACCGAACCTCCTGCAGACAATCCGCCGGAATCTCACGCACAAACCGCGACAACGCATGAAACTTCTCCTGCCCATACAAACGGCGGGATTCTGCGTAAGTGAGTACCAGCTTCTTCATGGCCCGCGTAATCCCCACATAGGCCAACCGGCGCTCCTCCTCCATACGCCCCGGCTCTTCCAGCGACATGCTGTGAGGGAACAAACCTTCCTCAACACCGGCCAGAAACACCATTGGGAACTCCAGTCCCTTCGCCGAGTGCAAGGTCATCAACTGCACACTGTCCTCATGATCTTCGGCTTGAGACTCACCGGCATCCAACGCCGCCTGCGCCAGAAACTCCGCAAGCGGATCAACTCCGTCTTCCACTTCATAATCCGACAAGGCATTAACCAGCTCTTCCAGGTTTTCCACCCGGGCCTGGCCCTTCTCGCCTTTTTCGCTGGCGTGGTAATCCTTCAAACCACTGACCTCAATCGCGTGTTTCATCAAACCCTGCAGGGAGGCATCGCCGGTCATTTCAGACAAGCCATTAATGATATCGAGGAACGACTGCAAACCGGTTCGGGCTCGGCCTTTCACCTGACCCGCCGCCAGCAGGCGCTCGGAGGCTTCCCACAACGAAATACCCTGCTCCGTGGCGTAAGCGCGAATTTCCGCAAGACTCTTGGCGCCAATGCCGCGGGTCGGGATGTTCACCACCCGCTCAAACGCCGCGTCGTCCCGGTGGTACTGTACCAAGCGCAAGTACGCCAGTGCGTTGCGAATTTCCTGACGGTCGTAAAAGCGCAAACCGCCGTACACCCGATACGGGATGCCCTGGCGCATCAACGACTCTTCCAGCACCCGGGACTGGGCGTTCGAGCGGTAAAGAATCGCGGCTTCGCTGCGTAAATTGCCCTGATTCACCCAGTCGGTGATGGAATCGGCAATGTAATTGGCTTCGTCTTGCTCGTTAAACGCCGCGTACAAGCTGATGGGATCGCCATCGGGACCGTCCGTCCAAAGCTCTTTGCCCAACCGGCCCTGGTTGTTGGCAATCACCGAGTTGGCGGCCTTCAGGATCATCTGTGTCGAACGGTAATTCTGCTCCAGCCGCACCATGCGAGCGTTAGGAAAATCCCGCTGGTACTGCTGAATGTTCTCGATCTTGGCGCCACGCCAGCCATAAATTGACTGGTCATCATCACCCACCACCGTCAGTGGTACACGATTGCTGGCCAACACCTGCAACCAAGCGTATTGGATGGTGTTGGTGTCCTGAAACTCGTCCACCAGAATGTGCTGGAACCGGTCCTGGTAATGGGCCAACAACTCGGGCCGGTGCAGCCAAAGCTCGTGGGAGCGCAGCAGCAATTCACCGAAATCGACCAAACCGCCCTGCTGGCACAGTTTTTCGTACTGGCGGTAAATCTTCAGCATGGTGTTGGTGAAGTGGTCGCCGGGGTTTTCCTGAATGTGATCGGCCCGCAAACCTTCGTCTTTCTGGCTGTTGATGAACCACTGGGCCTGTTTGGGGGGCCACTGGCTTTCATCAATCTGGAATTCCCGCATCACCCGCTTGATCAGGCGCAACTGATCGTCGCTGTCCAGCACTTGGAAATTTTCCGGCAGGCCAGCGTCTTTCCAGTGGGAGCGCAACAAACGATGAGCAATACCGTGGAAGGTGCCAAACCACAGGCCGCGAGCAGGAATGTTCATCATCTGCTCGATGCGCGAGCGCATTTCCTTGGCGGCTTTGTTGGTAAAGGTGACCGCCAGAATGCCCGTCGGCGGCACCCGGTCTACGGTCATCAACCACGCCATCCGGTGAACCAGCACTCGGGTTTTGCCACTGCCTGCACCAGCCAGCACCAACAGGTGGTCGTTCTGGGCGGTAACGGCCTCGCGTTGGGCATCGTTCAAGGGATCAATGATGTGGGAAACGTCCATAGCACCTGGCTTTTTACTGGTTAAATAAACAGGCCTGGAAGTATAACAGGAGATAACGGGGATTTCTGTTGGGCCTGATGATCCGACTCAGCCTCAGATGCGGACGCCCACGAACGGGGAGGCCTTTTCAGGACTATTGAGGGCCAAGGATGGCCCGAAATAAGCCCCATGGATGGCTCGTAGCGTGTCCTGGAAAGGCCTCCCCGCCCGTGGTGGGCGTTAACTCCAAAAGCTAGAGGCTTCAGAAGCCCCGAGGTACCGTCTGCGCCTCCACAAACTCGAACAAACCTTCCAGACCACCTTCGCGGCCAATGCCGGATGCCTTCATGCCCCCAAACGGTGCTTCCGGCGTCGGGCCGGTGCCCGTGTTCCAGCCTACATGACCAAAACGAAGCCCTGCCGCCACACGCTGGGCACGCTCGGCATCCGCGGTGAACACATACGACGCCAAACCAAATTCGGTGTCGTTACCCGCTTCGATCACCTCATCCTCGCTGCGGAACAACGCCATGGGCACCAGCGGGCCGAAGGTTTCTTCCTGGTAGCAGCACATATCCCGGGTAACGCCCATCACGGCGGTTGGCGGGAAGAACAAACCGTCACCCAGTTCCTCTGGTTGCTTGCCCGCCACCAGTGTCGCGCCTTTGCTCAAAGCGTCTTCCAGATGGCGTTTCACTTTGTCGAAACCAGCCTGATTTACCAGCGGCCCGATATCGACACCGTCTTTCATACCATCGCCGACCGTCATACGGCCGATTCTCTCAGCCAGCTTTTCGCCAAACGCTTCAGCTACGTCCTCATGGATAAACACCCGGTTGGCGCACACGCAGGTCTGGCCACCGCCCCGGAATTTGTTGGCGATCAGGTTGTCCGCCGCGGCATCCAGATCGGCATCGTCAAACACAATAAACGGTGCGTTACCACCCAGTTCCAGCGCCAGTTTCTTCACCTGGTCGGCCGTATCCACAACGAGTTTCCGGCCTACTTCGGTAGAGCCGGTAAAGCTAAGCATTGGCACATCTTTGTGCTCACACAGCACCTTACCAATCACGCTGGCTTTACCCATCACCAGATTCACCATGCCCTCAGGTAAATCCAGTTTATCCATCAACGTAAACAGCGCCACCATAGTCAATGGCGTTTCACTGGCGGGTTTGATCACCGACGGGCAGCCGGCAGCCAGCGCCGCCGACAGCTTTTTCGCGATCATGCCAATGGGAAAGTTCCAGGGAACAATCAGGCCAACTACGCCCACCGGCCGGTAATGAACCGTCCAGGTGCAGTCTTTTGGTTTTTCCGGAATGGTGTGTGCGTCCAGCGCTTCGACATGTTTGGCACAGTAATCGAAAAAGCCTGCCGCGTATTCCACTTCGCCCTGCGCTTCGGCCAATGGTTTGCCGTGCTCCATGCACAGAATTCGACCAATTTCGTCTTTGTTTTCTTTTAACGCATCCCGGATGCCTTCCAACCACTTCCTGCGGGTTTCAATGGGCCATGGGTTGGTCAACCTCAGTGCCGATTTCCCAGCCTCCACCGCTGCCAGAACATCGCTTTCCGGCATCGACGGCACCTCGGCAATCCGTTCTCGAGTCGCCGGATTGAACACCTCGAAAGTATTGCCCCCGACATTATCTACCCAACGTCCGCCAATATAGCCTTTAACATTTTGCAGCAATGGTGACTCAATCATCTCGGCTCCTTTTGGATCACGGATACTGCCCCGGTGAAGGGCAGAACGGCTTGTTCATCTATGCCCTTCATAGTGGTAGCTGACAGCCAGCCTGTAAAGTTCTCCCGTGTTTTTGACGCAACCCAGTTCGAGCCTATACTCGAAGGAGCTAACCAAGGAGGCCGGATATGAAAGCATTCTTCCATCCCTCGCAGGATCTGCACATTCCCAAGACCTACTTTACGCGAGGACAAATGCGCCAGCCCCAGGAGGTGCCGGATCGGACCGTACAGATGCTGGAGGGTTTGAAGGAACTTGGCATCCCCGTGCTACAGCCGGCGGACCAAGGCACTGCGCCCATTTCCCGGGTACACGATCTTGGTTATCTGAGATTCCTGGAATCTGCTCACCGCCGCTGGCAGGAAATGGATGACTGGGGTGACGAAGTCATCTCGAACATCTTTGTGCGCTCACCCAACGCCCTGCGCGGGGTGCTCGCGGAAGCGGCTCGCTACCTTGCTGATGGCAGCTGCCCGATCGGCAAGAACACCTGGGAGGCCGCTTACTGGTCGGCGCAAACCGCATTGGGTGCTGCTGATACCTTGATGGCGGGCGAACGCACCGCGTATGCGGTTTGTCGACCACCCGGGCACCACGCTCGCAAAGATGCCGCCGGCGGGTTCTGCTATCTGAATAATGCCGCGATTGCCGCCGAACACCTGAAAAGCCGTTTTCCACGCACGGTAATACTGGATACCGACATGCATCACGGCCAAGGTATTCAGGAAATTTTCTACGACCGGAGCGACGTGCTTTATATATCAATCCACGGCGACCCCACTAACTTCTATCCCGTGGTGACAGGCTTTGAAGATGAACGGGGCGAAGGGGATGGCCTGGGTTACAACATCAACCTACCCATGCCTCACGGTTCCAGCGAAGAGGTTTTCTTTACCAAACTGGACGATGCGCTTGCCGCGATCCGTCTGTATCAACCGGACGTACTGATTCTGACGCTAGGCTTTGACATCTACAAGAACGACCCTCAAGCAAAAGTGGCCGTTACGTCAGAAGGTTTTTGCCGCCTCAGCACCCACATACGCCAACTGGGATTACCGACACTGGTCATTCAGGAAGGAGGATACGATCTGGACACGCTCAGCGAGAATGTCCAGCAATTCATGAGAGGGCTCACCGGCTAACGCGCCGGCGTGTAGACCTTCACATTGCCGTGCCCGTCGGCCTTCAAATGGCCGGCGTGCATGCGGCTCATAGTGCCTCGGTCGCAGTACAGCAGGTATTGGCCATCCGCCGGCAGATCCGCCAGCTTTTGATTGATTTCATAGAAAGGAATCTTCAGCACGTCATTACTGGTTAGCGTCAGGGGTGCCCGCTCTTCCTCGGAAGGATGGCGGATATCGATAATGACATCGCTCACTGCCGGGGTTTCTACCAGCTCGACTTCTTCCGGAGTCATCACGCTGTCGAGCAACTGGCTGACCATCACATCCGTGCGGTCCTCAATGGCCTTGGCCAGAACCTCCGGGTTCATTTTCTCTTCTTCTTCCTCAACCCGGTGCAGCTTGGCCCGGGTAACCGGCTTGCTGGAAATCACACCACAATATTCCGGCATGGTTCGGGCAAACGGCTCAGTGCCAATGTCCTTGGCAATCTGAATGATATCCTGCTTGTCCATAGCAATCAGCGGGCGCAGAACGATTTCGTCACTAGCACGGTCAACCACGTTCAGGTTGGTCAGGGTCTGGCTCGACACCTGGGCCACGGCATCGCCCATCACCAAGCCGCCCACGTTGTAGTACTGGCCAATCTCGGCCGCGGCTTTCAGCATCATCCGCTTGAGAACCACGCCCCAGTGGCGATGGTTCACGCTGCGCATGATTTCTGCCACCACGCCTTCAAACGGTACAGAAATAAACTTTACGTTGTGAGACGACGCGTACCGGTCCCACAGATAATGGCAGACCTGACGCACCCCCACCTCGTGAGCGGCACCGCCCAGATTGAAGAACAAAAAGTGGCTGCGCATGCCTCGCCGCATCATCAGATACGCGGCAACCGAGGAATCGTAGCCACCGGAAATCAACGTCATTACGGTCTCAACGGCTCCAATCGGGTATCCACCCGCACCCTCATGACGACGATGGGCGATGTGGAACTGATCGTTTTTAACCTCGATGCGCACTTCAATTTCCGGATTCTTCAAATCAACGCCACGAGCGTTGGTGGCCTGCAACAACATGCCGCCCACCGTGCGTTCCAGATCAATCGAGCGGAAATCGTGATTACCGATTCGTCGGGCCCGCACCACGAAGCTCTTGCCTTCAAGCCGGTCAGCAAAGGCTGCAATGGCTTTGGCCCCCACATCCTGAATGTCTACAAACGGGAATACGCCGATTTCCTGGATCGTGGAAATACCCGGGATGCGCACCAGCTCGTCAATCACCGGCCCAGCCAATCCGCGCTCTTCCGGCACATCTACATCGATACGGTCCCAGCTGCCATCCACCCGGATTTCAGAATCCAGCCGCGACAGAATTTTTCGGATGTTCTGACGCAAATGACGCATTTGCTGCTTACGAACGGGTTTACTCTTGATAGCGACTTCAGAGGCAGGGCGAATCAGCAATTTCATAAGATAAGGACTTCAAATAGATAGAGACGTTGGTTGGAGAAACGTCGGGTAGCGAATTAGCGGGAAAGGGCTTAGTGTAACCTTAAGACCGATATGATCAAAATCAGTCATTGCCGAAACACTCAGGAGTTCTCTAAACGATGACAGAATCCACCATGAATGCACTGGTTTCACCCGAAGGCAGCCTCGAGATCTTATCCAGTCACGAGGTTAATCGGCTCAAGGATAAGAGCGAGGGAGGTCTGTATCGATTATTCCGTCAGTGTGCGCTGGCTGTTCTGAATACCGGCGTAGAAACAGACGACTGCAAAGAGTTAATGGAAACCCACGCGGATTTCGACGTACATCTTGTGCCTCAGCCCAGAGGCCTGAAACTGGAATTGGTCAACGCGCCGGCTCATGCCTTCGTGGATGGTGAAATGCTGCGGGCCAACCGGGAGCACTTGTTTTCCGTATTACGGGACATTGTTTACAGCCATTCGCTGCCCAACTTTGTAGAAGGCTTTCGCAAAGATAACCCGGAAGACCTCACTAATCTGGTGTTCCACATACTGCGCAATGCCCGTGTCCTGGAAGCCGGCCGGCAACCCGATATCGTGGTTTGCTGGGGCGGGCATTCCATTAGCCACAATGAATATCAGTACAGCAAAGAAGTTGGGCACCAGTTAGGCCTGCGCGGTCTCAGCATTTGCACCGGCTGCGGACCGGGTGCCATGAAGGGGCCCATGAAAGGCGCCACCATTGGTCACGCCAAGCAACGCATCAAAAACGGACGCTACATCGGCATCACTGAACCGGGCATTATTGGTGCGGAGGCCCCTAACCCGATCGTCAATGAACTGGTGATCATGCCGGATATCGAGAAACGTCTGGAAGCGTTCGTGCGCGCCGGCCACGGCGTGATCGTTTTCCCCGGCGGCGTAGGTACAGCGGAAGAAATTCTGTATTTGCTGGGCATACTACTGCACCCGGACAACGCCGACCTGCCGTTCCCGGTGGTATTCACAGGCCTTCAGGAAAACGCGGAGTACTTCGAGATGATCGACCGATTCATCCGCGATGCGTTAGGTGACGAAGCCGCCAGCAAATACGACATCATCATTGATGACCCTGTGCGAGTGGCCCAGACGATGAGCCAAGGCATGAAAGACGTAGAAACCTTCCGTCGTGCCATGCAAGACGCCTATTACTTTAACTGGATGCTGAAAATCGACCCGGTTTTTCAGTTACCTTTCGAACCCGATCACGACAACATGCGGGCTTTGGAGCTTCACAGAAATCAACCACCGCACATGGTCGCCGCTAATTTGCGTAAAGCTTTTAGCGGAATTGTGGCGGGTAACGTGAAGGAAAGTGGTATTCGGAAAATTCAGGAAAAGGGACCGTTCGAGATTTCGGGGGATCCGGCGCTGATCGAGCCGTTAGAGGAAATGCTGGCGCAGTTTATCGAACAAAATCGAATGAAGCTGCCCAGTTCATCCGCTTACAAACCTTGCTATCGCATTGTCAGTGGTGCGGCCTGAGCCGCACCACTGCAATGACTTACAAGCTGAAGCTTACTTACCGCCGGCCGGCAGGCTGGCGTAGTAAGCGGCCAGGTTGGCAATGTCGGCATCGCTCAGGGCTGTAGCCTGGCCTTGCATTACCGGCGCTTGGCCACCTTGGCGCTGACCCGCTTTGTAGGCCTTAAGCGCACTGACCAGATACTGCTCATTTTGGCCAGCCAGGTTCGGGTAAATAGGAATCTGAGCAACACCATTCTGACCGTGACAAGCTGCACATACCGCTGCTTTTGCCTTACCGGCAGCGGCATCGCCTGCTGCCATAGAAGCGGCCGGAGCCACGGCACCCAGTGCGAACAAACCAGCAACTGCGAAGTGTTTCATATTCATAGGGATAACCCTCTCATCTTTTAGGTTTTATAGCCGGCTCAGCGCCGATCTAAATCTAGGACTTACTTATAGCACAACCCATGCGGGCTACAAATGCGATAGATCAAGGACATTCAAAGCATCATAATGTCCTTTTACTCCTGAACATACGATGCCACAGTAAGAACAAACCACAAAAACTCATCAGCTGAATCACCTGCCGATTATCGGAGAAAGAGCTCATGCCAGTAGAGGTCCAGGAACTCGCCTGCCGGGAAGGCCACATCGGCCTGCTGACCCTGAATTCGCCAAAAACCCTCAACGCGCTGACCGAAGAAATGGTGGTGCAGGCACAGGCAGCGCTTGACCGCTGGGCAGACGACAGTCGCATTTGTTTGGTCATTTTACGCGGCAGCGGCGACCGCGCTTTCTGCGCCGGTGGCAACATCCGCGCCCTCCACGAAGACATTCTCTCTGACGGCAACAGCGATGCCGCGGAGCGATTTTTCACCCAGGAATATCGCCTCAACTACAGTTTGCACCGCTTCCCCAAACCGGTGATCGGATTGGTTCATGGCATTGTGATGGGTGGAGGCATGGGGCTGATGTCTGGCTGCCGCTACCGCCTGGTGACACCCGACGTCACGCTGGCCATGCCGGAAATCAGCATTGGCCTGTTTCCAGACGTTGGTGCCAGCTGGTTCCTTAACCGCCTTCCGGGACGACTCGGTTTGTTCATGGGCCTGACCGGCGCGCGCCTGAACGCGGCCGACGCTCTGCGCGTGGGCTTGGCCGATATGATCATTGAACCCGATCACATCGACGTGTTGCTGCAAAAGCTGCAAGAAGAGTACTGGCGAGGTGAGCCCGCGGCCGATGACAATCGTTTGTTCCGATTGCTAAACCAAGTGGAAGCGGTGGATTATCGTGCACTCCCGCCGGGTCATCTGGAACAACATGAGCAGCGAATTGCCAAACTCACTGCCGGCACAGAACTTCCCGCGGTAGTTGAGCAACTGCTTGGCAGCGACAGTGACGACCCGTGGTGGCAAGGTTGTATCCAATCCCTGCGCAAAGGATCGCCTGTGACCGCCTGGCTGGTCTGGCATCAGTTGCAGAAGGGGCAGCAGATGTCGCTTAAAGATGTATTCCGGATGGAGCTGGCCATGGCGCTGGAATGTGTTCGCCGTCCGGACTTGGCGGAAGGCATTCGGGCTTTAATGGTCGATAAAGACCAGACTCCGGTGTGGAGCTACCCGTCGGTGGCAGAGGTGCCTGTAGAGGTTGTGGAGCAACACTTCCAACCCGAATGGGACGATCAAACCGACCCCATGGGGCTAGAGTAATCGAGTTTGCAGGTGCTACCGCGTAGCACCTGCATGCACCAGCAGCATTTCCAGATCTCGGTTGTTCCGGGCACGAGCCAGGTCCAACGCTGTGCGGCCGTCCTCGCTTCGGTAATTTACATCAGCACCGGCTGCGAGCAGCATTTCGGCAGTCAGAAGATCGCCACTACCCACCACTTTCATCAACAATGACTCGCCATTTTGGCTGACATTCACATTAGCGCCGGCCGCCAAAAGCGCTCGCACCACCGACAAATGACCACTTTCAGACGCATGAATCACTGGAGTGTAGCCAGCGGCGTCCTCGCCATTTACGTCAGCGCCAGCCGCCAACAGCAACCGCACGATGCGCCGATTTCCATTTGCTGCGGCTACCATTAGGGCAGATTCGCCCGCGGCGGTTGTCGGATTGGGGTTTACGCCTTGCGTCAGCAGGTTGAGCACCTCGCGGTCTTCGTTGTCCGCGACCGCACTCATCAATGCAGTGGCGTGTTCGCTTGTCATCGGCTCCGGCTTGGTGTCCATCGAGCTACAGCCAACCAACAGCAGCACAACGAAACCCCAGAGGTACTTCAACTTGCCTACTTCCATGACCATCGCTCTGAATCCCTGATTAACGTCCGGCTATTTTGAGCGGCAACCCGTGCCATTTAAATCGAACCGATCACAACTCGGGTCCATTTTTCAGAAGTTCACGAACCAGGCTCCGGAGACGGTTTTCACCTTCTTTCTGCCCCGAACACGCACCAGCAACCCGAATCGCGTTCCAAGACCACCCCTGAGTGACCATTCGGCACCACAAGGCCAAATCTGATTGCGTCTGAAGCCATGTCATTACGCCAGAACACTGTTCTAATTTCCGCAACACCGGAAGCGTTAATTCAAAGCCCCGATATCCTTCGGAAAAATTCACCAAATCCCGGCGATCGTAGGCATCCAACCAAGCCGAAGCTGGAAAATCCCTGGCGATAGCCGCCAACAACTCAGGTGCCAGACCAGTCCAGTGCCGAGGTACCAGCACCGGCCAGTGCCGGGCAAACCGATCACAGAGACTCTGCGCCAGCTGCTTTCCGGGCTCAGACACGCCGCACAACATCTGCACCGGAAACTCCCCGGTACTGGCTTCCTGTCGCAACCCTAAACGCGCCACACGCAAACCGCACGCCTGCCAGAACGCCAACAACCCCGGTTCGCCACCAAAACTGGTGCCCAAACCATCTAATGTTTGTTCCGCGCAAGCTCGTTCAGCCTGAGCAACTAACTGTTTACCAATACCTAACTGACGACATTCCTCGGAAACCGCCACTCGCACAACCCTGAGAGTACGCTGCACTGCTGCCTCGGGGAAACCACCGTGAGTCGCCAGCGATTGAGCAAGCAGATGACCTCGAGGCCTGCGAACGCCCTGCGCCACTTGCTCCGCCAGTTCCGGCGCCAAACCACCTTCCACCGAAGCCCACAGCACCCCCACCGTTACCCCGTTCACAACGGCACGCCAACTTTGCGCCCCCGGATCGTCCAGCCACTGCCGGAGATCCGCCGGGGTGGTCCGGTAATGAGCATCCACCAACAAACCAAACGCATCAGAAAGCGCCCGCTCATTCGCTGCCGCCGGGTACCAGCGCTCAACCACCACGTCACCTTCAGACGGGCGAACACCCTTCGGGCTATCTGCCGACAATAAAAACAACGCCGAAACCAAACGCTCCAGCGGATCACCCATGGCCCAACGCACCGGCTCCGTCACATGAACCGACTGCCAATGAGGCGTATCCCGATCCAGCACCTGCCGAAACCGGATAGCAAACCCCCGGCCCGTACCTTCGTAACCATGCACCGTGCTGGCAAACGCCACCCGCGGCCATCCCAGCAGAATCGCCCGCAACCAATGAGCCGGCACCGCGGCGGCCTCGTCCACCAACACCACCTCGGCTTCAGGTTTCTCTGACAGCAAATCCGGCACCGACAGATACCGAATCGACGGCCCGCCTTCCAGCATCAACTCATCAACACGACGCTCTGCCAGCCGCTCACCCAGCGTCTCGGCCGCATGCCGAAAAAAACTCGTTAAATTGTCCACCGAAGGCGACGTCACCAACACCCGCTGCCGCCCCGCAAGCAACAACTCCGCCGCCGCCATACCCAGTGCCGCCGACTTCCCCCGCCCCCGATCCGCCGTCACCACCAACGGCCGACGCCGCCGGCCCAAACCAAACCGCACCAACTGCGAAACCAACTGCGTCTGCTCCGGCGTAGTCGCGGGCTCAAAAACCGACGAACCCGGCTTCACCACCGGCAAAACCGGCGCCTCCTCATACCCCTGCCGAACCCGAATCACATCCGCATCAGCCGCCAAAACACCGGCCATACGCATCGCAAAGGCATGGTGTTCTGCTTGATCGAGCCCCGTGCGCACATAATCCGGATCCTTAAACGTGGCCCAACTCTCCAGCGGCGGCATCAACCAAAACAGCAAACCACCGGCCTGCAAGGTGCCCGACAACGCCGCCAACCCATCCGGCGGATTCCCCTGCCAACCGTCCCAAACCAAAACGGACGTTTCCCGCCCCAGCCAGCGTTTGAACTGCTTCGACGCAATACCGGTCACACCCGCCAACTCCGCATCTTCGGCACGACCGACCCATAGCGCCTGAGAAGCTTCCAGCGTTTCCAGATAACCAGACGCCCATGAACGACACCACTCCGGTTCACCTTCCACCAGCACCAGACGGCGTTCACCAGCAGCACGCAAGCTTTCAGATAATGCTTGCCAGTCCCTTATAGAAGCAGATGTCATCGTCAAAAACAGACTCCAATAGAGTACGAAGCTAAAGGCCGATCCAAAGCAGTACCTTGTCGGGGACTACCTTCCAAAACTGTGCGCAGCCATGGATGGCGGAGCTCAAGCGTCACATGGACGTGCCGAAGGAGCGTGTTTTGGAAGGTAGTCCCCGACAAGGTGCGGGCGTAGAGCACAAGGTATGACCGTAAAGAACAACCATTATGGAGCCCAACTACCCCCACCGCCAGTTGCCAAGTACAATACCCACCATGCCAACCAATCCCCAAACACCCGACACCAGCTTCCTCCCGGACTACCTCACCGACGAACAGCGGAACATCATCACCGCCGGTTACGAACATTCGGTCATCACCGCCGTCGCTGGCAGCGGAAAAACCTCCACCTTGGCCTGGCGCATCCGCTACCTGCTGGCCCAAGGCCACGACCCCAACCGCATGCTGGTCCTCATGTTCAACCGCAGCGCCCGGGTCGATTTCGAACGCAAACTCCAACAAGTCTGCGACCAATCCGGCTTGGCACCACCGGAAATCCGCACCTACCACGCCATGGGCTACCGGCTCTACAAACGCTTCGTGCGGGAAGGCTACCTACCGAACTTTTCGGACAAAATACTGACCGAACAAGAAATCGGCTACCAAGCCTGGATGCTCACCCGCAGGCTGGCCCCCGAAGATCTGGCCGACGAAATCCGCCGCAACAAAAAAGACTATGTCGAAACCGCCACCGGCTTCATCGATCTGGTCAAAACCTGCTTGTCCCCCGCAGAAATCGTATTCGAAGAACTGGGCTACTCAGACAAACACAAATACCTGATCGATCTTTTCCACAGCTTCGAACAGTGGCGCAAAAGCCAAGGCCGGATCAGTTACGCCGACATGATCTACGAGCCGGTCATGGCCATCCATCAGAACCCGCCATTGCAGCGGCTGGTGGGCAATAAAATGGACCTGATCCTGGTAGACGAATACCAGGACACCAACGAAATCCAGCACCTGCTGCTGCGCTACGTGGCGGGCGACCGGGCCAGAGTCACCGTGGTCGGCGACCCGGACCAGACCATTTACGAATTCCGGGGTGCCAAGCCCGAATTCATCTTGCGCCGGTTCAGTGACGAATTCGAAAGCCCGCTCGAACAGACCCTGAGCTTCACCTTCCGGTACGGTCATCAGGTTGCCCTGCTGGCCAACCACCTGATCACCCATAACACCGGCCGGAAAGACGTGCTCTGCCATTCACACCCCTCCGCAGCAGCCACCCGTGCCGAACTGCATCGCGCGGACAACGATGGTGACGAGGTGCTGAAGATTTTGCAGAGTTACAACTCCGAAGAAAACAACCAGACTGCCGTGCTGTTCCGGGTCTGGAGCCAAAGCGTGCCGATTGAACTGAAACTGCTGGCGCGGCAAATTCCCTACCGCATAGACGCCGGTAAAGGCGCCCTGTTCAGCCGGGAAGTGCAGGCAATAACGGCGCTGCTGATGGTGGTCAGCGGTCGCATCAAACCACTTCCGGATTCCGACCGGATAGACATCGCCCGGCAGCTGCTGCGCTTCCCTCACGTTGGCCTGAAAGAACCGGAACTGGAGAATCTGGCGCAGTTTTTGGCGGGGTTCGCGGAAAACTGGCACGAACGCATACTGGCGATGGATTTCGATGCACTGCAACCCATGCCCGCCCGCAAACTGCGCAAACTGGGCGAGGTCCTGGCCCAGCTGCACAGCTACCAAGGGCCGGTTGCGGGCCTGATTCGAGTCTACGCCGAGCATACCGACTTGTACGACGGCATTCGAAGCCTGGCACTGACCCACGACAGCGCTGAAGAGCGTATCGACACGATTCAGGGTTTCCGGGATTACCTGAAAAGCCTGGATACCGATGCCAGTAGCGCGCTGGACCACCTCAAAGCCCTGAAACAGCAAGCCGGCGCAACAGCCGACAAAGGCGTACTGCTCTCCACCATTCATCGCACCAAAGGGTTGGAGTGGCCGGTGGTGATCATTCCCGGGTTACAGGAAAAATACCTGCCCTACAGCCCACGCCCGCAAGACAACGCACAAGCTCTGCTAGAGAGCGAACGGCGGTTGTTATACGTCGGCATGACCCGGGCCCGGAAAGCGCTGCACCTGATCACCCGACCAACCAGCCAACGGCCTCATCTGGACGGTGACCAAGGGCCCAGCCGGTTCGTGTCGGAACTCTGCTACGAGCTGTCGCACGAACTGGGGTCACACCTTGACGAGCACGCAGCCTCAAGCACAGCTCCCTTGACCTTGAGCCGAGCCACAACCGCCGTCAGCGTTCGCTATGCAGCCCGCGCCGGGCTGACACTGGAAGGCACCAAACCAGATGATGACGCCGATTTAATGGAACCAGTCTGGCATCATCGTCGTATTACTCATACGGTATTCGGCGCCGGAGAAGTGATCAGTGAGGACGAAAGCTCTTTCGAAGTTCGCTTTGACAATGCAGACACTCTGAACTTCAGTAAAAAGAGTGCACACCTGTACTTTTCGACGAGTAAGTAACAGCACTATCCGTAAAACTCCGAAGGCGATAACACCGTAATTTTTTTGTGTTTCTGTGATGGACACCCTACTCTTTAGAGGACTAAAGGTATCCGCACAGGTATGAAAATATCCGGGCATTAGTCGGACTCAAAAAAACGAAACAGGAGGTTCCGCATGAAGTTTATGCGTCCGGTGGCTTTGGCTGCCCTTGCTACAACCCTTACAGCACCCGCCCTGGCCGAAAGCCAGCAAACCATCTATCTGAACCCGTTCGCCGGTTACCAGTACTTCGGTGACAAGCGCGATCTGAGCGAAAGCGACACCTACGGTGTAGGTATTGAATACCGTTTCCGTCCGCATTGGGCGCTAGAAGCCGTGTACTCACGCGCCGACGTAGACCGCAAGTACAACTCAGGTGAATCCGAGTTCGATGAAATCCGTGTGGACGGTCTGTACTACTTCGCCGGCCAGGACAAAGCCTGGAACCCGTACATTTCTGCAGGTGCCGGCCATGCTGACTTCGGTGCAGGCCCGGCAGGACTTCGCACGCCAGGTACCGACCACGACGAAACACGAGTTAACGTGGGTGCCGGTGTCCGTTACAACATCAGCGACATGATCTCTCTGCGTGCAGACCTGCGCGAATTCCACGGTATCGATGAAAGCACCTTCGACACCATGGCGTCTCTGGGCCTGAGCTTCGCGTTCCACCGCACCACTGCTAAGCCAGCTCCTGCCGACGCAGATAACGACGGCGTGCCCGATACCCGCGACCAGTGCCCGAACACCCCGGCTGGCGCACAGGTTGATAGCCGCGGTTGCGAGCTGGACGCTGACAACGATGGCGTAGCCGACAGCAAAGACCAGTGTCCGAACACTCCGGCTGGTGCTGAAGTAAACAGCCGTGGCTGTGAGCTGGACAGCGACAACGATGGCGTAGTCAACAGCAAAGACCAGTGCCCGAACACCGCTGCTGGCGCTGAAGTAGACGAAAACGGTTGTGAAGGTGTTACCGACACCATCGAAACCATCAACCTGCGTGTTCAGTTCCCGCTCAACAGTGCGGTGATTGACGATGCCTACGACCTCGAAATTCGTCAGGTTGCCGAGTTCATGGAAGAGCATCCGGGCACCACGGTTGAGATTGCCGGCCACACCGACAACACAGGTAAAGCCGAGTACAACCGCGACCTGTCTCAGCGTCGCGCTGAAGCCGTTGCCGAGCGTCTGGTATCTGCACTGGGTGTTGATGCCGATCGCGTCAGAGCAGTCGGTTACGGTGAAGTTGAGCCGATTGCCACCAACGACACTTCTGCTGGCCGTGCCCAGAACCGTCGTGTAGAAGCCCGCATCCAGGTGCTCCGCTAAGGCACTTTGATACGGTCAAATCAAAGAAGGCGCCCTCGGGCGCCTTCTTTGTTTCTGCTAGTTCTCATGGGTTCGCGTGAACCGCGTCCAGCAGCAAGTTTCGGGGCGTTAATGACCTCGCGCAGAACGTCCCCAGATTCACCTGATACCCCTGCTCTTCCAGATACACCGCATAATCGAATACCAACCACAGTTCCAGCGGCCGGCGAAACAGATGCCGAAGCAACTCGTGCCGGCGAACCTGTCTGGACCGTTGCTGCCCAACCGCCAGCCAGTACGACCAGTCCGTGTCTGGGGGTAACGACACTCGTTTCTTGCCTGCCGCCCATTGGCAAAACGCTTCGAAACCAGCGTTGTTCAGGTGCGAAGGATGCGACGGCACAGGCAAATACCGCCCATCCGCAGACACACTTCGCTGCAGCGCATCGAAGCCTAACCGCCAATCGCGCACGCGGGCTGACTGAGCGCGCTCCCTCGCCGGGGCTGTCACCGTCTCTTGCACCGCCAAGCGAAGTCCCGCCCGGTCTATTTCCAACACATTTTGGCATTGCCGAGCCTGCTGCGAGAGCAGGCTGTAGACCCCGTGGCCGCCTAGGTGGTAGCAGCAAGGCGATACACTCAATCGGGCAAGCCCTGCCTCGCTACCTGCGCGCAGGAGTTGCCGGTGCAGATCACCACACGCGTGCAACGCAGCGCCGTGATCAACAGCGGGCCATTGCAAGGTGTCAGCCATCACATCCTGCTGCAACACATGCACCGGTTCACCGTATTTTTTCGCAAGACGATTGCCGTCCTGCACCAAGGCCGCGTCCCACTCGAAGCCGATCACGGCCTGGGCGCCCTGCCCCAGCATCGTGCGAGCCAGGTGACCCTTGCCGCAGCACCAGTCCAGGACGGAGCCGTTCAACGGCGAAATAGAGGCAGCGAAGGCACCGGCCTGCAGGCGCTTTCGGCCCGGCATATCCACGGCCTGAACTTCCTTTAAGGCGGCCTGCGAGCCACGATCATGGCCGGACAATGTTGGCAGCGCGACTAACTCGTCATAAACCGACATGGCCGGGACAAAGCGAGCAACCTCCTGCGCAAACGCTGAGAGCTGCTCACCCCATTCATCGCATTCGGCGTCTGACAGTTGCTCCAACCAAGTCGCCAGATCCGGATACTGCTGGCTCCAGCCGGGCTGCGGCTCTTTAAACGGCACCGGCCGCCACAAGGCTTCATGGCGAAGCAGCCAATCATTGACCGCCTGCCACCGCTGGAAGAACGATGCGTAGATCTTACAGTCCTCCGGCAAAGCGACCCGGGCGGAACGCATCCAGCGACACCGCGGGCTCCTCACCGTCAATCACCTGGGCAATCACCGCGGCGCTGCCCGCGGACAATGTCCAGCCAAAGGTGCCATGGCCGGTGTTCAGGTACAGGTTGTCGCGCGGCCCCTTGCCAATAATTGCCGGGCCATCTGGTGTCATCGGGCGGAAACCGGTCCAGGTTTCCGCCGCGTCCAGTTCCGCACAACCGGGGTAACGGGATTGCACCGACTTTTTGATGGTAGCAATTCGGGCCTCGGGAATGTCTCGATTGAAATCGGCCAGTTCAACAAACCCTGTCGCTCGCAAACGATTGCCCAGCCGGGTTGAAACCACTTTGTAGTTATCATCGTGAACCGTTGCCGTGGGCGCTTTGTCGGGGTCGCTCAGGGGCACAGTAATGCTGTAGCCCTTAATCGGATAAATCGGCAGCGTCAGCCCCAGCGGCTTCACCAGTTCCGGTGACCAGCAACCGGCAGACACCACCACCGCATCCGCTTCCAAGCGTTCAAGTTTGCCGCTCGCAGTACGAAACCGCACCGCGTTAACCCGCTGGTGATCCGCCAAAAGAGCCTCTACCTCTACCTCATAGCGGAAGTTGACACCCAGCTCCTCGCACACCTTTGCCAGCGCTCGGGAGAACAGGTGGCAATCGCCGGTGCCATCGGTGTCGTAGCGTATCGCACCGTATAGTGGCCCGTTGCCGGTCATACCGGGCTCCACTTCACGAACCTCTTGGGGCGACAGCAAATGCGACGGAATACCAACCTCGTTGAGAAGCTCATGTGTCTTGTGCAATTCATCCAACGCTTCTGGCGTGCTGGCCAAATGCATCAACCCGTCATGGGCCCCGTCGAACGCCAACTCGTGTTCTTGCTCGAGCGCCAAAAAGCGCTCACGACTGTAGGCACCCAACTTCAACATGGCTCGCTTGTTAAGCCCGAACAACCCCGGAGACCAGGCGTAACGTAGTGTCGCCAGCAAAAACCGCGTGGCCGCTAGCGAGGGCGGCAGCCGCATCTTCAGAGGGCCGTCGGTTTTCACCAGCCAAGGCAGCGCCTTGAACACCATTGACGGGTCCGCCCAGGGATAAACCACGCCGTAGGAACGCTGCGCCGCATTGCCTTTACTGGTTTCGTTTCCCGCCAGTGCGTGGCGCTCCAAAACCGTTACCTGATGACCGCGCCGCACCAGTTCCCGGGCTGTCGTTATACCAACGACACCGCCTCCAACAACCACAATATGCATGGTGTTCTTCCCCTAATCACCGCTACTGAATTATCGCCCTACTCTCTTCGCTCGGTGCAAACTGGTAAACTCGACCATAGTCGCTCTCAGCATAGCACCCACTCAACTTCCGAGATGGAGTCAGGACACCGGACATGAGCAAAAAACGCCGCGAAATTCCCGTATTTGACCACCCGATCATCGAGACTCACTGTCATCTGGATTATCTGAAAGATCGTCCTCTGGAAGACACGCTCGAACAAAGCCGACGGGTGAACATCGAAAAAGTTATCACCATCGCCGTATCCCCAGACAACCTGGCGGCGGTCCGAGAACTCAGCCAGGCCAAAGACTGGGTGTATGGCACGCAGGGCATCCACCCCCATGAAGCCGAAAAATACAACGATCAGGTAGAGGAAGAAATACGTACCCATGCGCAAAACGAGAAGATCGTTGCCGTGGGCGAAATCGGTCTGGACTACTTTTACGACAAAGCCGACCGGGCCACCCAGCGCGATGTATTTCGCCGCCAGCTTCAAATCGCCTGTGACAAGGATAGGCCCGTGGTGATCCACAGCCGTGAGGCCGATGATGAAACCATCGAGATTTTGAAAGAGTTTGAAGCCTCTCTCAAACGCCGCGGCGTGATCCACAGTTTCACATCCGGGCCGGGTTTAGCTCAATACGCATTGGATCAAGGCTGGAACTTGGGCTTTAATGGTATTACCACATTTAATAAAGCGGAGAACGTCAGGGACATCGTTCGTATGACGCCTATAAGCCAGATTCTCCTTGAAACGGATGCTCCGTTTTTGACCCCTGTGCCGTATCGCGGCAAGGAGAACGCGCCGTTCTATCTGCCGTTTGTCGCTGAAAAAATTGCGGAGGTGAAAGACTTGGCACTGGAAGACGTAATCGTTCAAACCTATCAAAACAGCCTGAGAACGTTTTTTCCTGAGCGATGATCAAACGCATTCCAATCGCCGCGCTGAAGGTCGGGATGTACATCACCGACCTGAACAACGACTGGATACCTCATAACACCCAGAGAAAACGCGGAGTTATTCGCAACGAAGCCACCATCGAAAAGATTCGCGCCATGGGCGTGCAGTTTGTCTACATCGATGCAGACAAAGGCCTGGATACCCAAGACTACGAAACTGCATCAGAAGTAGACGCGCGCAATGAGGAAGCGCTGCAAAACGTGGGCGAACACAAGCCCGGAGTTTCCGCCAAAGTTCCCCTTGAACAGGAAATGGAAACCGCTCAAGGCATCCATACTCAGGCGCAGCGACTGGTGGACAGCTTCATGAGCAACGTCAAAATCGGTGCTGCTGTGGATATCGCGGCCATCCACCAACTGGCCGACGATCTGCAGAATTCCGTGATCCGAAACCCCAACGCATTGGGCTGCCTGGGGCGTATTCGCGACAAAGACAATTACTTACTGGAACACTCCGTTAACCTCAGTGTCTTGATGACCCTGTTCGGGCAATACCGAAAACTGTCCGCGGATGTTCTGCACCAAACCGTAGTGGGCGCCCTGCTTCACGATCTCGGCAAGATCTTGACCCCAGACGACATACTCCACAAAGAGGGCAGACTAACGGCAGAAGAATTCGAAGTGATGAAGCTGCATGCCCGCCAATCCCGGGACATTCTTCTGGCAACCGAAGGCATCGGTGAGCTCACCGTTGTCACCGCCGCACAGCATCACGAGCGCGTGGATGGCACTGGCTACCCGGAAGGCCTAAAGGGTGAAGAGATCTCGATCTACGGGCGCATGGTGGCCATAGCGGATGTTTATGATGCCATCACCGCGGACCGTGTTTACCACAAGGGCATGACACCCACTCAAGGCCTGAAGAAACTGCTGGAATGGAGCGACTCACACCTGGACGCCACCTTGGTGCAGGACTTTATTCATTGTGTTGGTTTGTACCCGGTCGGCTCTCTGGTGTTGCTGGAAAGCGGGCGGTTAGGCGTGGTGACCGAAACCAACGAGGACGATTTACGGTTGCCGGTGGTGCGGGTTATGTACCACAGCAAATTCCGGACCCCTATTACCGTTACCGATGTTGATCTTGCCAAACCGGGCAATCAGGACCGCATTAAACGAGCGGTTGACCCCGGCTTATACAAGATCGATGTGGGCAAATTCCTAAGCTACTAACCCAGAGACAAAAACACCCCCATCAGCACGGGCGACAGGAACGACAACAGAAAACCCGAAGCAATGGCGACCGGCACACACGCCAAGCCACCGCTGCTGCGAATCACTGGCAAGGTAAAGTCCATAGACGTAGCGCCTCCGTATCCGATGGCCATGGCCGGGCGGGCGCTGATCACTACAGGGATCAACGCCAGAGCAATAATTTCGCGCAACACATCGTTCAAGAAAGCAACGCCACCCCACGCTGGCCCCATGGCGTCACCGATCATGATGCCGGATAAAGAGTACCAGCCAAATCCCGACGCAATCGCCAGTGCCTGATTCCAGGTTACGTCTAACCAAGGCGTGAGGGCCAGCCCGGCAATCAGCGAACTCGCTCCCATCGTCAGCGCTATCCCAAGACCCTGACGGTTCATCAACAGCTTCCGCAGCGACAAGCCGGCATTGCGAAGCTGAAGACCAATCAAAAACAACAGCAACATCAGCGCCCAGGTGGCCACATCTTCAACCATGGGCAGCTCGGAAAACCAGAGGTAGCCCAGAAACCCTCCCACAACCACTGCCAGCAAGGGTTTCAGGCCGGCCATAAATAACCGCCGATAGCTCGGCTTGGCACTGTCGTCGGTGGGCCCGATGTCTAACGGCAGAAAGTGATGAAATAGCCAAAGCGCCGCGAGGTTTGCCACCAGCATCGCAATCACCAAACCGGAGACCTGATAAGCCATGATGCCCAAATGCGAAAGCAATCCTTCCATTTGCCCCAAACCAAGGCCCAGCAACACCAGAATGAAGTACACCAACCCTTCTACGAGGTAGTGAATCACCGTCATCAGGCGACGATTGGAAAGGGCGAACGCAAAGCCCAAAAACAACGGGGCCAGAATCAGCAAAGCGCCGGTCAGCATAACAGCCTCTGAAAAACAGGTATCGAAGAGAAAGCCGGCAGACGAATGCCTGCCGTCGGAGAAAAACTTAGTGGAGTTTACTCGCAGAGCGGTCTTGCACCAGCACCCAAGGTGCCACCACAACAGCCCAGAGTTCGCTGTTCTTTTCGTACCAAGCACGGGCAAGATCCGGCGATACATCGCCCACCGAGCCGCTGGCCAACCACTGCTCAAACTGCGCCTTGTTATCCGCCGTCAGCTGCGCCGCCACGTCGAGAAGATCCAGCTCTGACTCTACCCGCACCACGTGGCCGCGAGCGTAATAGGTCTGTAGTTCATGCCAATGAATCCGGGAGGTTTCCAGATTGAGTTTGGCTTTCAATTCGTCCGGCGATGACATGCAATCCTCGTTAACTCGTGCGCGTAATTTAAAGCAGACAGCCTATCTCAAAATGCCGTTGTTCGCACCCGAGACAATGAGCCAAACCCGGCTCAGGCAAGCTCTTGGTATATTCGCCGTATCTCATCGGCCAGCGTCATCGGGTCAAACGGCTTCGGAATCACGCCCAGCGCACCCAACGACAGGTATTCATCAATTTCTGTTCGCTGAATTCGGGCGGTCATAAAAATAACCGGCGTCGTTTGAGTTGCTTCAATCTTGCGCAATGCTTTCAAGGTTTCCGGGCCGTCCATTTCCGGCATCATCACATCCAGGAGGATCAAATCCGGCTGAAAACCCGGCGCAACCTCAACGGCTTCCGCGCCGGAGCTACATAGCTTGGCGGAAAATCCGCCAACGTCCTGCAACGCCAACTCCGCGATAGCCCGAATGTCGGCGTCATCCTCCACGTATAACACTTTATTCAACTCGTTTCCCTCATACGGCATCGCTCGGCGTCTCCTTGGTAAGCTCCGTTGCATCCAAACCCAATTGACGCAACAATCGCTGGCACTCTTTTTCTTCTTGTCGGCTTTCAGCCATCAACGCGGCAGCCCGCATAATGATTGGCCCTTCCCGGTGGTTGTCGGGCGATAAAAAATGCACAGCGCCTATCAACTCCCTCAAACCTAACGGAAACTTCCAGTGTACTCTCAGGCGGTTGCCGTATTCCTCAGACCAGCGCGCCAAACACTGCTCAATCTCGGCCTCGGCAAGGGTTCCGCCAGCCGCATCAAACTGATTCAGCACTTTAAGCACCGCCATTTCACCCAAACGACTCAGTAACCCGGCGCTTCGATACATCGTAGAGGCTTTACCAACACGAAGGGCTATTTGATTTGCATCCCGAGAAACCCGAAGCGAGATATCCTGATAACGGTCTGCGGCCGCTTTCAGTTCCGGGCGAGTCAGTTTTGCGGTCACATCCAGCGCAAGCGCCAACGCCTGGTTCAGTGCCATGGAAACACCGATGTTTCCGATAGCCACTCTAAGAGACTCAACCGGTTTACCCGTTCGCCTGAACGAACTGCTGTTGGCCACATCCAGAATGCGGGCGGTCAAACCGATCTGCTCCCGCCAGCGCTCCGCCAGTTCCGAGGCAGATAGGGTATCAGCACGACCGATCAGCTCGATGATCTCGGCCGGGTCAAGTTCGGTCGGCAGTTGGACCACCGAATTCGATGCTTTGGCCATGAATTCATGCACGGAGGCGCTTTCAACACTGGGCGCGGGAATGAGATCGGTCAACCGTTGGTGCAGCAGTTCGACATCCAGCGGTTTGGTGATATACCCGCTGATGCCATGATGCGCGGCTTTTATTACAGACTCGCGGTCCGAGCGCCCGGAGATAATAACCACAGGCACCACCGAATCCGAACGCCGTATTTGTTTCACCAGTTCCAGACCAGACCCGTCCGGCAACTCCCAGTCCACCAGATACAGCCCAAAGGCATCGCCGGCCACACACCTCTTGGCTTCGGTTAGCGACCGGGCCAGCGTGACTTGCTGCACGCCGCCAAGACCCGCAACAATCGACTCAATCAGCTCACCCACGAGCTCGTCGTCTTCCAGTACCAAGGCCTTCAATGGTCTACTCCTCAATCATCCTGATTTTCGTCTTGGCGCTGATAAACGGACACACCATTACGCCCCGTCTGCTTGCGTTCATAAAGCGCCTGGTCTGCCGCTTCAATCGCCTCGCTGGCCAACGGAAAATCATTGATAGCTGCAATACCCGCACTCATAGTCACCTGAAAACTGTCGTCGCCTGAGGTGAACACCAATTCCGAGAACCTGGCCCGAATGTCGTCGATCAGCTCTTTGGCTTGCTCGGTGGGGCAATCAGACAAAACCACCAAAAACTCTTCGCCGCCATAGCGCCCGATGGTATCGGACTCCCGGAGACGGTTACGCAACAGATGCGCAAGCGTTCGAATGACAATATCACCCTGCCCATGACCCCACGTGTCATTCACCTTTTTAAAGTGATCCAGATCCAGCATCACCACACAAGATAAATGCCCCGAACGACGGCAGCGAGCCAGTTCACGCTCCACTTCCTGCTTGATCAACGAATGTTTGAGCAAGCCGGTCAAACTGTCACGGTTCATCAAATCCGACAATTGGCGGGCGCGGTAGCAGCGAATACGGACCGAGCGAATCAGATACTCGTCGGTGACCGGCTTTACCAGAAATTCGTCGGCCCCTTTGGCCAACGCATCCAACTGGGTTTCCGGGTTGTCTTCCGATGACAAATACACAATCGGCAATCCCAACCAACGGGGCTCATACCGTATCATCCGGGCCAGGGTCACCCCGGAATGAGCCCGCAACTGGACATCCATCAATACGATATCCGGTTCAAACGCCGACAAGGCAGACATCATCTTCGTGGGGTCGGACACCAGTTTCGTTTTCATTCCGGCGTTGTTCAACACCAGACAATAACGCTCGCCCAGTTCCTTATCATCATCCACAATCAACACCCGCCCCTGGGGACGGGACCCGCGCTCCAGCGCCAGCGATTCAATCCGTTCCGCCAATGCGGGCATATCCAGAGGTTCACTGAAATATGCGGTCGCGCCCTGTTCGGCGACGTGATAAAGGCTTTCGAAGGTATTTTGACGACCAATGCCGACGACCGGAAAACGCCGGTGCTCGTTCTTTTCGATATGGTCTAAGCGAAAGCCGAGCACATCCGCCAGATCGGAATCCTGACACAACAGAATGGTGGCCCCTGAGCGCTTGTTCAGGCTTTTGATGGCCGCCTCTGATTCCTGCAGCAATATCAACTCACAGGCAAACCCGTATCCTTGCAAATCGGCCATCAAATTCGACAAATAGCCGGTATCATGGGCCAATGCCATTACCTGGACTTTCATGCCGTGAGAACCTTCATAGGCATCTTCTGCTTGATGAGGATGGGGGTGTGCATGTGTCGATTCCGGCTTCGTTTCATCGGTGCCCTTTTGCACCAACGCCGTCAGCTCATGGATCTGCATGGCTATGTCGGCCGGTAACGCGACTGGGGCACCCTGCCCCTCCGCGTGACTGGCCTTTGCTTCTACAACCGGCTTGAGCTGATTCTCGATCGAGCGCGCTGCGGCACCCAGTTCCGGGAGCCCGAACGTACCCGCAGACCCCGCCATACGATGCAGCAACTGGTAGCATTCCACCAAGTCTAGACGGCTTAACTGTTGTTGTTCGATCTGCCGGGCAAACCGGCCCAACGTTTTGACATCGGTTTGGGCACGCTCGACAAAACGGTCCTGCAACAGTTTCAGGCGTTTCTGAAGTTGATCTCGGGCTGCGGCGGTCAAAGCATCTCCTTACCAGTTCATTCAGCAGAAGAAATCTACTATCCTCACCTCATGAAAGCATGTTTTCATCATTACGACCACAACCATAAGAGTCTTCCTTGAAAACACTAAATCTTGGCACCCGTGTTGTCCTGATTACCAGCCTGAGCATCATTTTCAGCGTTTTCCTGATTTTGTTTGTGGCGTACGGTCGATTACTCCACGATTTCGAAGAGGTTCTAAACGAAAAACAAACACTTCAGGCCAATTCAATGGCCAGTCGGGTCAATGAAGAACTCTCCATTCGGCTGAATGCTCTGAGCGCGTTTGCCAGTACTTTGACCGATGGCGAAGATCTGCTTCCGATGGACCAGCTCAAGTTCACGATGGCGCGACAGCCCGGGTTGGAAAACCTGTTTCAGGGCGATCTGCTAATTTTTGATAACAACGGCGTGGCGATTACTGAAAACCGCTTCGTACCGAACCGGATCGGAACCTCCTATGCAGATCGGCCCCATTTCAAACGCGCCATGGCCGCCAATGCTCCCATTGTCAGTCGTCCGATCATTGGCCGACGAACCGGACTACCCTTGCTCTCGTTTCTGGCACCGATACGGAGCGACGACGGCGATTTGTTAGGGCTGGCAGGTGGCACTATCAACCTGACACAAAAGGGCATTCTTCCTGACGACCTTAATCCTGAACCCGGTACTCTGCTGAAAGTACTGGATACCGGGCACTTCATTCAGGTGGATGCGCTGCAACCGGGGACACCCGCGCCGGACCTGCCGCCACCGGGTGAAGACATGCTCATTGATGCCGCCTTATCCGGCGTTAACGCGGGCGTTGTATCCGACGGGTCCGGTGAGGACTGGGTGTACGCAACCCAACATCTTGACCGGCTAGGCTGGCTGTTTCTCAGCGCAGCGCCATACGCTCAGGCCACCCAACCCGCCAAAGCGTGGTTCAAGAGTTTCCTTTGGGCCAGCGTTGCGGTCATGGTGCCATTGCTGTTTTTCGCCTACCTGTTGACCCGTGCCGCTACTCACAGCCTCAGCAGCATGTCTGAAAAAATCCACGAAATGACCACCGGCAATGCACGCAACACCCGGCTAAGTATCACCGGCACAACCGAAACCCGAAATTTGGCCAATGCTTTCAACGCCTTGATGGACGAGAGAGAAGCGTTGGATGCTCTCAAAAGCCAGTTTGTCTCCAACGTCAGCCATGAACTTCGCACTCCGCTCACCTCGATCAACGGGTCGATGAAGCTATTGGATTCCGGCGCAACCGGTCAGCTTCCCGACAAAGCCAGCGCCCTGATCAAAGTTGCCCTGCGCAACGGCGAACATTTACAAGCCCTGATTACGGATCTGCTGGACTTTGACAAGGCGGTGTCGGGGAAGCTGAACATTCACACCACCACAACCCGGATAGACGAAGCCATTCACGAAGCCTGTGAAGGCAACCAAGCCATGGCAAACCAGTACGGCGTTCGCCTGGCCAGTAAACATGCAGTGGGTTTGGCAGCCTGTGCCGATCCCGAACGATTGCGGCAAATCCTCAATAACTTCATCAGCAACGCCATCAAGTATTCACCCAGAGACGGGTTGATTACAGTGGAGGCTGAAGCCACCCAGACCGGGTATATCCGCATTACTGTTAGCGACGAAGGCGACGGTGTTCCCGAGCATTTTGCTCCCAATTTGTTCCAGAGATTTGCGCAGGCAGAGGTCGGATCTTCTCGGGCTAAATCCGGCACGGGGCTGGGCTTGGCGATTTGCAAAGAACTTGCCGAGCTCATGAACGGTAAAGTGGGCTATTTTTATAATCACGGCGCCCACTTCTGGCTTGAACTACCGACATCACCTTGTATGCAAGGAAGCCTTCATGAAAACGCCTGACTTCCCAACCAACGAAGCCAGCCGGCTCGCTGCGCTTCGAACGACCCAGTTACTGGACACGCCGCCAGAAGAGCGTTTTGATCGGGTTACCCGCCTCGCTGCACGGTTATTCGACGTGCCGATATGCCTGGTATCTCTGATCGATTCAGACCGGCAATGGTTCAAATCCTGTTATGGCCTGGATGCAAGGGAAACCGGAAGAGACATTTCATTCTGTGGCCACGCCATTCTCGGCAGCAATCTGTTTGTCGTGGAAAACGCGCTCACCGATGAACGCTTCGCCGACAACCCCCTGGTGACCGGGGCACCCGACATTCGGTTCTACGCCGGTGCGCCCCTGGCCGATCTGGAAGGTTATCGCTTGGGCACTCTGTGCCTGATTGACAGCGAACCCCGAAGCTTTTCCGAGCAAGACCAACAATCTTTACGAGACTTTGCGGATATCATCGAGCGGGAATTCCGGTATCAGGAGCTCAACAGCTATTACACCGACCGAACTCGGGCCCTTAACATTCTCAATGATATCGCCCTGGATACGAGTGGCAAAGTTGATCACCGCATTGAACGCGCCCTGGCAATTGCCTGCCAGTACCTGAACATTGATACCGCCATTGTCAGCAAAATCGAAGGCGAAGCGTACACCATACTGTGGCATCACGAGCGGCAAGCTCCCTCGTTGCAAAACGGTTTGACACTGCCTCTGGCGCAAACCTACTGCGCCATATTAATGAGCCAGCCCGATGTACTGGCCATCGACCACATGGCAACATCACCCTATCGCGACCTGCCCTGTTACCAGATGTTCGGTCTGGAAAGTTATTTGGCCGCCCCCATATGGGTTGATGGCGAGGCCGTGGGCACCCTGAACTTTTCGTCAACCGCGCCCCGGCTACCGGGTTTTTCCGAAACCGAAAAAACCTTCGTCAGCTTGCTCGCCCGCTGGGTTGCCGACATTATCCAGCAACAAGAGCAGGCCGAGACCCTCGATAAGCTGGTGTCCAACGCCCCGGGAATGCTTTACCAGTACCGGCTGTGGCCCGACGGCCACGCCAGCTTCCCTTACACCAGCGAAGGCATTGAAGATGTTTACGATCTATCGCCAAGCGACGTTCTGGAAGATGCAACTCCGGCCTTTGAGCGCATACACCCCGATGACTTGCCGAAGGTTGCCGAATCTATAACTCAGTCCGCAGAAACTCTTACCCCTTGGGAGGCACAATATCGCATTGTTTCCAGAGACGGTCACTGGCTCTGGATTGAAGGCAAGGCCAACCCGGAGAAGCTACCCGACGGTAGCGTCTTATGGCACGGCCATATCGTCGATATCGACGAGCGGCGGAAGAATGAGGAAATGAAAAACCAGTTCGTATCGACTGTCAGTCACGAGCTGCGCACGCCACTCACGTCTATTTCGGGTTCTTTAGGATTGATTCTTGGAGGCATTACCGGGGAGATTTCCGAAAAAACCAGACAAATGCTGAACATTACTCACCGTAACGCGGATCAACTCCGGGCGCTCATCGACGACCTGCTGGATATTGAAAAACTGATCAGTGGCAATATGTTGTTAGTCATGGAGCAACACCCCATTGCCAAGGTTGTTTCAACGGCCGTCGAACACATTCAGACCTACGCCAATCAAAAACACGTTGAATTGCGCCTGAGAGAAACTTCTACAGACCTTGAAGCAAATATAGACCCACAACGCCTTCAACAGGCTGTCGCCAATTTACTGTCCAATGCCGTCAAATTCTCACCCGCCCATGAGGATGTCACGATCGAAATCCGCCAAGCAGGCGATCAGGCCGTGATCGAAGTTTCCGACAAAGGCACAGGCGTTCCCGAAAGCTTTCGAAACCGTATTTTCGAGAAGTTTGCACAGGCAGACGGCTCATCCGCCCGAGCCAAGGAAGGCACAGGTCTGGGCCTTGCAATCACCAAGCAACTGATGAACGCGATGGGGGGCGAGGTCGGTTACGTATCGGAGGAAGGGGCCGGCGCCATGTTCTGGCTTTCGATACCGATTCAGGGCACGGCCAATAACGAGTAACCGAAGCAGGCGACTTGCCTGCTTCGGTTCAGGGTCATGCCGACTTCAGCATTTCCCGCACGACGTAGTGCAGAATACCGCCGTGCATGAAGTACACCGCCTCATTGGCGGTATCAATCCGTGATTTTAAATCACAGGTTTTGGTGGAGCCATCGGCATACGTCACCGTCATGGTCAGTGTCTGGCCCGGTTTGATATCACCAGACAAGCCTTCAATGCTGATGGTTTCTTCCCCGGTCAGCTTCAACGATTGTCGATTTTCGCCTTCCGGGAACTGCAGCGGCATCACGCCCATACCAATCAGGTTGGAGCGGTGAATCCGTTCATAGGACTCTGCCACCACGGCCCGGACACCCAACAAACGCGTACCCTTGGCCGCCCAGTCCCGGCTGGAGCCGGTGCCGTATTCCTTACCGGCAATGACCACCAATGGCGTACCTTTCTCCTGATACTTCATGGCGGCATCGTAGATCGGCATCTGCTCGCCGGTCGGTACGAATTTGGTGAAACCGCCTTCAACACCGTCCAGCATTTCGTTACGGATGCGAACGTTGGCGAAGGTGCCGCGCATCATCACCTCGTGGTTACCCCGACGGGACCCGTACGAGTTGAAGTTCTTCGGCTCTACACCGCGCTCCTGCAGGTATTTCCCGGCAGGGCTGTCAGGGCTGAATGAACCCGCAGGCGAAATATGGTCGGTGGTGACGGAATCACCCAACATGGCCAGAATGTGCGCGTCTTTGATGTTTTCCACGGCATCCGGCTCTGGCCCCATGCCTTCAAAGAACGGCGGGTGCTGAATGTATGTCGACTCATCCGACCAGTTGTAGACCTTGGTTTCCGGCACATCAATTGCCTGCCAGGTGGCATCGCCATCGAACACGGCGGCATACTCGCTGCGGAACATGTCGGTTTTCACCTTCTCCACCGCCTGAGCGATTTCCTCCTGAGACGGCCAGAGGTCCTTCAGATACACCGGATTGCCATCTTGGTCGTTACCCAGCGGATCTTCGTGCAGGTTCACCCGCACGTTCCCGGCTAGCGCATAGGCCACGACCAAGGGGGGCGATGCCAACCAGTTGGTTTTCACCAGGGGATGAATGCGGCCCTCAAAGTTACGGTTGCCTGACAACACAGAGGCGACGGTAATATCACCATCTTCGATGGCTTTCTCGACCGCATCCGGCAGCGGACCGGAGTTACCAATACAGGTTGTGCAGCCGTAACCCACCAGGTCAAAGCCCAGTTTGTTCAAGTCATCCTGAAAACCGCCAGCGTTCAGGTATTCGGTCACCACTTTGGAGCCGGGCGCCAGCGACGTTTTTACCCAAGGCTTGGTCTGCAGGCCTTTTTCAACGGCTTTGCGCGCCACCAACCCGGCGGCCATCATCACGCTGGGGTTGGATGTGTTGGTACAAGAGGTAATGGCGGCAATCACCACCGCGCCCGGGTCCAAACGGGTTTCCTGACCGTTCAGTGTCAACGACCGGCTGCACGGATGGTGATAACTCTTATCCACACCGACCGCTGTTTGGCCGCCTTCAGATTCCAGTTCGGCATCACGCTTTTCAGTTGCATCCGGGCCACCTTCGTTGGTTGCCATCAGCAGCTCAAACGCCGACTTCATGTTTTTCAGGGCAACTCGATCCTGCGGCCGTTTCGGCCCTGCCATACTGGCTTCCACGTCGCCCATGTCGAGTTCCAGCGTTGCGCTGTAAACCGGTTCGTGGCCCGGCTCGCGCCACAAGCCTTGTGCTTTCGAGTAGTTTTCGACCAGATCGATCAATTCGTCGTCCCGGCCAGTCAGGCGCAAGTACTTCAGCGTTTGTTCGTCAACCGGGAAGAAGCCACAGGTGGCGCCGTATTCCGGTGCCATATTGGCAATGGTGGCGCGGTCTGCCACCGGCATGTCTTTCAGGCCATCGCCGTAGAATTCCACAAACTTGCCTACTACACCCTTCTCACGCAGCATTTCCACCACGGTCAATACCAGGTCCGTAGCGGTAATACCTTCGCGCAATTTACCGGTCATTTTGAAGCCAACCACTTCCGGGATCAGCATGGATACCGGCTGCCCCAGCATCGCGGCTTCGGCTTCAATACCACCAACACCCCAGCCCAAGATCCCGAGGCCGTTGATCATGGTGGTGTGGGAGTCGGTGCCCACCAGCGTATCGGGGTAGGCGATGGTTTTGTCGCCGTCCTGTTTCTGCCAAACGGTTTTGCCGAGATATTCCAGGTTTACCTGGTGACAGATACCGGTTCCGGGCGGCACCACACGGAAGTTATCAAAGGCTTGCTGGCCCCAACGCAAAAATTCGTAACGTTCCTGGTTACGCCTCATTTCGATTTCGACGTTTTTGCCAAACGACGACGCGGAGCCGAATTCATCCACCATGACCGAGTGGTCAATCACCAGGTCGACCGGCGACAACGGGTTAATGAGGGCCGGGTCGCCCCCTGCTTTCTTGACAGCTTCGCGCATGGCGGCGAGATCCACCACACCGGGCACACCGGTAAAGTCCTGCATTAGCACCCGGGCCGGGCGAAACTGGATTTCGGTATCGGACTTTCGGTCTTTCAGCCACTGCACCATGGCGTCGATGTGGGAGCGATCAACGGTTGCGCCATCTTCGTTGCGCAGCAGGTTTTCCATCAGCACTTTTAACGAGAAGGGTAAGCGCTGCAGATCGCCCAAGGATTCTTCGGCCTTTTTCAGACTGTAATAATGAAACGTCTTGCCACCGGCCTCGAGGGTGGAGAGAGTACTCAGACTGTTGGAACTCGACGATTTATTCGACATA
>Ga0208300_100385_pt1 | contig 34126 bp, 37 predicted proteins | sample 23_taG_FD_184096 | JGI IMG/M metagenome (GOLD analysis project Ga0208300, IMG submission 184096) | Marine viral communities from Cariaco Basin, Caribbean Sea - 23_WHOI_OMZ (SPAdes) (version 2) | ecosystem: Environmental > Aquatic > Marine > Oceanic | place: Caribbean Sea: Cariaco Basin...
TTTCGAGATTTTATTAAAGTTAATAGGGCTTGTCTTAGGGACGTTTCTATACCCGACCAATTATCTATAATTGATTGTCTATTAACTTGTTTCTTTTCGAGATCATAATGGTATAACAATACACCTGTATATAGATCTCGTTGTGTTATTTCGTTTTCACCACAAGTATGTATGCGTTGTGATAGTGGTTTCTTATGATAACCATCGCATACATGACAATATTGAGAAAACTTAGTACTCCAAGTATTTACTTCCTCAAACGTTCCGCTAGATTTTAAAGCTTTGCGTTTTAACGTTTGTACAAATAAACTTGGTGCTTTTTTACCGATTGTTTTACCGTATAATCCTTTTTGCCACGCTTTATAATTATTCTTTTCAATAATTATATCATTCCCGTTTTCAAGTACCTTATTCGCTAATACATTATGCAAGTATTTTCTTTTAGAAGCTTGTAAACGTTGTAATTCTTTTAACTCATTTTCTAATTTAAAATAATTATTACTTTTAGTCCAATGTGTTTTACCTTTGATATTTTTACCTTTACGTTTAAGAAAACGTTTATCTTTGCAAACCCAAGAATCGTTTTCATAATTATCAGGATTATTTAATCTTAAAGAACGAGCTTTTTTACGTTGAATATTTTTAATATCTTTTTCAATATCATTAAGTTCTTGGCAAAATGGTGTTAGTAGTGCTTTAGAAGAACCTACCGAAGCAATAGTAGAAACACCAATATCAATACCATTTTTACCATTATTAAAGATTTGGTTTGATTTAACTTTTGGCAAACCTTCTAATATAAGTTGCAAATAAAATTTTTGTTTGCCTTTTATTATTTTTCTAATAATTCTACAAAATTTAATAGTAGAGTTTAAGGCGTGTTCTTGAACACCGTATTTATCATTATTTTGAAGTATAATTTCGGACTTAATACCATTCCAAGAAAAAATATTATTTTTAAAAGATAAACACGTATTAGATTTACCTTCCATAGAACGTATACCGTTTTTCCAAGATTTAAAACGAGGTTTACCGCCTTTTTTACAAACCCATTTATAATAAGTATCAAATATTCTATCGGAAAGTTTTTGAATAGAAACACTATCGAGATGATCTTTCATATAGCATTTATCTTTAATGTCTTTTGCAAGTTTTTGAAGGTCATTTTTAGTAATTTTATATTCAATGTTTAAATTATCAAAAATACTTTTAGCTTCCGATTTTGAGTTATCTTTATAGAGTTCTATTGCATTTTGATAACGAATATCAGAAAGCATTAACTTATGACGTTTGAATAATTCACCTAATATAGCATTATAAAGTTCTTTTGCAGCGTTAAACTTAATATTATATTTTTTCTCAGAATGTTTAGAAACCTTTAAAGGGAATTCGTGAATAAAAGAACCATTAGAAGGTTTCTTTCTAATTCTCTTTTCAGGCATAGTGGTGTAACATTTAGTCCAATTATCATATTCTAAAAGGGCATAATAAGTATATATTTGATTAATTCTTGAAGAAAGTTTATTAATATTAGAAGATGATATTTTAAAGTTATTAGATTTATTCAAAGATTGAATAGTATTTTTAATATCACTTTTAGATAAGTTGTGTTTATTAGCAAGTTCTTTAAATTGAGATTTAGCGACTCTTTTTTTAGTTTTGTATAAATCAACTAAGTTTTTAAACTCATTTAAATTAGAGATATACTTATGTTTAATAAGTATATTTTTAATAGTGAGTTGATAGAGTTGCTTAAAGTTTTTCATAGTAGAATTATAATACAATCTCAATTTATTTCAATATGTTATTGAAATAAATTGAAGAATAAATAAAAAAGTTAAAAATTCATCCCCATAGATGAATCAAGGGGCATTCTTTTTAACGGTTTTGGTAATTAAATTGAATATTTCAAGACCTCTTCCATCAGCAGTAGATATTAAATATCCACTAATAAAGATAGTTAGCATTAATAAATATAATAAGAAATGTACTATTTTAGATGCCTTTATTTCAAACTTATTTCCGATAGGTATTGGTTTAATATTAATAGTTTTCCAAAAAAGTCTAAACAAAACAATAAAAAATAAAATCATACCAATAGATTTATGAATAGAAGGCGCAGTTTTATACCATTCACTATAATAAGATAAATCAACCATCCAAAAACCAAGCCCAAAAAGCCCAAATATAGTAATAGCAGAAATCCAGTGTAAAATTATAGCAACTATGCCATAGTTGTTTTTATTGTTTTTTAACATCTCTTATCATCTTATTTAATAGATAATATACATTTTATTTTTTTAAAATCAAATAGCAAAAACAGAAGGTTTTATTCTATTTTTTAGATTAAAATAAAAAAAGAGAAGCATACTTCTCTTTAAAAGTTTTTGAATTTATCTTTAATGGTAGAAATTGATAATAAAAATTTATCACCTATTTCATCATAATATTCTATTTTTTCAATATCCATTCTGGCTGGTATTCTTCTATTTTTTAATGGATCAAATTTCAATGGTATTGTTAAATTAGTTCCATCAACACAAATATCAGTAATATGCTTTGCAATACCTCTATGCTTATTGGAATTTAATATATTAATGTCATTTTTAATTTTATCAAATTTAATTAAAAATTTATTTAAAGTATATTGCCAATTATCGATGGGAATTTTAATTTGTTTTGTGCTATCTAAAAAATTCTTTTTCTTATTATCACAGTGTTTATATTTTATATGGACAATGATCAGATCCCTTGGATTGTCTTCCTTTATTTTTTCAAATAAATACATTATAACTCTCTCTTAATCATTGCCAAAAAGTATAACACAGAAATACTTAATGGCAATAGAAATTTAAAGAGAAATTACATTATTTTTAAAATTTTTTATTTTATCTTTTTGCTCTATTTCTTCAAGAATTTTTTTATCAATTTTCAATTCATTATATTGTATTGGATGATATATTTTTAAAGCTTTATATATATCAATATTATCTAGTTCATTAATACAATTTAAAACACTATATAAATTTCTATTTTCTTGAAAATAATATTTTGTATATCCATACTTAATAAATTCAATAATAGTAAAAATATCTTTTCCATATTTTTGTAAAATATGTTTTAAATAAAAACCTTTTTTAATGCAAGCAAATCTAAATTCTTTATCTTTAAATAAACACTGCCATCTTTCTCTAGAAAAATTTTGAACTTTATATCCTGATAAAATAGCTGATTTTAAGAGGTTTTCTTCTTTAACATCAGCAATGATGTCAACTTTTTCTGCTTGATGTAACATACTAATATAAAGAGAACCTAATTCTCCTTGTATTTGTGTCTTTGTTAATTTATGCCCTTGTAAAATCATTTCTTTTTTGATTTCATAAGGTTGAGTTGAATAAGAATCAATAACATTGTTATTGTTGCAATAAGATAAGCCTTTTTCTTTTAATATTAATAATTTGATTTGCATATTATTATTATAATCCAATCTCTGAGTAGGATAACCTTGCTTGACAGCTTCTTCAATAATAGATAAATGTTCTTTATTTAAATCTTCAAATTGCATAAATTCTAATCCCTTTTTCTTTAAAACTTCAAGTTTAACAAGATAATCAGGATCATTTTTTAATTCATCTAAATATGCTGATTTTTTAGTAACTTCGATTCTAACTTCTGGATTAGTATCTTGATAAAGTATATCAAGAAAAAAACCTTCTTTCGCGTATTCTATTTTTTTATCAAGAGAACTTGTTTTAATAATAAGTTCTCTATCTTCATTTTTTTCAATATCTATAATATTCATTTGTGCTCCTAAAAAATATAGCTTATTATAATATATTTATATAGTTATGTCAAAAACTTTGAATTTTTTTAACTTGCTTTATTTTTGCTAAAACTTTATCTTTTGCATGATAACAATCACATGCAACATCTTCTGTTAATTTTTCTTGTAATTTTTTATTGGAAAGAAAATAATCAATCATATTATGGTAATCTTTATTAACAAAAGCATCAGTGCTACTTAAAAAATAATAAAAAAAGGAATTATTATTATAAGATAAATCAATATTAAAAAAATCAACAAAAAATTTAAGTTCTTCAAATTCAATATAATGAAAAGAGGATTTTAAATAATCATAGAATATTGAATAAATATCTTCTTTTATTTCAAAATATTCTTCATTAAAACTTTGTTTATTTTCCAATAAAAAATTCATAATAAATATATTATTTAAATACATAGAATGTAGAAATAACCAATTAATTTTTTTATGATAAACTTCCTCATTAATATGATTCTCATTATTAATTATAAAATTAATAACTTCTTTTGATAAATTAAAAGATAATATTTTTTTTATTTTATTATTATCATATTCTAAGTTTAACTGAGTATCTTCAATAACATGAAATTCTTTTTCTATAGTCTCTATTTCAAATATTGAATAAATTTTAGATACAAAATGGTTTATATCTTCTTTATTAATATTCTTTAAAATATAATTTAAAAGTTTAATTTTATTTTCTATGTATTTTTTAATATTAATATTTAAATCTATTTTTTTTACTTTAGAACATTCATTTATATTATCAATTGTTTCAATTAAGTTAGAAAATAAATTCTTATTTTTAATATAATTATTTTCTAATAAATAATAAAAACAATTCCAAGCACCTAAATGAATAAATTCGTTAAATAAAAATTTAAAATGATTTTTATTTAAAATTTTGTATTTATTTAAAATTTCAAGAAAATTAACTCTATCAAATAAAAATATTCTATAATATAAGGAATTGTATTTATAATGAATATTGATATTATAGTTTTCTAGGAAGAAAATAAAAATGTCTTCATGGTTGTTTTTTATAATTGAATATAAAAAATCATTAAAATCAATATCTATATCTATTAATTTATTTTTATCTAAATATTTAATTAAATAAAAATGTCTGTTTTCACACAAACAATTCAAAATGCCATTTGTTTTATAATATTTATTATATCCATAATTTTCAATTAAAAATATAAATACTTCTTCATTATCTTTACTTAAATTTTCTAACGAAGCAATCTCATATAAAATATCATTTTTATGATTTTTTAGAATTTTACTATTAATTATTTTAATTACTTCAATATTAACAAGTTTGATACTATATTTGATCTGAGAATATTCTATTTTTTCTATATTATTTTTTATAAAATAATAATTTTTATGTATCATTGATAATGTTAATAAATAATTAAAATTTCTGGTTATATAAATATCAATCTCTAAAATATTTATTAAATCTTCAAGGGTATGATTTAAGTGATTCTTGATACAAAATTTCGCCACAGAAAATAATAAAAAATTATAATATCCAACAAAAAAAGGCTCATCTTCGTGTTTTTCTTTTATAAATTTTTTAAATAATAAAATATTTTCATCATTTTCAATAATATCTTTATTTAAATATTGATATTCGCCTTTTTTTATTTTTTTTAATAAAGGCTTTATATAAAAATAATAATTTTTAATAGTCATATTAATTCACTTCTTAAATATCTTTGTAGTGTATCAATAAAAATAAAAAAAACAATTAATTATTTAAAAATTTTGAAATTTAAGTTTGTTATTTATAAAATCAAAAATTTCTGGTTTATTTCTATAATCTATATGTCTGATATTAAAATTTATGAATACATCTTCATTATTTAAAAAATAATTTATAATCTTTTTATATTCTTCAATAGAAATTTGATTTCTTTGCATAACATTACCTAATAATTTCTCTTCATGACAAAGCTTGTTAATGAATTTATAAAGATAAGCATTTTCTCTATAATATAAATTAATATTGAAAGAATCTACAACAAATAAAATATTTTCATAAGAAATAAACTTATTTTCAGAATTAATTCCCTTAAAAAAAGATTCTTGTAGTCTTATTTTACTTATTTCATCTTTAGTTTCATATAATAAATTAAAATTTTTAATTAAATATTCTATAATATCTAAATCGAACTTTTGTAAAATCAAATAAACCAGATTGTTCATATCTTTTTCAATATTGAAAATATTAGGATTATTAATTAAACATTTAAGTATATTAATTTTATTTTCTTTTTCAATAAAAAGATGTTTGATATTTTCAAAGAATATTTTCATCCCCGCATCATTTTTGAATGATTCTAAAAAAGTTGTTATAAAATCATAATCATAATCAACTATTCTGAAATTAATTTTACTATTTAAAAAACAAATAACGTCATAGTTATGGGTTTTTATTGCTTTTTCCATAAGCTCACATATTCTAAAATTATTAATATCTTCAAACAAATTAAAAATAAAAATAAAACATTCAGTATTTTTTATAGTTTTACTTAAAAAATTATATAACTCAATTTTCGTCCATTCAATGTTATTATCTTTTAATCTTTGAAAGTAATCTTTAAAAAAGAATAAAGGAGTATTATATTGCAGTAATGTGCTTGATATGAAGTATTGTAATGTATAAAAATTTTCATTATCAACAAGAGTTTTATATATTTCTTGTCTATTATTTAAAATAGCATAATTAATTAAATCTTGTGGTTCTATAAATTGATCTTCTTTTTCATAATAAAAATAAAAAAACATATTATCATTTTTTGAGAAAATACTTGATCTTAGAAATTTTTCTAAATAAAAAGCATTGTCTTTAAAAGTTGAAAAATGAAAATCATACTTATTGGTATTATATAAATAAGAAAGAAAATTATCACAATTTCTTTCTAACAAAAAATCTAAAATAAAAATAATATTATGATTATAATCATTTTTAAATTTTAAAATATTTCTATTAACAAGAATATCAAATTTTTCAAATAAAGCCTCATCTGAAAGTTCTATTAATATATTTTCCATACAAGCATTATCACTCGTTGTTTTTGTGATATTAATTTCTTCAATATCTAAAAAAGAAAAATCTTTATTTCTAATAAAATAAAATATATCTAATAATTTAAAACTTACTGGAATAGTCAAAATATTTACCTCAAATGTTTCAGTATTATATTGTATAATTAGAAAAAGGTCAACGTTATATGAGTATTTTTATTTTTTTATAAATATGATAATATTATAATAAAAGAAAATTATTTTATAAAGGGATATACATGTCTAAAAAAATATTATTAAAAGGAATGTTAGCTATAAGTACAACTGTTGCGTTAACAACAAGTTCTTTGTTACTACTATCAGACTTTGAGGATAATCAAATAAAAGCTGAGTTTTTGAAAAAAGATATACAAAGTTCTGAAAATTTAAATGGTGTGTATTTCGAAACTATTGGCGGTAAAAAATATAGTACTAATGATTTAATAGAAAACAAAATATCAGGAGCATTTTTACATCCTTATAAAGATGGAGAAATAATGGTTGTCTCTTTTCAAGATGATAAAAAATCAAAATTAAAAACAGATGAATCAAGGCATAAAAAAATAACAGAAGATTTAATAGAACTTGGTAGATACAATAAATCTGAATCAGAAGCTTTTAAATTAAAAGAAAGTAAAATGAATCAAACATTTAAATATTCACATCAAGAAGTTGATTATAATGCAATATCAATATCAGTAAGTCAAATAAAATTAATTCAAGAAAGTTTAATTGAAGAGGGTTTTTCCCAAAAAACTGCAGAAAAAGTAGGTAGGACTGTTATATATCATGAATTGGCGCATAGTCATAATAGAGAAGATGAAAAAAAACATAAATTAATAAAAGCATTTGAAAAGCAAAAAAGTAAAGAAGATATAGATTTGTTGTATAAAGAAGTAGCTGTTAAAGAATTATATCACGGAGAAAATTATGCTGATAGTTTTTCTTTATTAGTGAGCGCCAGAGATGATATTAGAATGCATAATTCATCTTTTGAGGACTTTAACAAATATTCAACTTTTTTAAAAGATTATTATAGAAAAACAACAGAAGAAATAACACAATTTAATAGGCATGAAACAAGAGCTACGATTGAAACAACCAGTAATTTTATAAAAAAGAATTGGGATATTATCGGTGAAATAAGTGTAGAAGATCTTGAAAATATAGCAAGAATAATTACAGATAAAACATTAAATAATGTTTTAGTTAAAAATTACAATAATAGTTATGAAAATCAACAAAAATTAGCTAAGAATAAGGGATATTCAGAAGAAGAAATAAAGATGATAAACAAAGATGTTGAAGAAGGTATGAAAGATTTATTCATTAATAAAATAGTAAATGGTGAATTTAAAAAAGAAGTAAATCAAAATAAATTAGATTCATTAATTGAAGAATTAGATAAAAAAGAAGAGAAAAAAAGAGCAACGGAATTTAAATTTAAATAATTGACTAAAAAAAATAAAAAGTTAATATATTTAAAAAGGTTAATTATGCAAAAAATAATAAAAGAATACAAAATAACTCAAAATAAAAGTAATAATATACTAATTACATTTAAAAAAATAACAGAAAATATTGAAGATATGGAATTAGTTACTTTTTATTTTAATAAAGATATAAAATCATTAGTTATTAATTATTGGAAAAATAAAAATATAGAAAATGTATATATATTAAAATCTATACCAAAAAAATTAATAAAGTTGTTAATAAAAAAAGATATTATTTTAATTGCTGAAAAAGAAGAAGAAAAATATCTTAATAATTTCATAGATAAAGGTTTTCATTACGATTGTTTAAATCAAAAACACTTAAATAAATTCATTTCAAAAACATAATACTTTATAAAAAGAATTAATTATATTTAATTCTTTTTTATTTTTAATATTTAAAGAAATCCATTCTAAATTTATATTATCTTTAATATCTTTTTCTTCCAATAATAATTTTACAAAATTAATATTTTGATGTTTAAGTGCAAATCGTAAAGGATAAAAATTATTATCTTCTACTGAAAATCGTCTATCCTTTAATAATAACGGCAAAATCAAATCAGAGTTATATTCAATAGTTTGTTGAAAGAGTAAATGGTTTAAATGAGAAATATTTAAATTAAGATTTAAAAGATATTTAACAAAATTATATTTATTTTCTTCAACAGCAATAACGAGAGCTAAATGATTATCATAAGCTGGATCTACTTTTCCACTTTCAATAAGATAAACAAAGTCATTAAAACTATTTTCAACTACTAAATCTATAAAAAACTCTTCAATTTGCATGTTATATTTTTTTGTTCTTTTATTAAAATATATTAAAAAAATAAAAAAAATAGTCTTGATTTAATAAAAAGAGTTTGCTATATTAACAACATAACTTATTAAAGGTGCAAATAAATGTATAAATTTAAAGCAAAAGCAACATATCGACATTTTAACTTAACAGGAGAAATGTCATATGAAATACAAAATAGTAAGCTACCAAGGCGAAAAGTTTTACTTTGAAAATAAAGAAGAATTATTTAAAACTTTTGATGATTTATTAAACCCTTATTATTACTGGTGTGGGACTTTAAGAAATAAATTTACAGAAGAAGGTTTTGAATTTTCGGAACAACAAGGTAATTTTGTTGTAGATAAAAAAGAATCACATGTTTACAACAAATACTCTGAAAAATTTGTTGTTTCATTTATTAATATTAAAGTTAATGCACTTTATAAAATTTATACTGAAAAAAATGTTGTTGTTGATTTAAAAGAAATACTTTCTGAATATAAACAAAGCAGAGGTGTAAAAGAAAGAGCATATAAACCTTATTACTGTGATAGATCTACTCAAAAATACAGAAAAAGATGGAAATCATACGCTAATGAAGGAAGCAATGCTTTTAGAAAGGAGTATAGAAATAACATATATGCTCAAGAGGAAGGTGTAAAAGTAAGAGCTTCAAGAGCACATGAAGTAAAAATGAAACATGTTTATCTGTATGATGATCTTTATTACAGAGATACAAAAAGATCTTGGAAAGATTACAAAAAAAATAGAAAACAATGGATGAAAAATCAAAGCAAACTTTAAGTTTGCTTTTTTTTTATATAATAATTATATTATAATATAATGGAAAATAAATAAAAAAATGATATAATAAAAATAATCAAGTAAAGGAATATAAAATGATAAAAACTATAAAAGAAAATTTATTAATGGAAAATAAATATTTTAAAGTAGAAAATAATAAAGTCTTATTTAAAGGAAAGCATGAAGGTGAGCATTTAAGAGTTACACCTACGACAAAAGAAGGTGTAGGGGTGTTACCAATAACAAAAAAAGGAAATGTTATTATTCAAGATGAATTCAGATATTCTTATAATAGTTTAATAACACAAGTTGTTAAAGGTGGTTTAAAAGAAGGACAAACACCAGAACAAGCAGCAAAAGAAGAACTTGAAGAAGAGTTATCACTATCATATCAAAAACTAATCCCACTTGGAAATTTCGTAGAACATCCATCTATTGTTTGTCAAAAGGGTTATTCTTTTTTAGCAATAGGTTGTGAACATAAAGAAGATTCATTGTCAGCAGAAAGTAGTGAATGTTTTCAAAATAAAAGAGTTATCTCTTTCGAAGAATTAGTAGAAGAAGTAATGAGCAATAAATTAGATTGTGCAGTAACTCAAATGTTAGTTTTGAAAGCTAATGAATATATTAAAAGAAATAATATAAAGATTTAATATAATGTGAAGATGGATTTTTGATTATGATTTATTATAACAAAAATGTCAATAAAACTCAAGCAAAAAAAAACCCCATCGGAGTTTTTTTTATTTTGAGAGAGAGTTTTGGGGTTAGTGAGAGAGAGTTTGTTCCTTACCCCTAAAGAACAACTATATTATATAAAAATTGACCGATTTTGTCAACCTTTTTGTTGTTATTTTTTAATATAAAAATACAATAAAATCAACAACTTAAAATATTTTTTTAGGTATAATGTTTCATAACAAAAATTATTAATTTGTATAATAAATAGGCATAAAAAAACCCCTAATAAAGAGGTTTTTTATAAGAGAGAGAGTTTTGGGGATTAGTGAGAGAGAGTTTGTTCCTTACCCCTAAAGAACAACTATATTATATAAAAATTGACCGATTTTGTCAATCTTTTTATTGTTATTTTAAGATATAAATAACATTTAAAATCAATAACTTATAGGTAAAATTATTTAAATTTTATGCAAAAAAGAGTTGATTTTTAATGATTTATTTGTTATAATTTGCTACAATGGAAGAAATAATACTTTAAAATTATTAAAAATAAAAAAAATATCAAAAGTTTTTGATATTTTTTAAGTACATAAGTTTATTAACAACATCTTCCCCGACCAAATCAGAAAAATATTGAATATCAAAATTATCTTTTACTTCTTTAAATCCATAAAGAAATACCGCCCCTTCGAATTCTTCATTAATAAGAAAATGAGTAATTAAAGTATTTTGATTATAGGATAGATCTATATTTGCACTTTTACAAATAGCTTTAAAATATTCTATATCAAAAAATATAGCTATATCAAGGATTTTTTCATTTATTTCATAGTATTCATTAATTATTTTATACCAATTAATATCAAGTCTATTGATATAGATAAAGTGATAAATATCATTAAAATCATCTTCTGAAAATTGATATTGTTTGAATATATACCTTAATCTTAAAATACGTGTTTCATTATAATCAGAAATAGTATCATATATTTTTTGTAAATGCATGTTCGTCCCTTTAAAATATATTATAATATAAAATTTGACTGTATTATATACAATTAAAGAAGTAAAGTCAAACTAAAAATTAAGTATATTTATATAAGATTTTATAATATTTTGATATGATTTATCGTGTATGTTTGTATGTATCCATTTTAAATCAATATTTAAATTATTAATAATAAGTGGAATAATCCATTTATCGTGATAATATTGAGAGGCAATTAAAACATCTTCAAATTCTTTGGTAGAATATTTATTTTGATTAATTAATATTTTAAATAAATCATTTTTACCTAAAAGCAAACATAATGTTAAGTGATTTTTGCTAAAATGTTCTTCTGTTTTTTTTAATTTAGAAATATAGATATCAAGAATTTTGATACAAGTGTGTATATATTTTCTTTCAAATGCAATTTTTAATGCAATATGATTTTGATAATCTATTTTAACTCGATCATCATTAGATAAGATTTCAATAATATTTGAATGTCCATAGAAAGCCGCTTTTTTTAATGGATCATGTCTATTAATTATAGGGTTTATTTTTGTGTTTTTTATGTAATACTCTACTTCCTGTACACAATTATTTATAACTGCATTGATAAATTTTTGTTGTAACATAATTCCTTTTCCTTATATAATAATATATAAAGAAAAGATAAAAAATCAATATTAAAAAGTTTTTATTTTAATGATTTTTTTTATATTTTGTTTATTTTCTGTATCATTTATATTTTCTTCTATCCATTGTTCATTTATTTCATTAATATTTTTCATATGTTTTATAATGGTGCTATAGAAATAATGATTTTTTAAATTAATAATAATACTTAATACAGTTAAAGAGGTTAAATTAAATGAAGGATACTTTTTTATCAAAATATCTAACATATCACTATAAAAAAAAGAAGAAATCAATAGTATATAGTTAGTAATTTTATCATCATTTAAATCTGAATTATCTATTAACTTTTGAAAGGCATAAAAGTTATTACTTTCAATAGAAATAGATATTCCATTATTAATAAGAGGTTTATTTTCTGGATTTAATTTAAAATAATCTAAATAAATATCAAACAAATAATTAAAACTATTATTTATGGATAATAAAAATAATATGTCGATATTTAGATATAAATCAAGATTAGAACTATTAATGAGATTTGTAGCTTTTTCAAAATCTTTATTAATAATGTATTGTTTTAATAATTCAATATTATTTTCCATTCTTACCTCTTAGTTAGAGTGTATATTATACACAATTTAAAAATAAAATCAATATTGACTTTTAAGTATAATTTGCTATAATATAGTGTCAATAATGAGGAATATATATGTTAATAGAAATTGCAATTGGTGATGCATATGGTGCAGGTTTTGAATTTGTAGAAGAAGATATAATAAAAAAATACAATAAGCTTGAATCATATTATGATAGTAGAATTGATAATATAAGAGCAGGTCAATATACAGATGATACTCAAATGTCATTAGCGATTGCCGAATTATTAATAGATGAAGTTGAGTGGGAAAAAGAAAATATTACAAAATATTTTTTGAATGTATTTGATAGGGATAAAAGACAGGGATATGCAAAAGGCTTTTATAACTTTTTAATAGAAAATAACGATGTTGAAAGTTTTTTAAATAACATTAATCCTGAAAGTGTAAGGAATGGTGCAGCTATGCGCTCTGTTCCTTTATCATATATAAAGAATAAAGAAGAATTAAAAGAAAAAGCAAAAATTCAAGCTTCCATAACACATAATACACATGAAGGAATAGTATCGTCTCAATCAGTTGCTTTAATAGGTCATTACTTCTTGTATGAGAATATAAATAAGCATGAAATTAGAGATAAATTGTTAATGGAAATAAAAGAAATTTATCGAACAGATAAAACAGATCGTGTAGCTTGTGATGCTATTGATACGGTTGATGCTGTTTTAACTGTATTATTAAAATCTAATACATTTTCAGAAATACTTATAAACAGTATAGAGTTAGGAGGTGATACTGATAGTGTTGCTTCAATAGCATTAGGTCTTGCTTCTTTAAGTAATCAATTTACTAATGATTTGCCTGAATTTTTATATACTGATTTAGAAAATGAAAAGTATGGTAAAGATTATATTTTAGAATTAGATGATAAGTTGAAGAAAAAATTTAATGTCAAATAAAAATTGTGCAAAAACAAGCTATAATAATTTAAAAACTTTATTAAAAAATAAATCTGATATATTTCTTCATGATAAGAAAATAATTGCTTTGGCAAATGATTTAATAGAACAAAAAGAAGAATATTATTATTTAAAGTTATTGAGTTTGGTAAGGTTTAGATTAAATGAGTATGGTAATACCCAAAATATTCCTTCTTTTTCAGATTGTTTAGATGAAAAATTTTTATCAAATAATAATAATAATAATAATAATAATAATAATGCTGAATTTAAAGTATTTTATAAAAAAATAAGAAAAAAAATAACAAGCAAAAAGAAATTAGAATTATATTCAAAAATTGTATTAGATTTTTCAAAAAATCTTTTAGAAAATAAAGAGTATGAATTACATGATAAATTAAATAGTTTAATAAGATTTCATTCAAAAGAAGGTGGTTATGGAATGAGTTGTTATTCAATTCCTTATATATTATATGAAGAAAATATAATAGATAAAGAATTATATAATACTTATAAAGAAGACTTTTATTATACAAAGATTACTAAAAAAGAACAATATTATTATTTAAAAAGTAATAATATTTTATTTAATAAATATTATAAAGAAGTTAAACCTAGAGATAAACTAAAATATAATATAGAATATTTTATAAAAGATTTTATAAAAAATAAAAATATTATTGAAAATAAATATTCAAATTTAAAAAGAAAAATAATTATAAAAAGTTTATAAATATGTTATAATAAACATATGAAAGATATAAATATAGAATTACTCACCTTCCAAGAATATTTTTATACCGTTAACGAAGACGGTAAAATTCATCCTGATAATGCGTATTCATATTCAGTAGATAGTTATGAAAAAGAAACTATTGAAGATTATGAAAGTTTAATAAATAGATTTAAAACTCATGGTTTAGATTTTGAAATAAGAGAGAAAAAAATAGATAGGTGGGAGACTAATTATTGCGATATTGATGAAGAAGGCAATATATTAAGAGATGAAAATAATAATGCAATAATGTTAACTCAAGAAAAAAAAGAGAAAGTCATTAAACCAAGGTTTAAATATGAACATGCAATAATAGATTCAAAATCAAAAAAAGTAGTAGGAAGAACTCAAGATGAATGGAATTGTTTATTAATAAGTGTTGCCGAAGAATATAAAGGTATGTCATTAGGAGAAAAACTTCTGGAAGTGCATAGAAATAAGTATCCATTTAGAGCTTCTGGTGGTCATACACCTGCTGGTAAAGAGACTTTATACAGAGTATATCAAAACAAAGTATCAAAGTTTTTAGCTTCTGGTGGTTATTCAAAAGCTATAAAAGAAGGTTTGCTAACAAAAGAAAAAGTAAAAGAAATATTATCATCTGCAATGATTGACAAAGAGCATGTTAATAAAAGAAAAAAAGAGTATGAAGAGTATAATTTAAATATAGATTCTTATAGAGATAGAGTAAAAAAACAAAAACAAAAATCAAAAGAAATCAATTATGATATGACAAGGGCAGAAGATCTACTTTTGCATACTGACGGTAATTATGCAATTCTTTATAATAAAAAAGCATTCAATGCAATGAGAACAGATGATATTAATGACTACTTTATTGATAAAGGTTTAGTAGGTTACTCTTATATAGGAGGAACATATAATGCTGATTCTCCACCTAAGCTATTTAGGTTATATGGCAAAAATGAAAAAATAAAAGAATTTATGGCAGAGGTTGCATTAAATTTATTCGTAGGGGAGCCTGTACGTGTGTTTGATGAAGATTTAAAGTATTTGAGCGATAATGTATTATCTAATTCAATAGAAGGCTTTAAAAGGGACTCTATGACACAATATGAATTACAAAAAAGAACAATGGAAAGTATTGAAGTTATGTCTTATTTAGAAAAAAAATTTAGAAAAGAGCATGATCAATATGATGAAAAATGGATATTAGTCCATGAAAGAATAACAGCCCTTGCAGAAGAAGAGTATGATAAATTAAAAGAGCAAGAAGAATTAAAGCATAAAGAAAAAAGAAAAGCCTATCGAAACTGATAGGCTTTTTTTATTATTAATCTAATTTTTCAAGTTTAGGATAAAATACAAATCCGCCTTCTTTAACTTCTATTGTTTCTTTATATGGTTTATAGTAATTGTTATAAGTAATAACTTCAATATCGTAAGAACCAGTAGGAATAATCATACCATATTCATATTTATCAATACCTTCAATTTTAATAGTTAATTCATTTATATGATATTTAGGATAAGGTATAATAAAAACTGCCGCAGTATTAGTATTAGCTAATCTGTCATTGTATTGAAAAGCATCATTGTCTGCTAAATATCGTGCTGACATAACTCTGTCAGGAAAATTAGTGTACTTAGCTCTTTCAGCTTTATATTTAGCTTCCCTTTCTTTATTTTCTTGTTTTATTTTTCTATCGTATTCTGCTTTTTCCATTTCTTTTTCTTTTTCTTTATATAACTTATGTTTTATTTCTGAATCAATTTGATATTTATTAAAAGCGACATAGCCATAATAAGACGAACTAATTAAAAATGTAAATAATATTGATAACCAAACTTTTTTTGAATTAGACTTATCCTTAAAAATCAAGAAAATATTAAAACAAGAAAAGAAAAAAGGTAAAATATATCCAGTAAAAAGTAATACAGGAACAAATAGCCAAGCGAAAACACCACTAGAATGTTTATCGGTTTCTGTATTAAATACATTTATACTTTCAAGATAAAAAGTACCACCTAATGATATAATTATTCCTATTAAAGTAGCAATAATTAAATAATTCTTAGATTTATTATTGTTAAAATAAAAATCACTGAAGCTCCTAGAAAAGAATAGAGAAACAAAAGAAGTCAAGCATAATGGAATTAAAGCAAATAAATAAGTATCCGAAAAATATTTAAAAACTTGAAAACATGCCTCAAAACCAGAATAAGTTAATTTAATTATGCCAATTACAAGACATAGTATAACAAGATTGATTATTTTTGAAGATTTAGTAAGTCGTATATTATTATTAACATCCTTTACGTATACTTGTTCTTTTTTGTTCTGTTTTGCAAATCCTTCTATTACAAATAAAATAACTTTAATGATTTGCCAAAAGAAGAAAAAAGAAGAAATAATAGGCAATGAAAAAAAATTATACCAGTTTGATAATTTTTTATTTTTTTCGTTTAATTTTTCCATAATAACTCCTGAATTTTAAATTATAATATCACTAATAAAATAAAAAAAAGTATCTAATTAAATATAAGGTATAAAAAAAAAGACCTATAATAAATAGGTCTTATATTATTATAATTATTATTGTTTATCACCACGTAAATTTTTAACTTTATTTTCCAAATCTTTTGCAGAGACATCTTCTGGTTTTACTAAGTCACCGACAACAACATTTAAACTAGACCACTTTAATCGTGGAAGTCTAATTTTATTTTTACGACTAAACATACTTCCCCACAGTCCTTGAATAGCGACTGGTAAAACAGGTATGGGTGTTTCTTGAACCATTCTTTCAATTCCGCGTTTAAATTCGTCAATTTCACCATCAGCAGTAAGTTTACCTTCGGGGAATATACAAAGTACTTCGCCATTTTCTAATAATTTTTTTATTTCCTTAAATGCATTTTCAAAACATTCTGGATTTGCTTTTTGTGTATTTATAGGTATCGCCCCTACCGATTTAAAAAACTGTTTTAAAATAGGGATATTATAAATTGGCTCAAACATAACAAACCTTACTGGTCTTTTAAATGCACCACCAAGAAGTAATGCATCAAAGAAACTAATATGATTAGAAACAATAATACAGCCCCCTTCTTCAGGAAGATTATCAATATTTTCATGTTTAACTCTATATAAAGTATGAGATAACATCCAAATAACAAAACGAATAAAGAATTCAGGAACACGATTGTATATATAAATAGAAACTAATGCTCCTAAAATAGCAATAATCAAAAATAACTCGTGGACTTGAATATCAAATGAAAATAAAACAATAGCAAAAACAGCACTTAAAACCATAAAGAATGCGTTAAGCATGTTATTAGCGGCAATTACACGAGATCTATATTTAGGTTCTGTTCTTTTTTGTATTAGAGCATATAAAGGAACAGTATAGAATCCACCAAATACTCCAATCATAAATAAACTAAAAATGGCCATTTTACCTTCAAAATAGCTTAATACTTCAAAATAGCCTAAAACAAGTTCTGAATTTGGTTTTATTTGAATATCTAAGCCTGAATAAAAATAAAGCATAATCCCAAAAACAGTTAAGCCAATAGAACCAAAAGGAACTATTCCAAGTTCTATACGTCTACGAGAGAGCTTTTCACAAAGAATTGAACCTATTGCAATACCTACTGAAAATGTTACTAAGAAAAGCGTAACAACAGAAGAGTCACCGTAAAAATAGTCTTTAACAAAAGCAGGTAATTGAGTTAAATAAGTAGCCCCTAAGAACCAAAACCAAGAAATGCCTACAACAGATAAAAATACTGATTTTCTTCTTTGTTTTAGTACACTAAACAAATTGTAGGATTCTTTAAAAATATTGAAACTTACTTTTGTTTCTGGTAATAAAGATTCTGCTTTTGGAATAAATAAACTTGAAATATAACCTAATAAAGCAATTCCCACAACGATACAAGAAACAATAACAGTGCCATTATTTTCAACAATGTAATATGCTCCAACCATTGTCCCTATAAGTATAGCAATAAAGGTTCCCATTTCAACTAATCCGTTACCACCAATCAATTCTTCTTCTTTTAAGTGTTGTGGAAGAATACTATATTTGACAGGTCCGAAAAAGGTGGATTGTGTACCCATAAGAAATAATGTTCCAACAAGGAAATATGGATTCTGTAAAAATAAACTACCTGCTCCAAATAGCATAATTATAATTTCAGTAAATTTACAATATTGCATGAGTTTAGATTTTTCATATTTTTCTGCAACCTGTCCTGCAATAGCAGAAAACAAAAAGAAAGGTAAAATAAATAATGCAGCAGCAACATTTGTCCAAAGGGCAGCTTGTTCTTTAAATAATTCAAAAACGATAAGAACAATCAATGCATTCTTAAAAACATTATCATTAAAAGCACCAAGAAACTGTGTTATAAAAAACGGCAAAAAGCGTTTTTTAGATAAAAGTGAAAATTGATTTTCCATATTAAATTACCTTTTTTATTTATATATTATATTAAAATTCATAATATTCAAAAATATTATCATAGTTATGCCAAGAAACTAAATAAAAAGTTAAACCTTCTTGTGCAGGAGTAGTACCATTTTCAAAAATACCTGATTCTTTCCAGGCTTTTTCTCTTTTATTCCAATGAGAATCAGAGATATCTTCTGGTTTATCTGTATTATTGAAGTAATAAAATTCTTGTAATTCTATTTTTTGAAATAATTCTTGATACAAAGACTGATCGATATTGTATAATAGAACTAAAACATCTTTTTCATTTGGTATTAAAACAAGTTCGCAAGTATAGTCAATCCCGACAACTTTATTTTCTTTTGTAGCCAACATTTTCATATTATCAACCAAATTAGAAACAGCTATTAATCCAGCACTTTTATCACCAGAAGTTTGTGCTTCTAACATTTTATTAAATGTATTTTTCATTTTATTTTTAGCAATTTGAATTGCTTCTTGTTGAATAGACTTTAAAAGTGAAAATGCTCTGTTTAAATCACAATTTCTTAAAATATATCCATTGTATAATTTTATGCTCATAATTATTTTTCCAAAAATTTTATAAATATTAGCAAAATAACAAAAAATAATCAATTAAAAAATTAAAAAAATCAAAAAAAATGTTATAATAAAAATAAACAAAGAAGTAATTATGGAAAAAAAATTAAAAGATTTAAAAATTCAAAGAGCTTATAAAAATACATTAGGTAAAAAAATAGGTAATCAGGTATGGTTACATAAAGATTATATATCTGATTTAATGGATTTAACAGAATTTGAAAAATTCAAAGAAAATTTACCTGAAGGTTATAATTTTAATATATTGAGGTATGATGAAAAAGCAAAAGAAATAGCATTTATAGAATCACCAGATTTTGATAGTGCTCATGAGCCATTAGTGGGAAACTCTATAAGAATAAAAAAAGAGGAAGAAGGATTTAGTGTTTCAAAGATTCAAACACCTCCAAAAGATCCATTAATTTACCATCATAAATGGCTTTTTGTAAAAGACGATTACAAAGGATTTGATATATCTGAGAGTAAACAAAGAAGTATTGAATGGAAAACTGAATTAGGGGTTAATAAAAGTTTGACATCAAAAATAGGTAGATTATCATTTTGGAATGAATGGTTAAAGGAGAATGGTTTGAAAGAAAGAAAAGAAAATAATATTAGTTCTTATTTAAAAGAAAAAGTTGATAAATCAAAAATAAATGAAGATATTTGGGGGTTGTATTTAGCTCAAGATAACAATCAAGAAATATCATCTGCAAATACCGCAAGAATACAAATACCAAGAACAGTTAAATATTTTCAAAATAGCAATCTAAAAACAGAAGGAAAAATTTTACTTGATATAGGTTGTGGTATAGGAAATGAAAGGTTGAGAGAAGAAATTGAGAAAATGGGTATAGAGTATAATGGTTGTGATCCATTTAATAAACCTAAAGAATTTAATTTAAAATCAATTAAACGTTGTATGAATGGTCAAGCTGATTTGGTTACTTTAAATAATGTTTTAAATACCATAAAAGAAAAAGAGATTTGGAAAGGTATATTAGAACAAGCTAAAAACGCATTAAAAGATGATACTGGAATACTTTCTGTATTAATTTATGAAGGTGAGAAAAATAGTAAAGAAAAAGCGCTTGAAAAAGAAACGGGTCAAAAAGTTGAATTAACTCCTATAAAAACAAGAGACGGATGGCAAAATAGAATGAAAACTGAAGAATATTTGCCCGTTGTTCAAGAAGTTTTTCCTAATTCAAAGATAGTAAGTAATGCTGGTATAAAAATGATAGTAGCGAGTAAAAATCCAGAATTAAATTTAGAAAAAGAGATGAAACAACAAAAAGGTTTAAAAATTAAAAGGTAGATATTTTATTTTTAACTATAATAGGTTTTAATCTTTCTATAACATGGTTGTATTTACAATTTGTATACAACCATTTTTCTGTTAATGATTGTTGCACTTTTTTATTTTTTAATATTAAATTTATATCTTCTTCTTGCCCACTATTAATATATCTTTTTAGCAAATTGTTATTATGAATTGATAAATCAAGATTTTCAACCATAAATAATAATTCTTTATCAAGATTATTTCCATTAGTAATTTTAAAAGAGTTATATATAAAAGAAAAATCAGGTTTATAATCAGGAATTTTCTTTATTATTGCATTTATAAAATTAATATTTTGATTTTTTATACAAAATTTAAACAAATTATCAAGATTATATTCTTTTGTAATATTTAAATGTTTTAAAATAAAGTAAAAAGAAAAATTATCATTTTTTAAAGCGCTAAGTCTTAATAATTCTAAACTTAAACTGCTTTTATCAAATTTAGGATGTTCCAAAAAAACTTTAGCGCATTTAAAAGAATCTTTCTCAAGACAAATAAATACATTGTTAAATTTATAAATGTTATTGTAATAATCCTCACATAAATCTAATGATATTTTCAATAAATTTTCATTATTTTCAGATATACAAGTTCTAATTATGTTTTCTTCATTAATAAAAAATAAAGAAGGATTGTTAAATAAAAAAATAAGAAAATCAGGTTTATTATTTTTAATAATTGTATTTAAAATAGTATCTTCATATTTTTCATAATTATTTTTATTAAGATTTAATAATCTTTCAAATTGCTTTAAATCATTATTTTTTATTACTTCAATAATTTTCATATTAAAACACCAAAGAACATAAATAGTTATTAATTATTTTTTTATTTTCTATATTATTAATAGAATTTAAATATTTTTTTAAATTTTTATTATCAATATTTTTTAATAAAATAATACAAGTATTTCTATTACATACATTTAATATAGAAATAATATCATTATCATTTAACAAAGAAAAATTATAATTAATACTAAAAAAATAATCTATCCATTTAGTTGAGTCATTTTTAAAGGCTTCAATTAATGCCTTTTTTAAATCAGGTTTATAATTATGTTTATCATATAATTTTAAAACATTATTTCTTAAATCATCACAATTTGTAATTGCAGAATACTCTAATAATTCATTATTAATATTAAATGTACAATCATAATCTAGAAATAAATTAGAAATAATGGGATTTTTTTTACAACAAGAAATTTTAAAAAAAGTATTATGAGTGATATCATTTCTTTTTAAATCAAGGGTTTTTTTTACAAGAGTTTTTTTATTATTTAAACAAGCATGCTCTAATACTTCTTTGTATATTTCATTGAGTTCTTTATTTATATCTGTATTATTCATATTTATACCTGTTTTTAATGAATATTATAAATAAAAATTCATATGATGTCAATAAGAAAAAATATGTTATAGTATAAAATTATGAATTCAGTTATATTACATCAAAATCAAAAATGGTATAATTTTATTAATACCATAAAAAATAAAAAAGATAATATTTGTTCTTGTTGCAAAAAGAAGAAAGAATTAATGCTGCTTGATTTTAATCATTATAAAATAGAAAAAGAACCGTGGGAACAAGAAGAAAAATCTGCATTTTTAGTTTGTAATAGTTGTTTTAAAAACAATGAAAATATAGAAGAACCAGATATAGGTTGGTATCTTTTAGAAATAAGAGATCTTGGAGGTTTATCTGGAGTCTGCAAAAAGAAGTCCTGTCAACAAAAAATAAGATATGAATATAAAATATATCATCCAGAATATGGTTATTTAACAGTAGGTAGTACATGTGTAGACTATTTAACAGGAAAAGAAAAACAAATGTGCTTTGATATTAAAAAAGAATATATACATACAAAAAAAATGGTAAATAAATATAAGCCTAAATATAAAAAAAATAAAAAGGGATTAATTTTTCTTGAAGAAAAATATAAGAATACATTAATAAGAATTTATAAGAAAAAAGAAAATTGTTATCTTACAAGAATTATAAAAATAAAAAATAAAAAACCTCAAATAAAAGAAGCAATTTTATTAAAAGAATATTCAACAGGAAAAAAAGCATTAGAAGCAGGTTATTTAAAAATAAAAGAATTAAAATCAAAAAATGAAGAGCATAAAAAAATATTAAAGGCATTATTATTATCTATTTAGAATTTTCTAATATTTTCTTCAAAAATATGTTTATTTAAAAATTCATTTAATTTTAAAAGTTCATAACTTATATTCGTATCATTGTTTTCTTTTAAAAAAGGATATTTTTGATAAATTATTTTTAATTCTTTTAAAAATTCTTTGTTAGATTTCATATACACTCCTTTGAATAACTCTTAATATATTATTAACATTTTATTGAAAAATAGCAAATATAAAAAAAATACATGTAAAATACATGAAAAAAATTGTCTATAAAAAAAAACGTGTTAAACTAATATTATTGAAGAGGAAAAAGAAAGAAAATGAATTATATAGGAAGCAAATTTAGTCTATTAGATTTTTTAGAAGAAGCAGTTAGTAAATGTAATATTAAGAAAAAAGATCCTGTTTTTTGTGATATTTTTTCTGGTACTGGTGTGGTTGCTAATAAATTCAAAGAAAATGGTTTTAAAGTAATAGCAAATGACATAGAAGATTTTAGTTATGCATTAATCAATCATTATATAAAAAACAATAAAGAGATTCAAATCAAAGAATACATACAAGAATTAAATAAATTATCAGGTGTAAAAACGGGTTTTATTTATAATAATTACTGTCCAAGTGGTGCTAAAAGTCAAGTAGTAAAAAATGTAAAAGATGGAACAGAACACTTAAATAGAAAATATTTTACTGATCAAAATGGTATGATTATAGACGAAGCAAGAGATTTAATAGATTACTGGTTTAAATCTAATGAGATAACAAAAGAACAGTATAATTATTTGTTAGCTGTTATTTTGGAAGCTGCTGACAAAGTGGCGAATACTACAAGTGTTTATGGAGCATTTTTGAAAGATATAAAAGCATCTGCAAAAAGAAAAATAAAATTTAAAGAACTTGATTATATAGTAACAGATTCAGAGCATGAAGTTTATAAAGAAGACGTAAATGAATTGATAACTAAAATAGAAGGTGATGTTTTATATTTAGATCCTCCTTATAATAATCGTCAATATGGTGCAAATTATCATGTTTTAAATACAATAGCAAAAAAAGATAATCCTGAAATTAAAGGTGTTACTGGTATGCGTGATTATGTGTCATCAAACTGGTGCAAGAAAGGCAAGGTTGCAGAAGAGTTTGAAGAATTAGTTAAAAATGCAAAATTTGAATACATATTACTTAGTTATAATAATGAAGGATTAATGTCATTAGAACAGATTAAAAAAATAATGGAAAAATATGGTGAATATTCTGTAATTCAGCGTGGTTATCAAAGATACAAATCAGATATAGAATCAGATGATAGAAAGTATAAAGCAAAAGCTGTAGTTGAGTATATCCATATTTTAAAAAAAGAAGATAAAAATATAGTAAAAAAAGTATAGTATGAATAACATAAATGATAAATCGCCTTTCAATAAAATGAAAGGCATTTTTAATAATGATATATTTAAAGGAAATCTAAAAATAATGGGCAAGTGCGGAACGGGTAAAAGTACTTTGTTGTTTTCATTAGTTAATTATAATATTGATAAATATACTCAAATTGTATTAATAAATAAATTCGAAGAAAAAGAAGTAAGAGATTTATTTAAAAACTATAAAAAAGTATATTTTATTAATTATCAATCAGATATTGATTTTAAAAAGTTGTTATTAAAAAATAAAAATAAAACTTTATTTATAATTGTTGATTATTTTAATTATGTTTTTAAAGAAGATGAAAAAGCTCATGAAATAATAAAAAAAGTTAATGATAATAAAGATCATGAAAAAATAAAATTATATCTTTCTGAGGCTCATAGAAGTAATTTCTTTAAATTATCAAAAGAGTGTGTACGTATTTCAAGAAAAAGCAATATTGATTATATTTTTGAAACACAAGAATTTGAAAACTGTAACGATTTTGAAATAAAGTTAGTATTCAGTAGTTTAAAAAAAAGAGGTTTTGGAAGTGCATTTTATAATTTAAACGTTGGTGAATTTAAAATAATTAAAAATAAAAAATTAATAAAATTATCTTCAAAAGAACTTTACATGAAAGAATTATTAAAGGAGTTTTAAATGAGTTTAGCAATCGGTGAAAAGAAAGATTACAAAAAAAATACATTAAATAAAATAAAAAATAAAATAAAATATTTTATGTACCCTAAAGAAAAAAGTACCTTATCAGAAGAAGACTTCATAGGAAATATTCAAATAGTAGGAAGTGCAGGTACAGGAAAAAGCATGTTATCATTTAATATATTAGAAGAAGAAATAGGTTTATATAAACAATTAGCAATATTAAATGATTATGAAGCAAAAATATTTGTTAGTAGTTTAAAAGAAGAGTTAAAGAGTAAAGTTAAAGTAATTTTTTATAAAAATAATAAAACAATTAAGAATGTGGTTGAAGAATTACAAAAAGAAAATAAAAATCTAATTATATTAGTTTTTAATAATAGTATAGGTTCATTACATTATACATTTGAAAAAGAAATAAAAGAATTAATTGACGAAATTGAAAAATATAAAAAAGATTCATTATTAAAAATATATTTACTAATAGATCAAGTTTCAAAAAGATTTAGTAAACTAATAAGCAGAAACTTATTAAAGTCGAAATATAAAAATATATCTTATATTGTATTAAGTTTTGATTTATTGAGTTTAAATTTATTTAAAACTCAAATAATATTGAAAAATTATAATGAAGAAGATATATATGAATTAAATAGCCGTATTAAAAATAAGATAGATATAAAAGATTTAGTTAGTTTAAAAGCAGGTGAGTTTATATTAGTAAAAAATTATAATAAAATAAATTATTTAAAAGATAAATCTTTTATAAATAAAATGTATTATAAAAATAGATATTGCTCAGAAGATTTTAATTTAGAAAATTTTAATTTAAGACAAAAAGTAAAAGATTTTTAAGCAATTTTTTGTTCTGGAAGTTTTATTATATTTTCTTCTGAATATTTATTTTTAATGAATTTATAAAATTCTTCAAAATTATTATTTTTATCATTATTTTTTAAAAATAAATATATTTCTTTTCTTATTTCATAATTTAAATTATTAGTTTTTAAATGGTTTTTGATTAAATACTTAAAATTTCTAGAAAAGTGTTTTTTTTCTAATTCTCTTAAATATGTTTTTTTCTTGCTTAAATAAGAATAAAGATCAAAAATTCCATAAATTAAACTCGAACTTATAGGAAGTAAACACATTGAAGCAATTAAAATAAGAGGTGTTTTATCTAATGATAAACCTAACAAAATAGCAATAAAGCCAAGAATGATATTAGAAATAATAAAGCCAAATAAATAAACGATATTATCTACATGTTCTTTTGATTCTTTTTTGCAACGATCAATAAGATAAGAATAAAAATTCATATAATAAATAATATTACTTTTTTGTTCTGAAATATCGTTTGAAAATATCATTTTTGTAACCTCTTAAAAATTTTGCGAATTGTATAAAAAATATATCAAAAAGTCAACAAAATAAAATAGGTTAGGGCTTATTTTTTCTATTGATTTTTCTTTTATTATCGTTATTTATAAAAAGTTCTCTACATTGATATAAAGCTTTTAATCTTGAAAGTGAATTTTCTGTTTTAGCATTATATTTTATTATCTTAAGATTTGTTTTTTCTAAATTTTTTAATAATTTTTCGTCAATATCATTAGGTACAACAATATGTGTTAGTTTTTGGTCTTCATAAGCCCTTTTATGAAAATAGAATGCTTTATTAGGTTTAGCTTCAAAATATAAATGTTTTCTATTATTATTTAATTTACATAATTCTTGTATATCTAACATTAACATAGGATCATCAATATTTACTTCTGTATTTTTAAATTGATTTTTTATTTCTTCAAGGCTTGGATTTCTACCAAGTTTTGTTATGTCTTTTATAAACTCTTCATCATAGGCATTTACTTTTTGTCCTATTTTAAAAATTTTGTCTTTTATTAACTCTTCATATTTTTCAAAATCTTGTCCTTGTAATAAATAATCAGAATTATCGATCATATCTTCATAACTTCTAATTGTATTTTGGTTTTCAACAGCCGCTCTATTATAGCTATATATTAGTCCTTGTTCTGCTCCTGCCCCTCTTTGTCTTTTCATATAATAAACAAGGTTTTCAGCAGTTAAAGGTTTATTGTTTTCTTTAATTTTTGGTGAATGAAAAATATTTTGAAGATGGTATTCTAAAAAATCTTCAAATTTAGTATTTAATAGCTTTTCAGATTTTTTCAATAATCTTTCTAAAAGTTTATTTGTTTTTTCTTTATTTGTTTTAGAATTTTCTTTACTTTTGTTTTTAATTATATGTATATCTTTTTGAAAAGCTTTAAAAAATGCAATAGGATCTGGATTACCTTCTCTATCATAACATAATAATTTCCATACTTCTTTTTCGTCTTTATCTTGGATTAAATCATGTTTTTTATTTATAAAATCTATATATACTTCTTTATTATTTCTAACAGTTAATGTATTTGTTTTTTTTAGTAATTCTTTTAATTCATCATCATTTTCTGTATAAGTTGTTAGTTTTTTATCTTTATCTTTAATAATTTTAAAATTTTCTAATAATCCAGCTTCTTTTAAAAATAAAAATTTAATAGAAATACTATTTAAAAGTTTTTCTTTAATTTTGTATTTGTCTTTATGTTTTCTTTGAATTTCAAAATCAAAATTATCATGAATATATTCTTTTACATTATCTAATTCATAAACGCTACTAACTTCTTTAATAAATTCATTACGTTTTTTTACATCAACACTAAAAGTTATTTCAGGAAATCTTAAAGTATATGCATCACCTGCATATATTTGATGCGTTGCATCATTTTTAGGAATTGTATTATGTTGTCCAAAAATATTTTGTTTACTAAAAACAAAAGAAATATCTCCAAACAAATCAAAAGATCTTTCATCTTTCAAAGATTCGAGTTCTTTATAAGAATCAGGAAATTTTCTTATTTGTACACTTGGACAAGTTAATGCATTAATATCTAATTCAAATATTTTCTGTAATGCTTCTTGTTGTATGTTTGAAAATGCTATAAAATTCATAGTTTATAATTAATTTTTTGTTATATTATAATTATAACATAGTTTTAAATTGAAATAACATTTTTATGTTTTTTTATTTTATTAATATCATAGTCATTAAATGATTTATTGTCATATTCTATTTTGTAATTAGACTTTTTATTTGCTTCATTTAAAATAAATTTATCTCTTTCTTGTTTTATTAATTCAAAATCATAATATCCTCTTGGAATATATAGAGATATTAAAAAAATTATTAATGAAATAAAATATAATAAAATCATAAATTCATAAAAATTTACATCCTTTTCATAAGCCGCAATTTCTTGTTCTGTATAATTAATATTTAAAGGATAGCTACTGATATAAGTATAATTTACTTCATTTTTATTTTTAAATATTTTTTCTATTTCAGTCTTATATTTAAAGTGTGGCATTAAAAACATGTTAAAAAAATTATTATTTTCAATAGGTATAAAGTTACTTTTTTCATAAAATTGATTAGTTATATTGGCATCTTTATTCATATAATTGAAATTATAGTATTTAGTAGAATGTATATTATAATTATAATTAAGAAAATCTTCACTTTTATTTATAGTTACTTCGAAATTATTATTTTCTTTATTGACATGATTTAAGTATAAAATTTCACCACTTTTTTTGACTAAAGCAATTGTTTCTATATTATCATTATTACTGTAATAGAAATCAATTTCATTTTTATAATTATCAAAAAAATCAAAATTTATATCATTAAGATTTTTGTATTCTTCAAAAGCTTTTAGGTTTTCACTTTTTACTACACTTTTTAATATTTCATTTTTAAAAGATTCTTGATTTAAACTTTGATTTTCTTTAAAGTAATCAAGTTTGGAGTTTGATTTATTGGAAATATTTAATGTTAATAAAAATAGTGAAACTGCTATAGTTATTAACATAAAGTAAAACCTACTAAAATTAATTATAAAACTTAAAGTAGACTTTAATTTTATTTTTTTATTAGTTTTGATATCATACTTTTCTACTAATTCATTTAAGAATTTATTTTTTTTTATTCTTTCTTTTTTTTTTTTATTATTTTTTTTATATTTTTTAATTAGAAATGATAACATATTTTTTAATCCAAATTTAAAAAAATTATACTAAAAAAAATAAAAAAATCAATAAAAAAGCCAATATAAAATTGACTTTTTTTAATTTTATTTTGGTTTTATTTTATTTGTTTTATTTAATTCATTTTGTTTATTTTTTAACATATTTTGTACATCTTTATCAGGATATTCTTTTTCAAATAATTCTTGTACATATTTTTCGCTAAGATCTGTATGTTTTTCTCCATCTGGTGTTATTGCATTATGAAAGCGAGTAGGAACTCTCATAAACATTTTAGTATAGTCAGAAGGTAAAGTAGACCATTCTACTTTTGTACTAAGTTCAAAAGAGCTATTGTCTTTAAAACTAAATTTAAGATAAGATTCAACTTGATCAGTAACCTCAATTTTATGGGTTTCAATATTATCTAGATTATTTTTATGATTTAATACAAACGCAACTTTACTTGCTACTCTTGTGGTATAAAATTCTTTAAGGTCTTGATACATTTTTTCAGCAATATCTTTTGCTTTATTTTCTAAATCTTTTTTATCTCTAAGTATAAAAACCCCATTATCTTCTTCTGCAACACTATATATTTCTGAATATGTGAATCGTTTTTGTTGAGTTTCAGGTTTTTCACTTCTTTTGTAATACCTTTTGTCAACTTTTAAATCATCATTAATTAATGCTTGTTGAATTTTTTCATAGTGAAACATTATTCCTGATTTATAACGTTTTACTATCTTGTCATGAAGTGTTTCAATGATATCTTCTAGGTGTTCTTTTGTTTTAACGACATCTTTATGTGAAGCTTTCTTTGCTTTCTCTTCTTCTTTTTTTACTACATTGCTTCTTTTTTTTACAACCTTATCCTTTAAAGCTTGTATTCTTTCTCTTACCGCCATTAATTCTTCTGTTGCTTTAACGGCAAACTCATGTGCTTGTTTTGTTTCATCTGATTCATTTAATAAAATCATTTTATCTAAGGTTCTAGAGAACTTTTTAAACCCTGCAGAAGAAGAAGGTCTATCAAACATTAAACTTTCTTGAACTTTTGTTCTTTCTTCATAGCTACCATGAACCATGCTTCCAAGTCCAGTATAATTATCGTAGACAGAATCACTTACTCTTGATAATGAAGAAGTAAGCTCTGAAAATTCTTTTTTTATTAACTCACCTTCTTTTTCAAATTTTTCTAATCCTTCAATAAGAGTATTTATTCTTTCTTCTGCTCTTTTATAAAATCTTGCTGAAGTGTTATTTTCTAATTGATTATATTCTAATGATTTTTGTTTAAAATGTGAAATAATAAAATTCATATGCTCTCTTTTTTTTATTGTAATATTTTAATTATAACATAAAAAAAATAATAAATTAAAGAAAAATAACTTTTTATTTATCAAGATTGTATTAGAATATAAATAAATTGATAATATTTTAAAAGGAAATTAAAATGATAAAAACATTAAAAGAAATAAATATATTTGATAATAGATTTTGGAAATTTAACAATAACAAAGTATTATTTAATGGAAAGCATGAAGGTGAACATATAAAAATGGAATCAAAAGATGGCCATGGTGTTGCTGTGTTACCTATTGATTCAGAAGGTTACATTCACATACAAGATGAATTCAGATACGGAATTGATAATTATATGACACATGTAGCAATGGGGGGTATAAAAAAAGGTTTAACAAAAGAAGAGGCTGCTCTTGAAGAATTAGAAGAAGAAATGAATCTATCGAGTGATAAATTAATTCCATTTGGATATGTAAGAGAATTACCAAATGTAATGAATCATAAATGTTTTTTGTTTGTGGCAGAAAATGTATATCCTAAAAATGATAAAGTTAGTGAAATAACTGAAAGTTTTGCTAATAGAAGAAAAATACATATAGAAAAAGCTTTTGAAATGGCAATGAATAATGAATTTGAATGTGCTGCAACTCAATTACTAATTATGAAATACTATTTAAAATACTATAAAAAATAATATTATTTGCATTCACCTATACTAATAACTTCTTCATAAATATCATTATTACTTTGAGTATAATGATATTTATATATTCCATTTTCTAAATCTACTGTAAATGTTATTGAATATTTATTTAATTTTGGAGTAACAATTAAACCATACTGTCCTTCAATAAATTTAATTTTATAATCAAGAGCAATATAATCACTTTTATTTTCTTTAATAATTAAATGTGTCTTGTCCAATTTTAAATTAAAATCAAGATTTCCTTCTGTATTACTTGAATTTTCATTTAAAAAATAAAGACTTCCACTACACTTATATTCTTTGTTAAAATCAAAAGATTGTGAATAAGCGTTAAAAGAAGATAGAATTGTTGTTAGTAGTATTATTTTTTTCATAATAATATTATAATTCAATATAAAAAAAAATCAAATAATATAAAAGCATATATTAATAAAATAAAATAAGTAGTTGATTTTCAATAAATAAAAAATATATTAAAAATATAACAATAAAAAAAAATATGATAAAAAAAATATTATTTATATTCGCTCTATTAATATCAAATCCATTACATTCTCAAATTTGGAAACATGAAATAAATGAAATATTAATAGAAGAAGAAATAAATATAAATAATTTTAATAAAATAGTAGAAGAAATAAAGCCATATACACAAAATAAAAAATTCAAATCAGCAGAAGAAGCTTCAGAAGTTTATTATCGTCTTGAAAGATTAATTCTAATAACAAATTATTTGCTAAATTCAAAAATAAAATGTGATAAAAAAGAACTAAATAGTATAAAAACAAAATTAAATAATTACTCAAAAAAATTAAGATAAAAAATGAAAGGAAATATAATAGCAGTAACTTTAATAATATTATTTTTCTCAATTATGTTGTTTTTAATACAATATAGTTCTTTGTATCCAGCTTACTTTTATGGAATATCTGAAACATTAAATGAATCAGAAAATTCTAATATTAAATATGAATATTTAAATAATAAAAAAGTAAAAACAATATTTATTGAAGGAGATTCTAATAAGCCATTAATTATATTTTTTCATGGTAATTATGAATTAATTGATAATAATTATGATTATTTTAAAGAAATAAATGAAAAAACTAAATTTAATGTATTAATGATTGAATATAATGGATATGGAAATTCAGAAGGTTATCCTTCTTTAAAATCAACAAATAAAAGTATAATAGAATGGTTGGAAAAAAACCAAAAATTTAAAGAATATATAATATGGGGCAAAAGTATAGGTTCCGCTCATGCTTATGATTTTGCTATGAATAATCCTATTTACTCTGATAAATTAATAATACAGTCAGGTTTTTTATCTCCTTTAAATGCGATAACTAATAATGAAAAGAAAGCTAAATTATTAAGTTATTTAATGTTTTTTGATTATGAAGCAAAAAATAAAATTAATAAAATAATAAAAAACAATAATATTAAAAATATATTAATTATACATGGAAAAGAAGATGAATTATTTAATATAAAATATGCAGAAGAAACTTATAATATTTTTAAAAATAAAATAAATACCCAAAAGATGTTTGTTAATGGAGGGCATAATAATATTAAAATAAAAGAAAAAGAATTAATTGAATTTTTAAATTGAATTATATTTATAATTTTTATAAAGAGTTATAATTAAAATTTACCAAAGAACAAAAAATTAAGTGTATAGAAATCATAAACTATTTTAATAATTCAAAAATAAATAAGGATATAACAAAAAAGCAACCTTAAAAGGTTGCTTTTTCTGGCTCATTCCTGTTGCTAAGTGAGCTTAATTCTCCGCTCTTAGTTGCTTTTATGCAGCTAGTTGAGCACCAAATGTTTCATCATTTGCGTTTATATTTAATTTAACTTTATTCACAAGAGTTATTTCCTCTTGAATTGTCCACATTACCTTTCAAACTTGTCAAATCCAGAACATCCCCATAGTAAAAAAATAAAATGGTGGAGATGAAGGGAGTCGAACCCTTGTCCAAATAAGATCAGCTTTGCTTCAACCAATCAATGAGTATATTATAAGTTGTTTAGTTTAAAATGTCAAGAAAAAAATGATGTTTTTATAAAAATATATGATAAAATGTTTATAACAAAAAGAATTGATTAAATGGAAACTGTTATTTTTTATACTATTCAACTATTAGGTATAATTGCAACCGCATTTTATCTTTACTCTGATAATGAATCTCTCCCGCCTAAAGACGGGAGTTTCCCGTTCTTCTATGGTGAAAGTTAACCAAATGAAGACTTATCTTCATTCTTGTTTTAACTTGCTCTGTTTGTCGATGTTTGCCACAATGTAAGTGGTCTTATATCGGCTCACTTAATAATAAGACCACTCATTATTAAGCAAACGGACGCAGAATATCGCTATTCCCTAACATCTAAGCAAGGTGATTTTTTACGTAAAGTTGATTCTCCCTCTACGGAAAGTACTTCCTCTTTCTTTTTTCTTATTGATATTTTTTTACGAGGTTTCTTGGTTGAGAACTTTTCCTCTTTTATATCATTTATTCCATTTAATTGTATTACTCTTGATGCATTATAATCCGCATTTTCTTTTTTATTACAATCTAAGCATATTAATGTATCTTGTGTTGGTCTTATTGTATTTTTGCCTTTACATACATAATGTGTTTTACTTGTATAAGCGGGATGCGTATCATAATACGCTTTACCTTCAAGGTTAAGCTTATACTTAGTAAAATTACCTAACATACCCATATTTACATTTAATATTGCTCTATTTAATCCACTTTTAGCATTAGCATTGTTTCTTATATATTTACGTCCATTAT
>Ga0208300_100387_pt1 | contig 34085 bp, 28 predicted proteins | sample 23_taG_FD_184096 | JGI IMG/M metagenome (GOLD analysis project Ga0208300, IMG submission 184096) | Marine viral communities from Cariaco Basin, Caribbean Sea - 23_WHOI_OMZ (SPAdes) (version 2) | ecosystem: Environmental > Aquatic > Marine > Oceanic | place: Caribbean Sea: Cariaco Basin...
CTTTCACGATTTTGTATCCTTTCAAAACTCGAATGATATTCTAAGTATATATAAAGGTTTGGCTGAATCCAGTAAACATATGCTAATACTAATTGGAGCATATCTATGAGCACAATATTTAACTACACGGACCTGCTATAAATAACGCTAACTTACAGCCAAAGATTCAAGTCCTCACTAGGACGCCAACCCCATACAGACTATCAAATGAAAAACCAATCTAAAAAAGTTGCATCAACACAAAAAACACCCATTTATACGAAATTTGGCATAGCGATTATAGTTATGCTCGTAAGTATATATATATTTAACCCAGACATACTTCTTAAGGGAACTGTCTCTCTAGTGAACCGCCCCGAGATTGTCGGAGACTTAACTCTCCGAGAGAATACGACAATGAAAACACGAAACTATACTTCTGAAATGAAAGATCGAGCCGTCCGTAGCTAATTGAAGCTAAAGACGACTACACATCCACATGGTCAGCCATCAAAGCCATAGCGTCAAACTTTGTGTAACTGCTATTTGTTAACAGGGCATAAGCAGTTACACAGAATCTGGGATGGTCTCGCAAATATCTTAACCATAAGATACTTATCCAATAGAATTAAGCTGCACTATTTAACAGTTAATGTCTAATTTTAAGCATTCTGATTTATTAACGGAATTATCATTAAAGTTTATGCCAATCTTCAATCGCTTTGTACCCAGTTTCTAGTCCTACATCATAGCTATAACGAATTTTAGCTTTATCTTTAGATAATCGACCCGCCATATTTTTCAAGTCGGGTGGGCAAACTTCTAAAAACTTCTGTGGTGATGCAGAATGTAAAAATTGCACCGCATCATTATAACGTTGGGTTCGTGTTAATAAGCTTTGGGCAAAACCATATCGTTGCTTAGAAAAATATTTAGCCAACAGCTGATCGCCCTTGCGACCTGCTTTATAGTAATTGTGAGGACGAGTACGGATCACCATTAGCTTAGCAACACGATCTTGTTGAGCGGCCCAATGCACAGGCAAAGCATCAGCTACACCACCATCGAAATAAGGTTCGCCAAATATCTCGACCGCTTGACGAGTCAGCACTGGTATAGAACTTGATGCTCTTAATCCATCCAAAATATTGTCTTTACAGGCTTTAATATAGTTAGCTTCACCTGAAATAGCGTGTGTTAGCACCATGTAAAACTCAGCATGACTGGCAAATAATTGTGCCTGATTTAGTGGATGCTCTTGTTCCACCACGTCCCACATCCACTTTAGATCCAGTAAGTCCCCACCTTTAAGGAAACGACCATAATGGATAAATTCAGGTCGAAGTGAATGATCTAAGTAAATCTGCAGGGTGCGACCTTGTTGCGCAGCTAAATAGTTAGCAACGTTCGTTGAGCCTGAGGACACCCCCACACAAAGATCAAAAGGATTAAATTGTTGTTGTAAAAATGCGTCTAAGACACCACTGGTAAATGCGCCACGCATTCCACCACCTTCAACTACAAGTGCTTGTCGATGTTGTTTAAGCATTGAAAACCTCGAATTCTTGTAAATACTACCTTTTTAACTTAACCATTACATAGAGTAATTAAGTGAAGCGCCTCGAGTATATCGGAGGCTGATACTTTTCCAAAGAACCATCTTAAACTACCTAGCTCCAAATTTTACTCATTCAAGTAAAGCTCAGCCATCCCGTCGAGCCTAGCTTTCACCTCTTTCCAATGCGGCATGACTTGAGTTAATAAGCGCCAAAAATGCTCACTATGATTGTGCTCAGCGATATGACACAGCTCATGCAATATCACATAATCAATGCATTCTTTTGGTGCTTTGACTAAGTGCGGATTGAGGATTAAATTACCTTTATTTGAGCAGCTTCCCCATTGTTTTTTCATTACTATTAACTTCAATGAAGGATTATTTTTTACCCATGAGGCCTTATTTATCAAGGCCTCAAGCCTCTCTCTAGAGACCGACGTAAATTTATCTTTATACCATTTATCAATCAAGCTTTTCACGAGAATCGCTCGTTTTTCAGCGTCTAATTCAGAATCATTTTGAGACAATTCTACATGTAACTTACCGCGACTGAGCTTCACCGTACTGTTTATTTTATCGTTAGTTTTTGCATCGGTTATCACTTTTAACACATAACGACGACCCAGATAAAACTGGGTCTCACCACTGATATAACGTTTAGGCAATACGTGATCTTGTTGCTTTGCAAATTCTTGTAGGCTTTGCCATATCCAGCGAGCACGCTTCATCATGGCGTCATGTATTATCTCGTCACTGGCATCAACAGGCGCTGTGGCGACTACACGCTGATCAGGATGTACCTTGATGACCACTTTGCGAGGTTTGCTCTTTTCGTTAATAAGCGTATCGCTTCTAGACTTATTTTTTGTGTCTTTACGCACGACTTCATAATGGATCTTATCTTCACCATAATAAAAGTTGCCTGTCTCAGTCATTGCCTACTACCCTCTTGCTGCTCGTGGGCTACTTGTCTCTCTCGACAGCCCAAGTCGGGTAATCTTTAGCACCTCTTCAATGAGCTGTTGCGCTTTATCAATACCCAAGTCAGCAAACAGCATTGGCAATAATCGTCTATTAATCGCATTTTCAATTTCACTGGCATTGATGGAATATTCCGCCACATTCGTTTTGACTACTTCATCAATCTCAAAGGCGTAAGCGACCAGCTTGTCATTATCTAGCTCTTTATCCGCTAAGAAATCAGCGTCAAATAAATGCTTAAACAAACCAAAATAAGCCTGAGCATGTTTATTTAATTTGCCATTGTCATCGATAAATTCATTCGGTACATCAGCAACATCGCGGTCTTTGACGGCCTGCTCAAAGTCAGCAAACATCATGTACTGCTTCACGGGTGCATCGAACATCGCTTTAGCTTCTTCAATGGCTTTTTTTAGGAGCTTAGAGAAGTACTCTTGCGCATACGGATCATCAGCCAAATCTTGCTCAATCATCTTAGTCACACGACCTGTAATTTTATCGGTTTGGTTGCGTGCTTCATCATCACTTAATTCTTCAGGCTTAACATCCTTGCCTAAATTGCCGACCAAGTAAGCCCCTTTCGCCTCTTTAACCTCAAGCCCTGCAATGTGCTTATCAAGTAAGCTACGAATATCCGCTTCATACTCATCATAGTCGATGGTTTCATCAGCATCTTCACGAACTTGCTTACGTAGATTGATAAAGGCTTTTAGATCGGCTTTGTAGCGATCACGCTTGCTATCAAATGATTTATCTGCAAAGAAAGATGCTGATTGCAGCGCAATCTTCATGGCGTTAGAAAACTCGGTCAAAGCAGCATAAAAGTCATCACGTTCTTTAAGCTTGCTATCGACTACTCTGCCATCGATATCCTGCATCTTAGGTGCTAGCACTTGCCTTAGCGCTTGCCCATCCTGTTTGTTTTTTACCGATGAAAAGATAGCCCACAGCTCGCTATGTAGTCTTGGCAGCTGCTTGTACTCAGTATCCATGGCGTTATACAGACCTTTGAGGTCTTCGATATCAAAGCCACCTTGCGTACGTTCCGCTAAGTCTTGATATTTCTCAATGGTGATATCCAGCTCTTTTAGGATGCCACGATAATCAATCAGATAACCAAAACGTTTCTTCTCATGCAAGCGGTTCACCCGTGCAATGGCTTGAATGAGGTTATGCTGCTTTAAAGGCTTATCAATATATAAAACGGTGTTCTTTGGCTCATCAAAGCCCGTTAATAGCTTATCAACGACGATCATAATGTCAGGACCATCGTCCTGACTAAAGGCTTCTATGATGGCTTTGGTATACGCTTTTTCATCACCGCCGAAGTCTGCGGCGACATTATCTTGCCACCATCTTTGTACGATGTCTTTTGATTCGCCATCGACAGTGTCATGCCCTTCACGGGTATCAGGTGGTGACATAGCGACCACTGAGGTCACTTTGCCAATCTTATCTAATGCCATTTTATAGCGAATAGCTGAGGCTTTAGAGTCACAAGCCAGTTGACCTTTTAGATGCTGCTGTTTAAAGTTTTGAAAGTGATCAGAGATGTCATGAGCGATCAGCTCAATACGACCTTCAACCTGATAGATTTGACCTTTTTGCGAGAACTTACGTTTGAGATCACTCTTTTGATCATCGGTAAGCTTTTGGGTGATGCGGTCAAACCACGCATCAATGGCAGCATCATTGGTATTGAGCTCAGGGATACGCTCTTCATATAACAGTGGCGTGACGGTTTTGTCTTTGACCGCTTGTTGCATGGTGTAAGAATGAATGATGCTACCGAATTTGTTTTCGGTCTTATCATCTTTTAATAAAGGCGTACCGGTAAAGGCAATAAAAGCAGCGTTTGGCAGGGCTTGTGCCATGCGAATATTATTCTCACCGTTTTGGCTACGGTGACCTTCATCGACCATGACAATGATATTTGGGCTGTCGTTATAGCATTCATCATACTTAACGGCTGAACCAAACTTGTTAATAATGGAGAAGATAACGCGCTCATTACCATGACCGATTTGCTGCGCTAGGCGGCGACCAGAAGTTGCCATCGCATCCGACTTATCGCGATCACTAAGTACGCCGCCTGAGGCAAAGGTTTTACTAAGCTGAGTTTCAAGATCAACACGGTCGGTGACGACAATGACTCGGCACTTCGCGAGCGCTTCTAACCAAATAAGCGCCTTAGAGAAAAACACCATCGTAAAGGATTTACCACTGCCGGTGGTATGCCAAATCACTCCACCTTGCCGACTACCCGACTTACCATCAGGGCCGTCAAACGTGCTGATTCGTTCAATTAGAGCTTTGATACCAAAGACTTGCTGATAACGAGCAACAATTTTGCCAGCCTTTTTATCAAACAAAGTGAACATGCGCGTCATCTCAAGCAGACGCTCAGGCTGCAACAGACTGATGATTAAGCGGTCTTGGTCGGTAACCACCAAATCACCTGCATTAATCAGCGATAGGTATTGTTTTTTAGCAGAGGAAGGACGATGAGCAAACAGATTCTCAATCCGCTCAGGACTGAGTGCTTGATTTTTTAGACGGGCAAACTCAGGCTCAGAGATCTCTTCTTCAACCCATTTTGCCCAAAACTTTTCAGGCGTACCACAGGTAGCATAAAGACCGTCATGACCATTCACCGCTAGCAATAACTGGCTATAGGCAAATAGATGCGGGATTTGTTTTTGACCTTGGTTACGGATGTGCTGGGAGACGGCTTGCGTGTTGGTTGATTGCCACTCTCTACTCGAGTCAGGACGTTTGGCTTCAATCACTGCCAACGGTAGACCATTTATGAAGCAGACGATATCAGGAATGATATTACCTGTCCCTTCAGCATTCTGTACTACCAGCTCTTCGGTAAAGTGAAAGCTATTATTATCGATATGATTCCAATCTATCAAGCTGATGGTTTGCGAGGTTTTTTTACCGTCGATAAACTCAGTCACCGTCACGCCATAGAGCATGGCGTTATAGAGCTTTTCATTGGCGAGTTGCAAGCCTAAGTTCATCGCTGGGTTTAGCTCGTGCATGATCTTATCAATGGCACTGTCGGATAAATGATGCGATGTGCCTTCAAACATAAAGGTTTGCTTGGCTAAGAACGCACGCATGATGGGCAATAACACCACTTGGTTGGTGGCTTTATTAGCATTCACCTGATTAGCGAGCAGCTTATTGCTACGCATGGCATTGCATTGGTTAGGTGGAATAAACTCATAGCCGAGTGTAGTAAGTAAGGTTAAGGCAGGAATTTTTGAGCTGAATTCTTCGGCGAAGTTGAGGCTTTTATTAAAATTAGGGTTGATCATATCTGCCAACTTTATACATAGCGTTTGTTTGGTTGCTTGTTTAGTTTTATCGATTGTAGCCCAAACACCATAAAAGATGTCATAAAAAAGGCAAAGAAAAACCGCCAAGGTTGCGCGTTACCCAAAGGGCACTAAGCGTGGCGGTTATGTTGGGTATAGATTAGTTGATTACTGAAAATGTGTCAATAAACCTCTTTATAAATATTTTCGCAAATGGGTAAAGTTAATAGCTTCTATGCCATGCCCTGCTGCAAACCCATATAAATCAAGATCGGCGGTTAATAAGACACATTTATCTAAATGGCAAATATCAAATAACGCAGCATCCGATAATCCTAGCTTAATAAAGGCAGGGCTAAGTATGATTTGCTTAGCGGATAAATACTTTTCATCGACTGTAACAACAAACTGACTCAGATAACCAAATAGTACTTGCCGCTTTTTTCCTGTGAACCAATCGAGCAAATTCGCAGTTTCTGTCAAGACTTGGGCCGTAGTAATAATAGATTTAAAACCCAGTAAAGTCTTATCCAATATCTTAGCATCAGCTGTCGTGTATGCTCGTGTACGACTAAACTTTTCAACTTCCCCATCGCCAAGCTGAGCCACCAAATACATCGTTAACAGATTGGCATCAAGCAAAACTCGTTTCGACTTGTCAATATAATAATGCGTCACTGTTAACCTACATCACGTATTAACATACCTTTAAAAGCCCCATCTTCGGCACCGATACGAAACGTTTTATATTCGCGTAAGGTTTCTTTTTCTATATTACTTGGCGCAAACGCACTTATTGCTGAAAAACGATTCGGTGTGGTTTCCGTCGTTTTTACTCGATGAGAGTCATAGCCTAAAGTAATTCGCCATTCATTGTCAGACTCTTCAAATACGACTTCTTCTAGTCCTAGATTTTTGATGTTCTCGCCTTCAAACAAATCTACCGCAAATTGTCTAGCAAGTTTTACAGCTTCGGTGACTTCAATCATGTTATCCGCTCCTATTAACGTTTCATTTATTCTAAACTATTTAGATGCGCTAGGGTGGCTGAAACGTACTCTACCTAATATCAGCTTTCCCCATCAACCACCACCCGCTTCTTACCCGTCAACAACACCTGCATCAACGCCTTTTTCTCTTGCTGTAAATCAGCCAATTGCTGCTCAAGCAATTCGATTTCTTTATCGGCGTTGGTTAAGACGGTGGCGATTTTTTGTTGTTCTTTAACTGAGGGCAACTTTATTGGCATTTTCTGGAACATTGGCAATCTCAAAGACTTAACAGTACTACCAACCGCTTGAGATAAGAAATAGTAGCGATAATAACCAATATAATAAAAGAGAAATTTACCATAAGCATTTTTAAAATCCATAATTGCATAGGTACGTTGATGAAGATCAAACTTACCTTCAAAATACTTTGGCACAAAATCTTGCCCTTCCCCTCCTACGATTACTGCTTCAGCATCAAACAAAAATATTCCGCTAGTTCTTACATCAATAGAACGGTCAAAAAAAGCATATTTACCTGTCAACGAAGAATCTTCTCTGTTTGAGTTTCCAGTAGTGATATGACTAATTTCACCCAACTTAACCTCTTCCCACTCACCCTCAAACCTTTTCCCCGACTCATCAAGCAAACGCTTTTTACCCGTCAGCAATTGCTGCATCAACGCGCTTTTCTGCTGGGTACTATTCTCAATCAAACGCTCGGTGGTACTAATCGCTTTATCCCAAGTCGATAGAATTTTGGCGATTTTTTGTTGTTCCTGTTTTGACGATGCCACCATAATAGGTAGTTCAGAAAGTATAGTGGTATTTAGATTTAGCATTGTCTGCCCAACGGCATTCTGCTCTAGCCACTTTCTTACTGTACTTTTTTGCAGAAAGTAAGATAAAAATAAAGCTGAATTTTCTTTACTAATAGAGGCTTTTAAACATCCTGTTCCACATAGTGCGCCTTCAGATTCTTCTGTTATTAAACCAAATCGAGCAACATCACCCCTTCTACTAAATAAAATATCGCCTTTTTTTAATTTATGCTTAACAAGGTCATCAGCTCTAGTTTCTGGTATTTTTGCTGCACTATTAATATCTGCTCTGCCGTCAATCAAATCTTTCGGCATTAAAACTGGAATGCCTTCATCTGTATATTCGTGAGCATGAAGTTGACTACCGAAAGGTCCAGTTTGAATTTTACTAGAAATATCACCAAGTGAAGTTAGTTTCCAACCATTAGGCACCATAACCCAACTCCTTCAAATATCTTGCCATCTCATCCTCTAACAGGTTTAACTCTGCTTTAAGCGCCAAACGCTCAGCACGAACCGCCTCCAAATCAATCTCCGCCTCCTCTTCAAAGGTATCGACATAGCGTGGAATGTTTAGGTTAAAGTCATTTTCTTTTATCTCATCAAAGCTCGCTAGATACGCATATTTATCAACGCTTTCCCGCGCTTTATACGTCTCAATAACCCTAGCAATATTATCCTCAGTGAGCTGGTTTTGGTTTTTACCTGATTTAAACTCATTACTGGCATCGATAAATAAGACTTTGTCATCAGTTTTATTCTTTTTAAAGATGAGAATTGCGGCTGGAATACCGGTTCCAAAAAATAACTTCTCAGGCAGACCAATCACCGTATCAAGCAAGTTTTCTTCGATGAGTTGCTGACGGATTTTGCCCTCAGACGACGCACGAAACAGCACGCCATGCGGTACGACCACACCCATTCTGCCAGTGCTAGGTTTCAGCGTTTCGATCATATGACTGATAAAGGCATAGTCGCCCTTGGTCTTAGGCGGCACACCGCGATGGAAGCGACCATAGGGATCGCTGCTGGCATCTTCATGACCCCATTTATCCAGTGAAAACGGCGGATTGGCAGTGACCACATCGAACTGTAATAAGTGCTTGCCGTCCTTATCAAGTAGCAGCGGATTGCGGATGGTATCGCCCCACTCGATTCGGTGGTTGTCCTCACCATGCAAAAACATATTCATCTTGGCCAGTGCCCATGTCGAGCCAATGGCTTCTTGACCGTATAGCGCATACTTCTTGGAATTTGAGTTTTTGCGAACCATCGCCCCGCATTTGATGAGTAGCGACCCAGAACCGCAAGCCGGATCACAGATTTCATCACCTTCGACAGGCTCAAGGATAGTCGCCAGTAAACTCGATACTTCTGGTGGCGTATAAAACTCACCCGCCGTCGCCCCACTACTGGCGGCAAAATGCTTGATTAAAAACTCGTAGGCATTACCAATCACGTCTAAACTGCCAACGCGCTCAACGCTTAGGTTAAGAATATCTTTGCCAAAGTCTTCTAATAAATGCCGCAGTAATTCGTTCTTTTGCTTTTCTTGACCGAGTTTATCAGTGTTAAAGCTAATGTCTTGGAAGACGTTTTTGAGCTTAGTACCGTTAGCCTCCTCAATCGCATGAAGCGCTTCATCGATACGTTGACCGTTGCCTGGCTGATGACGCTGCTCGTATAGATCCCAAAAGCTTGCGCCCTCAGGTAAGACAAAACGCTGCTTGGACATCATGGCATGGATCAGTTCTGGGTTGTCGCCAAACTGCTCAACCAGTTTGTTGTACTCATCACGATAGACGTCGGATAGATACTTGAGAAACAGCATGGTCAAAATAAAGTCTTTATAGGTATCAGCGCTGATGACGCCACGGAAGGTGTCACAGGCGTTCCATACGGCTTTGTTGATATCGTCTTGATTGATTTTGCTAATATTATTGGTGGTACTGGCAGGCATTGGTTATTCCTTAACGCGCTGGAAAATTGCTGGTTGTTATAGTGAGGTAATGATAGCAGGGTCTGAGATGGATATCTTAAACTGACAAGCATTTAATTATGAGATTCTTCAAAAATAGTGTAACATTTGTTTATTTTTATTTTGAGAAAAAACATGGTTTTAATGCGGTATTTTATCCAAAAAATGGCGACAGCAATAATAGCGCTGAGTATCAGCTGGTCAGCATTAGCGGCGGATTTTGAGTCTCTTAAAGCATTAGCTGAATCAGGCGATGCTCAGTCTCAGCTTGGGCTTGCGAAGCACTATCGGACGCTCGTAAGACCAGACTATCGTATTTTTAATAATGAACCTATCGACTTCTATAATGAAGATAAAGACGTAGACGACAATGCTAAAAAAGCGTTTAGCTGGTATTTAAAAGCAGCTAACCAAGGTAACGCTATCGCCCAAGCGAAAGTTGGCGGTATTTATCATGATGGTATATATGTCCCGCTAGATCATACCAAAGCTTTTGAATGGTATCAAAAAGCAGTTAAAGAAGACGTGGCAGAAGCGCAGTTTGGCTTAGCGTTAATATACGCTTACGGTAATGAAATACCTAAAGATCCAAAAAAATCGAAATACTGGCTTGAGAAAGCAGCAGCACAAGGTTATGCCCCTGCTTTGTTCCATCTTGCGTATGACTATCAAAACCATTATGGCGATGACGAAAGCCAGAAAAAAGCGCTTGAGATGTTTAAACAACTGGCGAATACAGAGAGTCGAAATAGTGAATATGCTGTTCGTTCGTACTATGCACTAGGCTTTATGTACTATGATGGTTATGGTACTGAAGAAGACTATAAAAAATCGGCATACTGGTATCAAAAAGCTGCTGAACAAGGTCATGATACTGCTCAACTGGAACTGGGAAGAATGTACTCTAGAGGTGAAGGCGTACAACAAAATCATGAAAAAGCCCTAAAATGGTATACAAAAGCAGCAAATCAAAAAAATGTCTTGGCACAAACAGGTCTAGCATGGATGTACTACCATGGTAACGATGTCGAACAGGATTATACGCAAGCTTTTAAGTGGTTGAACAAGATAGTAGAGAGTGGTAAGGACGACCAATCAATTCAAGCAATGCTTGCGTCGTTATACCTCAATGGTGATGGTGTCGCTAAAAATAATGCTGAAGCAATCAAATGGTACGGTAAAGCCTGTCAAAACGGCAATCGCTATAGCTGTAAGCAATATTTAAAATTAACCCAATAATAGAAATAAAATATATGAAAACAGTTGCATTCTATCTACTAGCTAGCCTAGCTTTAAGCGCTTGCACAACAGCAATGAATACAGGGATAACGAGTAATAACAGCAATCAAACCGTGACTGAATTTCCGGTTGAGACTGCAATGAATAACATATATACAAAAACGCGTAGTGAAGATCTGTCTACTGTTATGTATGGTCTAAAAATGGCAAAAGAATTTACAGTCATGCCCAAAGGTACAACTGTATTCAATAATCAGCAGGTACAGAGTGCCGAAGTAGTTACGGTTAGTTACGGTTAGTAAAGTCGAAGGACAGGTCGTTGATAAATCAGTAGGCGTAAACTATTTTACTTTAAATCCATTGGTTTTTCATGGCTTTACCAAAGATTCAGGCGAGTATTCTATAGCGACTCAAAGCGCGACTATTCCCAAGGTAGCGAGTGTTGGTGACTCAAGTACTTATCTTACAGAAAACGTCTATTCGGATAGTAGTAAAAGCCAACAAGTGGAAAAGTTCACTCAATCATGGTCGTTAACACAAGCGACTAAAGATACTGCTTGGCTTCGTATTACAAGCTCAGAGAACCTGTTAGTCGGTAGCGAGCCTGATGGCACAGTCGATGAATATTATAGAATTAATAGCAAGGGTGATTTATTAAATAGTGAATTGAATTTTACGTACCAAACACAAGATGGTTTTGAGATAATAGCTTATATGAGTGAATGATGGCGTCAATTTGAAACTTTGCAAAAATATCAATGCTAAGTTGAATCAACTTATATTTGCTACGTTATAATGCGGTAATTAGGGTATCACTCAAGACCATGCTGAATCTAGCAAATAGTACTGTAATGCTCACTGGAACGGCACAGTCAGTATAGAAAGTTATGATCATTTGAAGTGAGGCCTTATCGATAGCATAGGCAAAGTCTTTATCAAACCGCATTATGATGAAGTATTGTTCGATGTGAGCGATTATTTCTATATAGGAGTATTGAAAGGGGATATTTCAAAAATGGCTTAGGTACCATTTATTTAAAACCGAGTGAAATAACTGAGCTTATGTGTGATAAGTAAGACGGTAAGAGACAGCGCCGAACCTATGGCTGCGGTAAGAATATATTTGACACCAATCGACCTTAACGGATATGAGAACATGTTAATTATCTAAATAATAAGAATGACAGGAATACTGACAACCAAAGAGCGTTTTTTAGTGATAGTATATATTTGAGATCATATAACGGCTTAGAAATATTTAGTTACACTTAACCAAGGTATAAATTCCATTATCTTTTCGCATCCAATACTTGAGAGGTGTTGGTCTATAAGTTGGTCTATATACTTAATTTATAAATAAAAAGCTTTTAAAATCAACAACTTATATTATAAGTGCGACTTCCTCCTTCACCGCCAATCTTATAAAATCCTCTTGAATACCAGCTTTCCTATCTTGTCCTACTCTCTCCTAAACATCCCTTAAAACCTTTATACATAATGCGTCTAGCGTTTTTTTATGTCTGCTGTTTTCCCAAGCTATCCGAACATGACCCACCTATCCCGTGGCTTGTGTTGGTCTGCGATTTTTTTAGACCTCAAAATATGAACTGCTCTAAGAATCTCGTCGGTAGGTTTACTTGAGCCCGTCATTTTGAACCAGAAACGCGAGTGGCTCTATTTTTAGAACCGTAAAAATCAGCTGGCAAGAACTCTTTGACATTTACGCCTGACAAATAAATCTGGCCTTGCCTTTTTTATGGGTGAGGCCTTTTTTATGGGTAAAGGTATCAAGGTGATTCAAAAGGAAATTTTCGTAGTCCAATTGGGAAGTTTCTGAGTTAGCTTTCACGCCTCATTCTTTGGTGAAAAAATGTTTTACGTGTGGTTGACTGACCAAACTCTTCTCTCCTGCTCCTTCCGTTTTCCCTATTCCTTTATAGACCCAACTTTCCACGTAATCATTCGTCAACATCTCTGCCCTCTCATTCTCTTCCCCATCATTAAGCAGAAAGATGAATTTTATTCATTTTTTATTTAATTTACATCGTTTTTATTCATGTATTAGTTCAGGCATAATTCACCTCATACACAAATTTGGTTTTATCTCAAATAACAAGATCAGTTTAGGATGGCAGATTATCATGAGTAAAGAATTTACCTGTTCAATTAAGCGCATTCGTTTTGATGAAAATTATCATCCTGCAGACAGCACGCGTCTGACCACTAACTTTGCGAATTTGGCGCGCGGCGAGCATCGCCAAGAGAATTTACGTAAAACATTAAGAATGATAAACAACCGTTTTAACGCTTTGGCGCATTGGGATAACCCAACAGCAGACCGTTATTCTGTTGAAGTTGACATCATTTCTGCAGACATGGATATCGAAGGTAATGGCCATGCATTTCCTGTCATCGAAACGCTGAAAACAACGATTGTTGATCATAAAGACAACACCCGTATTGACGGTATGATCGGCAACAGTTTCTCCTCTTATGTGCGCGATTACGACTTTAGCGTCGTACTGCTCGAGCATTTCGAGAAAAATCCAGCATCTGCGCCACCAGAAGATTTTGGTGACTTACATGGCAAATTATTTCAATACTTATTGAACTCAGAGGCATATAAAGCCAATTTTCATAAAAAACCGGTGATTTGCCTCAGCGTGTCAACCAGTAAAACCTATTACCGTACGGCCAATCAGCATCCTGTATTAGGGGTTGAATATAAGCAAGATGACTACTCGTTAACCGATGCGTATTTTCACAAAATGGGCTTAACTGTTCGCTACTTCATGCCTGCAGATAGTGCTGCGCCATTAGCGTTTTATTTCGCCGGTGATTTGTTGAGTGATTACACCGATTTTGAGCTAATCAGTGCGATAAGCACTATGGAGACATTCCAAAAAATCTACCGACCTGAAATTTACAATGCCAACTCAAGCGCAGGTGACGTGTATCAACCAAGTTTGACCTACCAAGATTATTCACTGACTCAAATTGTGTATGACCGTGAAGAGCGCAGCCAAATGGCAGTAAAGCAAGGCAAATTTACAGAAGAGCAATTCATTAAACCTTACCAAGACATTTTAGAGCAGTGGGCTGCCAGCTATTCTGTGGAAAAAGGTGCGCTTAAAAAACATGCTGCCTAACTGTCCGATATATAAAAATTAAAATATAAAAAAAATGTGAAAAATGGATCAATATGAAACTATTATTACCGACATCTACCGCTGGCAGCTTACCAAAACCATCTTGGCTAGCAGAACCTGAAAAAATCTGGTCACCTTGGGCACTAGAGGGCGCGCACTTGATTGAAGCCAAACAAGATGCGCTACGTTTGACCCTGCAAGAACAAATGCATGCAGGCATTGATATTGTCAGTGATGGCGAGCAGACCCGTCAGCATTTTGTGACCACTTTCATCGAACATTTAGATGGCGTTGATTTTGAGAAGCGCAAGACCGTACGCATTCGTAATCGCTATGAGGCCAGTGTGCCCTCAGTCGTGGGTAGTGTCAGCCGTCAAAAACCTATATTTGTTGACGATGCTAAGTTTTTACGTCAACAAACCGATCAGCCTATCAAATGGGCACTGCCAGGTCCGATGACGATGATTGATACCTTGTATGATGGTCATTATAAAAGCCGTGAAAAATTGGCTTGGGAGTTTGCCAAAATTCTGAATCAAGAAGCCAGAGAGCTAGAAGCGGCTGGCGTGGATATCATCCAATTTGATGAACCGGCATTTAATGTGTTCTTTGATGACGTCAACGACTGGGGTATTGCCACGCTAGAGCGGGCAATCGAAGGACTAAAATGTGAGACGGCGGTGCATATCTGCTACGGCTATGGCATCAAAGCCAATAACGATTGGAAAAAAACACTGGGTTCAGAGTGGCGTCAATACGAGCAAGCCTTTCCTAAATTGCAGCAGTCGAATATTGATATTGTCTCTTTAGAGTGTCAAAACTCCCATGTACCCATGGATTTGATTGAGCTGATTCGCGGTAAAAAAGTGATGATTGGCGCCATTGATGTGGCAACCAATGCCATTGAGACCCCCGAAGAAGTGGCAAATACGCTACGCAAAGCACTGCAATTTGTCGATGCTGACAAGCTCTATCCTTCGACCAACTGCGGTATGGCACCGTTGTCTCGCGACGTGGCACGAGGCAAGCTGGCAGCATTAAGCGCTGGCGCAGCCATCGCTCGTCAAGAGCTGACCGTTTAGTTTTATTCATAAACCCTAGCTGGTTTGAGCTGATAAGTGACCTCAGTTATCAATGCACTTAAAGATTTAAAATTTAGGAGTTAAGCCATGATTGAAGCCACCGGTTTTAGAGATGCCATGTCTTTGTTAACAACCGCGGTCAATATTGTTACCACAAAAGGCCGCACTGGTGCACACGGATTTACCGCCTCTGCGGTGTGTAGCGTCACCGACACACCGCCAACCTTGCTGGTTTGCATGAATCAGACGTCCCGCTCACATGCCCATTTTATTGAGAATAGAACGTTAAGCGTTAATGTGTTGGGCGCACAGCACGAGCCAATATCCAACGCTTTTGCCTCTAAGTTGAGTTCGCAAGAGCGATTTGAATATGGCTCTTGGAGTACGTTAATCACAGGCGCTCCCGTCTTAGAAGATGCGTTGGTCAGCTTTGATTGTGAGATTGAGGACATTCAGCAAGTGGGCTCGCACAGCATCTTTATGTGCCGGGTGGTCGCCATCAGCCAAAGTGAGCAAGCAGAAAGTTTGGTGTATTTTAATCGTGCCTACTCTCGAGTTGGTCAAGTGGACCAAGTAGAAATCGCTTAAGTTAGCTTTTAAACTGACTTATTATCACTTAACTAAAACAACCATCGCACTAACTCTAAATAAGAAGCAAATATCCCGTGGAACTAATCATTTTTTTAATTATAGGCGCGCTAGCAGGATTTGCTGCGGGGCTATTTGGTGTGGGCGGTGGCACAATTATCGTGCCATTATTATTTATCGTCTTTACGCAAATGGGTTACAGTCCTGACAACATCATGCACTTAGCATTAGGTACGTCATTGGCGACCATCATTATCACCTCTATCAGCTCGTTAATGGCACATAATAAGAAAGGCGCCGTCATGTGGCCTGTTTTTAAAAATCTGGCACCAGGCTTAGCGGTTGGCTGCTTTTTAGGGGCAGGCATAGCAGGACAGATATCTGGGCTGTACCTCCAACTTATTGTTGGGGTGTTTTTGCTTTGGGTCGCCTACAAGATGTTTTTCGGTGGCAAAAAACAGCTCACAAGTCATGCTACCAATGCGAGTAGTGCCAATGATGCTAATACAGAACTGCCTTCAAAACCTAAGCAATTGGCAGCAGGTGGGGTTATCGGGATTGCCTCTGCCATTTTCGGTATCGGTGGCGGCAGCTTAACCGTACCTTATCTCACTCGTTATGGTGTGGTCATGCAAAAAGCCGTTGGTACGTCAGCTGCGTGTGGCTTACCTATCGCCATTGCCGGTGCATTAGGGTTTATGTTCTTTGGGATGCAGCAGCAAGTCAATGTGCCCAATACCATTGGCTTTGTGCACATTTATGCCTTTTTAGGAATTAGCATTATGAGCTTTTTTACCGCTAAGCTCGGTGCAAAAGTCGCCCATATACTATCGCCAGCGCTTTTAAAGAAATGCTTTGCAATATTACTAACTGTCGTGGGGTGTTACTTTATTTTTAAGGGAGTGCTTTGAGTACATTCTTCCTACTCTAGCATCACTTTGGATTGCGTTGCGATAATGTCTAAGTGGCTGGTAACGTCTTCTTCAGTTGATACTTATTATCTCCTGCTGCCTGAATGATTTTTATAAAAATGAGACAAAAGAAATGAGACAAAGACTATAAAAGCAACATAGTCGAGATAAAATTTTTATCAAAATCGGCGCTGATCGATCCATGAAAGGTGTCACAAACATTCCGTATGGTTTTATTAACACTGTCCTAGTTGATCATTTTATGCGCAGTGCTGGCAGAGATTATTTATTTCTTATCGCGCTGGAAAATTGCTGGTTGTTATAGTGCTGTAATAACAGCAAGGTCTAAGACGGTTGGCAGATGTCTTTGCTTAAAAATTGGATTATAGTAGATATTGATAATATTTATTTAAACAAATTGAGGGATTAAACCATGAAAACACTAGGATTGTGTGTGCTCACAGGGCTGGGATTAAGCGCTTGTGCTGGCGGTATGAATGGTGGGGCACTAGGTAATACCAATCAAAACAATATCGTTACGCAGTATCCTATTGAGACTGCTATGCTCAATATTTATACCAAACAACGGAGCGAAAAATTGGTGGCCGTTATAGGCAATCAAAGCGTCTCAGCAGACATCCAAGTTACGCCTAAAGGCAGCATGCGCTTCAACAATAAACCCGTACAAGGGGCCGAAGTAAACACGATCAATAAAGTAAACAACCAAATCACTGATCAGTCCGTCGCTATCAACTACTTTACCTTGAACCCATTGGTGTTTCATGGATTTACTGACAGTACGGGCAAGTATTCACTATCGAACCAAACGAGCACTATACCTAAGATGGCTACCATTGGTGACTCAAGCGCATTAATGACTGAAAATGTCTACGCGGACAACAGCATGCGCACAAAAATAGGCACTTACCACCAAGACTGGTCTCTGACTCGAGATACCAATAACACGGCATGGTTCTGTATAGAGACGTCAAGCAACTTGCTACTCAGCTATGATCCTGCAGGTACTTCCTCAGAATGCTACAAGATCAATGCCAAAGGCGATATTCTAGCGAGCAAGGTAACTATCAGTCAGCCTGCTAGTCATGGTACTAAACCGGTGACGTTTACTAGTCAGTAGTAGTTATCTTTGTTCCATAAAAAGTCACATAAAAAAAAATAAGAAAGATGGCGCCTTTAATTGGGGCCATCTTTTGAAGAACAAATCACCTAGATAAGCCATGTACGCTCTCTGTGTGACGGCTTATCTCGTGAATAAAAACAGAAATCCATCAGTCATGCGCGGCTTGCCATGCTCCCATTGACCCTAGGTAGATATCAATGTTTTCAAAACCACGACTAGCAAGCCATCCTGCCGCTACTGTCGCTCGAGCACCACTGGCACACATTACTGTATAGTGGCGGCTCGGATCGAGTTCTCGCCAACGTTCATTTAGATGCCCAACATAGATATGCTGTGATCCTTCAATCGCAGTGGCATTTCGTTCATCAATATCGCGAACATCAAGCAGTGTCCAGCATTCAGCGTTATTAAGACGATCCTCAACCTCAGACGTGCCGATCATAGGAGTTTGTTGTATCTTTTCACCCTGTGCAGCAGCCGGTACCACGCCCACATAGCCACCCACTACATTATCAAGGGCGATTCGTACCAGATGCTCCATGGCAGTAGCAAGCTGCTCTTCATCAGAGGCAATCAGTGCGATGCTTTGTCCTTCTTGCACAAACCAGCCAGCAAACGCAGGGAGCATATTTACAGGTAAGCTCATAGATCCAGGCAGGTGCCCTGAAGCATAAGCCATCGGCTCACGAATATCGATAAAATGATCAGCATCACAGCTGTTCAGTTGATCAAGCGAAAGGTTACGCGGGCGCATCACGGTTGGCGGCGCATCACCACCTTCCATATTGAGGCGCTCCATCAGTCGAAAATAGGGCGGCTGATAATGATTTTCACCAACCTTAAACTCAATAAAAGCATCCCGGTCGGTAATCTGTAAACGCGGGTTATTCAATCTCTCGTGACCAACGGTAGAGAACTCACGCTCTGCCATGCCTGACCCGCAGACGGACCCGGCACCGTGCGCTGGGTAAATGATGGCTTGATCACCTAAAGCAAGGATATCTTGTAGTGAGTCATAAAGCAGACCTGCAACTTCTTTGCGGCGATCAGGATAAAAATCAGTACGGCCAACATCACCAACAAACAGGGCATCACCAGTAAAAACGCCTACCGCCTTCTCTGGATAAGCACTATCAAACAGAGCATAAGCAAGGTGGTCATCAGTGTGGCCGGGCGTTTCTAGTACACGGATTTCAAGTTGACCGAGAGTAAAGCAATCACCGTCACGTGCGGTCTGCGCATAGGCAATCGGTTTCTCTGGATTGGGACCATGCAGTACCGATGCGCCCGTCAACGTTGCTAAGATCGGCGCGCCAGAAACCAAATCTTCATTACGATGCGTCTCAAAGATATGAGTGATCTGAAGTCCTGCTGCTCGTGCCTTCTCTACATATATCGCACAATCACGACGTGGGTCGATCACCGCGGCCTGCCCGCCTGATCCCACTAGATAAGATAAATGTGAAAGACCAGGTGTTTTAATCTTTTCTAATAGCATAGCCTTGTCCTTATTATTAAATCAACTAAACGCCTGCTCTTGACAGATAAACACTGTTAGAATGACGCGAAGCCACGGTATTTAATAAAACTAGCACACACTCAAGGCAGCAATCAATATACAATAACATATATTAACCTGATTATTTTTAAGACTCTCTACGCTTCTGCCGTATGGTTCGGCCACCGTTTCTGTGGTTTGAACTCACTTAGTGCCTTATACTTTGTTAGATTTCAATTTTTATCCTTATATATCCTTAAAAACGATATTGCTAATGCTTGATATTAATGAGCATCCAAGCTTTACTCGGCATCAGGTTTGTCATGCACGCCGAATTTTTCTATCATCGCTTGGCTTGCTTCATTGAGACCTATCAGCTCAACGTCAGTCCCTTCGCGGCGAAACTTAATCATGACTTTGTCTATGGCAGCGACGGCCGTCACATCCCAAAAGTGCGCTCGCGATACATCAATGACCACTTTAGAGACAGACTCTTTGATATCAAATGAGTCAATCAAGCGCTCAGCTGATGAGAAAAAAACTTGTCCATCGACCTGATAATAACGCGTTCGTTCTGCTTCATCCAATTGCGTATGCACACTCATATAACGCTCAATCTTATTGGCAAAGAACAGGGCTGATAGCAATACACCAATGAGCACGCCGTACGCCAAGTTATGAGTCGCGACCACTACCGCAACCGTGGAGATCATGACGATATTACTTTGTAATGGCTTCGTTTTTAGCTCTTTAAAAGAACCCCAGTTAAACGTACCAATTGACACCATGATCATCACAGCGACTAATGCTGCCATTGGAATAATCTTTAACCAGTCGCTTAAGAACACCACCATCAATAATAAAAACACCCCAGCCACCAAGGTCGATAGACGGGTATAACCGCCAGATTTTACATTGATGATAGACTGTCCAATCATGGCACAGCCCGCCATACCACCAAAAAAACCACTGACGACATTGGCAATACCTTGACCTTTACACTCTTGGGTGCGATCACCTTTGGTATCGGTCAAGTCATCCACAATGGTCATGGTCATCATAGACTCAAGCAAACCGACGATCGCAAGACTGATGGCATACGGCAAAATAATGAGTAGAGTATCTAAGTTTAAAGGAATATCAGGCAGTAAAAATATGGGTAAAGTATCCGGTAGCTGACCCATATCATTGATGGTGCGCGCCTCTGCGCCTAATAAAATAGCGACTGCCGTCACCAGTACAATACTGACCAGCGGTGACGGAATCACTTTGCCGATTTTTGGGAGGTAGGGATAACCATAGATGATCACTAGACCGAGAGCCACAAGACCATAGACGTGTATTAGGTTTGAGCCGTCTTGCGGCATCAGCTCGGGGATCTGCGACATGAAAATCAAAATCGCCAAGGCATTAATAAAGCCTAGGACAACAGATTGAGAGACATACTTCATCAAATTACCCAGCTTTAAAAAGCCAAAGATAATTTGTATGACCCCTGTCAAGACACTGGCAGCCAGTAGATATTGCAAGCCATGCTCTCTCACCAGCGTGACCATGAGTAATGCCATCGCGCCGGTTGCGGCCGAAATCATCGCTGGACGTCCGCCAACGAACGCAATCACGACGGCAATACAGAACGAAGCATAAAGACCCACTTGGGGATCGACACCAGCAATGATAGAAAACGCAATGGCTTCAGGAATAAGGGCTAACGCAACGACCGTACCAGCTAAGACGTCGGCTCTAACATTGGATAACCAATGTTCTTTAATGGTGTTTAACATGTTGAACTCAGTTTTTAGAAACTGCTTTAGCCTGTCAATAATCGCGATATTTGAGATAAGAAATATCTCAAATAAGAGATACCTAAAATAAAAGGTCCAACACATTTTTAACTAGGCACAACGCCCATTAAATAACGAATACAAAAATGTGAACCATGATATTTAGCGAGTTATTGTCATAACTTGCCTTTAATAGCTTGCTCTTAATAACTCAATAGATAAATCGATTATGGATACAAACATTAAAGCCGTGCACGTGCACAGGAAAAAGCGTCAGACGCTCTATGAGAGTAATTGCTATAGGGAGCAATTATTTACTGAGGAGGGGGAGAGACAACTAGATTGGCATATTCATCTTTATGGTAAGGTTTACATCGCATGACATGCTGTGACCTTGTCACTATTATAACGAGGCCTATAACTAGGCGCCACAGCAACGTCCTTTTAATAATGGCACTAATGTTAGCACACTAGCACATTCAAAGTAAGACACTATTAGACTGGCAGCGATGCTGTCGGACAAAAAATAGACTCTATACGCTCATCATTCTACCAGAAAAGAAAACCCTAAGCCGTCATTGAAAGGGCTTAGGGTCAAGTAGAACCTCAGCACTTAGTCATCACTATCCGCGGCGCGGGCTTGACTGCGAATGATATTACCAGTCGTGCTGTCAATAACGATTTTATAAACCTGATTGTCTTTACCAATTTCAACCTTATAGACAGGTTTGCCAAAATCTGTCTCGAACTCAGCTTCTAGCACGGTACCTTTTAGGGTTTGGTTGGCCTTGCTGATGGCTTGCGTCAAGGTAAGTTTGGCTTGTTTCATGGATTTGTATTCTGCCATATCTTCTTTATCTAAGCGCTCTACTTCCTCTTTTGTGACCTTACCTGTATTGGCGTGGACTTTTACTTCCTGTTCATTATTATTGGTAATAATTTTGATCTCGTAATTTCCATTTACCGTACGATCTTCTTGATCATACCCTACACTGACGATGTCCCCTTTCACTGCCTTATTGGCGAGTAACAGCGCTTGCTCTAGATCAATCTTACTCTGTGAAGCCGCCTGTTGTTCACTGCTCGGTGCCTTGGTGGTAGCAGCTTGACTGACTGCCACAGTTACCACACTGATACTGGCCATACTTAGTGCCATTACGAGAGGTTTGCTCAATGTTGATAGTTTTTTCATAGTGTTATCCTAGAGTGCTCCAATTTTTCTAAAGACTGTTTATGAGTTTAGACAGTGCCGTGCAACCTGCCTACCTTCATAAGATATTGATTTCGATTTGAATAATGACATAGAGTCAATTGGGATGTCTAAGTGATTTATGCTGTCAAAGCGTAACTGCTCGATTTATTTAGAGATGCCACGCTTCGACTACAGCTATGAAAATACTGGGGTTTTTAGTGATAACAAACGCTATTTAACAAGCGCTCTTTGCAAAACATAAACCACAAATCTGGCCTCAGTCCTAAACGCCTCTTTTTCAACGGTGGCCACTAACGCTTGTCTTTTCTCACTTTTGGCACGATAGGCATACGGGGTCATGGTCATTAGATCAGCCAAATCATCGGCTGACAAAGACATCTCAGCACTGACGCGATAAGTATTCATCAGAGTAAAATATGGGGCTAATTCTTGTAGGAACTTATCTGAATCGTGCTCGCGGACGCTATCAAATAACGCCTCACGCATTGACGCTAAATGCCCCTCATCTGGTTTGGCAATGATTAAATAGCCATTGTCAGTCAACACCTCAGCAAAAGCCTTAGGCAAAATCGGACTAAAAATACTGCTGATACCCGTCATACTGTGAGCACGTAACGGTAGATGAGCGGCGCTCGTTACGAGGGGATAAATGGCGGTTGCCTTGTCGGTGTTATCTGTGTTTTTCTGATACCAAAGCCTTCCCGCCGCCTTGCTCTCTTTCGCCAATTCAACCAATGCAGGCTTGCTGATGTCAGCTGCGATTAAGGCATCTATGGTATCTGGCGTTATTTTTGCCATAGCCTGCGTGTAGTAGCCCTCACCGCAACCGATATCTAACCAGTTCACAGGCACGTTATGCGATGTCGCTACTGGCTCACGCTGCGCGAGTAACTGCCCCATTGTCTGACCAATTAACGCTTGCAACTTTTTATAATGTCCCTTATTCAAAAAGCGCTTTCGCGCCTCGATAGACGCTTGGCTATCGCCTGGGGCCTTGGACTTCTTTTGTTGCACGGGCAACAGATTGACATAGCCCTGCCGCGCCACATCAAAAGTATGGACAGTTTGTTTAGGGTTTAAGCTGCCATCACAGCGCCACGTATCTAACGCGGGCTGTAGTGGTGATTGACAAAGCGGGCAAACAAATAAGGACACAAGCATCTCAAGATCATCGCAATATGGCGAGTATTTTAACAAAGTTCAGACTCGCTAAGTAATAAAAGGCGCAATAAAAAAGCCACCTCAATCACATGTGAGATGGCTTTTGATTGAATGATAAAACCATCAATCAGGTATGTCTGCTTTAACGCAGTTTGAGCGTCATTAACCCAAGGATGACCAATATGATGGCAATGATCCAAAACCTTGCCACCACTTGCGTCTCTTTCCAGCCAATTTCTTCAAAGTGATGATGCAGTGGTGCCATACGAAAGACGCGTTTTTTGCGCAGTTTATACGAACCAACTTGCAACATCACTGACAGTGCTTCGGCCACAAATAGCCCGCCCATAATCGCAAAAGCAATCTCTTGCCGCGTCATGACGGCTATGGTACCGAGCATCGCACCCAGTGCTAGCGCCCCAACATCACCCATAAACACTTGCGCTGGATGAGCATTGAACCATAAGAAACCAAGTCCGGCGCCAATCATCGCACCGCAGACAATAATCACTTCAGAGTTGTAAGCAATATAAGGCACATGCAAGTAATCAGCAAAACGTACGTCGCCTGACACATAAGCCATGGCACCCAGACCTGCCGCGACCAAGACCACAGGCAAAATTGCCAAGCCATCCAAGCCGTCGGTTAAATTAACCGCATTAGACGCGCCATTAATCACAAAATACGTAAAAATAATAAAACCAATACCAAAAGGCACGGCCGAAAACGGGATCATCCAATCCTTAAAGATGGGCAATAACAAGTCTTGCATCTCACGAGTGGTAGCAACATCTGGTTGGAGCGTCGCGATATAATACAAAGAAACGCCGACGAATAATGCCCCCATGGATAACCAAAAGTACTTTTTGCGCGCGATTAACCCTTTCGGATCTTTGTATTTAATCTTGAGCCAATCATCTGCCCAGCCGACTGCGCCAAAGACAACCATCACAACGAGCAAAATCCAAACATACGGATTGTTCAAACGAGCCCACAGCAAGGTCGATACCCCAATCGCACTCAAAATCAGCACCCCACCCATGGTCGGTGTGCCAGTTTTGGCCAAATGCGATTGCGGACCATCATTGCGAATGGCCTGTCCATACTTAAGCGCCCGTAGACGCCGAATGACACGCCCGCCAAAAATCATGCTAAATGCGAGGGCGGTAATGACCGCGAGTAACGCACGTAGCGTGAGTGAGGAAACCGCAGAAAACGGTGTATAATACTGGCCAAGCCAGCCAAACAACCAAACTAACACCGCCTACTCCTCTACTAGCGCATGAATAAGGGTTTCCATCTGCATGGAACGAGAGCCTTTGAACAGCACAGTGCAAGGCTGAGACTGTTGCGCCTGCAAATACGGTTGTAAATACTGTAGTAAAAGGTCTTTATCGGTAAAAGCATGGGCACTGATATCAGAAATCTCTTGCGCACCCGCCACGGTATAAGGCGCATATTCACCAACACAAAGCAGTACGTCAATACCAGTAGTCGCAATCGTACGTCCCAAGCTTTGATGTTCGCTAACGGCTGCGTCACCCAGCTCTCCAATGTCTCCTAACACCATAACCTGTATTCCCGTTTGCGCCGCCAGTACTTTTGCAGCTGCACGCACCGAGTGTGGGTTGGCATTATAAGTGTCATCAATCAGGCGATGCATCCCAAGCAGCTGACTGTTTAAACGGCCTTTAGCAGGGCGCGCATTTTCTAGCCCAATCACAATGTCACTCGCAGCAATATTTAACGCATGCGCACAAGCAGCAGCGGCTAACGCATTGTTGACGTTATGCTCCCCTGCGAGCGGCAAATTGATGTCATGTAATTGGTTGCCAATATGCAGTTTAAACTCACTACGCTCAGGCTCTACATCCAAGTGACTCGCACTCACGTCGGTATTACCAAAACCAATGACATGCGAGGTGTATTTTTCAGCGATACGGCGTAGCTGGTTGGTAAAATCATCTTTGTCAGGAACAATGGCAAACTGCGTGTCTGATAAGGTGTGATAAATCTCCGCTTTGGTTTGGCAAATGCCTTCACGACTACCAAACTCACCCAAATGGGCGGTACCAATATTTAAGATACAGGCCACGTCAGGCTGGACAATCTCAGTGGTATAAGCAATCTCGCCAATATGATTGGCACCCAACTCTAAGATGGCATAACGATGATGATCTGACAGCTCAAGAAGCATCATCGGCACACCCAAATCATTGTTTAGATTACCACGGGTAATCAATGTCGGTGCCAGTCGGCCAAAGATACTACCGAGCATCTCTTTACAGGTGGTCTTACCGCTAGAGCCAGTAATCGCAATCACGGTCAAGTCTTTATGCTGCTGGCGACGATACGAGGCCAGTTGTCCGAGCGCCAAACGTGTGTCTTTCACCACCAACTGCGGAATACTCGTAGAAATAGGACGCGAGACGATAGCAGCGACCGCGCCTTTCGATGCGGCCATGTTGATATAATCATGACCATCAAAATTCTCACCACTGAGCGCCAAAAAGATGTCGCCGTTTTTTATGGTGCGCGTATCGGTGGCGATACGGTTACTCACCACTGCGTTTTTTGCTAGCTCTGACTGCCCTGTACTTACTTGCTCTTCTGAGAGCTGCCAATGCCCAGCAAGTGCGGTTGTCGCTGCGAGCAAATTGTCTACTTGCCACACATACAGCCCTTGTGACTGGATGGTGTTATCGTTATCGGCTGTCATAGTGCTTACCTTATATGATGACTACTTATTTTTTATATTTGAATTTTTTGTGAAACATGAAAAACCGCGTGCAGCCGCTTCTATCTACACTCGACCAGCGTTGCTGAGGGCATGTTGTAAGACAACACTGTCATCAAAGTCATAACGTACATTGTCAATTTCTTGATAGGTCTCATGACCTTTACCCGCGATAACCACAATGTCATCGACAGCTGCATGACTGACCGCATATTCAATGGCGGCTTGGCGCGCAGGTTCAATATGGGTGCGCTGGTATTGCTCGTCACTCATACCGGCTTGCATGTCTTGCAAAATCACATTGGGATCTTCAGTACGTGGATTGTCTGCCGTTAGAATGACTTGGTCTGCACCCGCCAGACCTGCCTGCGCCATCAATGGGCGCTTGCCAGCATCACGGTCACCGCCACACCCAAATACTGCCCATAGCTGACCCTTACAATGGGTCTTAAGACTCGCCAATACCTGACGCAGGGCATCAGGCGTATGAGCATAATCCACGATAAAACAACCATTATTAGAGGGCACGCGCTGCATACGTCCAACCGCACCTTGCAGCTTTGGCACGGCAGCAGCAATCTGCTCGATATCATTATCAATATCAGAGCCAAGTGCCACTGTAGCCGCCATAGCGGCAAGCAAATTTGCCACGTTAAAGCCTCCCAACAGTGGGCTAACGATACTAACACTGTCATTTTTTTCGCCACCAAGACCCGTACCATCACAGTCAGTACTATCAATATCGACGCGCAGAGCAATCTCGACACCTTGTAGGCTTGGTTTGATGTCAGCGGCCACAAAAGTCGCAGTTTTGGACGCGTCTAAGCTGTATGTCCACACGGTTAAATCGCTGGCATGCGCCGTGTCCAGCATCACTTGTGCATACTCGTCATCGATATTAATAATGGCGTGGGTCAAATCTGGAAAGTGCGCTTTATCAAATAATTTGGCTTTGGCCGCCGCATATTCTGTCATATCAGCATGATAGTCTAAATGGTCACGGCTCAAGTTGGTATAAATCGCAACCGACACCGGTACGCCTTGCAAACGCTGCTGATCCAGACCGTGTGAACTCGCCTCGAGTGCGAGTAACTCAGCGCCATCACAGCCCATTTGATATAAGAACTGCTGCACGGCTAGCGCATCACCTGTAGTGTGGCTGGCTTGAACCAACGTCCCCAGCTTACCATTGCCTGCCGTCCCCATCACCGCACTGCTCATGCCAGTTAGCTGGGTTAACTGTGCAACCAACTGACTGATGGTGGTTTTGCCGTTGGTGCCTGTCACTGCCACGACGGTAGGTAAACGCACTGGTTGTTGGTACTGCAAACGCGCTTGACACAAATCCCCTAAAAAATCACGAATGTTGGGTACGTATAAAACTGGACAAGGCAGCGCTGTGAGTTGCTGCTGTGCCGATGACTCGGTAGTATCAGAGGTGAAGGCAATATTGGCATGTGGGGGCACATTGGCGGTCGCGAGCAGCGCGATAGGATCGATTTCTGATAGGATAAAAGCCGCCTTTTTAGCGGCTTGATAGAGGTAGTCGCGGCTTTTTTGACAGTTTGGTATTTGGCTTTTTAATAAGACAAACACATCGCTGGTTGCTAACTGACGACTATCTAAACGAAACTGGTGAAACGGGATACGGGCAACCGAAGCCACTTGATTTTCAGTTACTTGATTTTCAGTTACTTCACTGACTGACGTTTGCGCCGATGTCGTGATCATCGCATTTAAGGCTTGCTGTAAACCATGTCTATGACTACTGCTGGCTTTAGCCAGTTGCTGCAAGGTGACAGTAGCGCTGCTTGGCGATGAAGTAGACGTGGTCATTGGCATATCCTAAACGGTTAAAACAAATCAAATAGTGAGTGGTGAAACAGGCAAAAATCTTATAGCAACATCTACTGAGCTTCCGTCTTTAATGGCTTATCCAAGGGCACATTATATAAACGTAGTGCCTCTTTCATAACGTTATGAAAGACAGGTGCCACCGTTAAACCAGCATAAATTTGACCGCGTGGGTCTTCGATTAACATCACACCAACCAGCCTTGGGTTTGACGCTGGCGCCATACCAGCAAAGACGTTACGATACTGATCGGTATGATAGCCGCCTTCTGGATTGATACGGCGCGACGTTCCAGTTTTACCGGCGACGCGATAGCCATCGATAGCAGCGCCTTTAGCCGTACCGCCATCTTCGGTCACACTTTCCATCATTTGTACGATCGCCATCGCTTGTTCATGTGCCATGATACGTTTGCTGGGCTGTGGCTCGTTATCTTTAATGAGTGTTAAGGGATGCATAACCCCACCTGCCGCCAGTGCTGAGTAAGCCTGTGCGACCTGTGCCAGCGTCACTTGTAGACCATAACCATAACTGACCGTCGCGCGCCTTGCTGTTTCTTTTTCTTTTGGCGTGACCACCAGCCCGCTACCCTCGCCTGGGAACTGTAACGGCGTTTTTGCCCCAAAGCCAAACTGTTTTTGCATATTGGTAATAGCATCAGCGGGTAGCGATAGCGCAATCTTGGTTGAAGCCACGTTACTAGACTTCTGTAACAGCGTCGCCATATTAATCATGCCCAAATTATTATGATCGCGAATGGTATAACCACGAACACGGATAGAGCCAGGGTTGGTATCAATTAAAGAGGTGGCTGTATATTTGCCTGAGTCTAAGGCGGCAGCAACCGTGAAGGGCTTCATCACCGAACCGGGTTCAAAGACATCAAGGAGCGCACGGTTACGCTGGTTTTCGCCCGTCATCTCATTGAGGTTATTGGAGTTAAATGATGGCCAAGTTGATAAGGCGAGCACCTCCCCAGTTTGTACATCGACGATCATGCCAGTAGACCAACGCGCTTTTTGTAAACGTCCGGCTTTTTCCAGCTCTTTATACAACAAATATTGCAGACGCGAATCAATGGTCAATGCCACATCTTTGCCCGCTATTTCAGGTTCAATCTGCTTAATTTCTTTAAGACTGTTTTGTTTGGCATCTTTTAGCACCAGTACTTTGCCATCGGCACCCGCCAGCTCAGTTTCATACTGGCGTTCAACACCGGCACGCCCCTCGTAACCGCCTTCAGGGTCGTTGGCGTTTTGTCCCATAAAGCCTAGCAGTTGGGCATTCGGTTGCGGCTGTGGATAATAGCGCTGAAAGAAGTTTTTTTCATAGACGCCAGGAAAATCCAGCGAGCTGACACTTTGGGCAATCTCTGGGGTCACTTTATTCAAAAGAGGAAGATAGTGCGAGCCTGCACCAGATGGCAGCGCCGCTTTGACGGCTTCTTCATCAGTCACATCGATACTGTCATCGATGGCAGTCGCTTTTTTTAGCTCACCGACCGAGATGTTGGCCGCCGCCGCTAACTGAGTTAAATCCATGTTGTCCAAGCGCTTTTGCATACGCGCGACTAGCTGCGGACTCTCAGGGTTGGTGATGATAATGCGTTTAAGCTCGTAATATTCGCGAGCATAATCGTGTGGACTAAAAGAGACCGTCGCCAGTGGCGCACTAACCGCTAATGGCAAATGATTACGATCCGTAATCATACCGCGATAAGATTTTTGCGTGCGCACGCTGGTGATAAGCTCATCGCCTTTATCTTGATAAAACTGGGCATTAGCGACTTGTAAATAATAAGCACGAGCGATTAGCAAGCCCAAGATGACAAGAGCAATAGCCCAAATCATACGAAAGCGATTTTTATCCTGCTCAAAGCCGCCGCGAGATGAAGCCCCAGAGGCTTTCCCCAAAAACGCTCTTTTATTTTTTAGGTTTTTGACACTGGTATAAGCACCCTGTTCTTCGTTCTTTTTTAGACGGCCAAATAGCGTGGATTTGCGGTTATCGGTGGATTGATTGTCAGCTTTGCTGCTCTTTTGTCCAGATTTAGCCGCACTCACACGGCGTAAAGGCTTGGTGACTTTTCCACTGGTGCCGCTGGTTGGTTTTTTGCTCGTATTCTTTGCGGTGGCTTTGTCGCTATTGGCGTTAGACTTTTTATCTGTCATTGTCCTGCCTCCGCTAGGTCGGAATCGGGCACAGACATCTCATTAGCGATTGCTGGTGCGATAATATCTGAATCATTAGCTGCAACCACCCCATCCGAGCCACTAGAACCGACTGGTGCTACCGCGACCGCCGCCCCCGGCTGGATAATCAGCTTATCTTTTAGAGTTGGTGAAAACATACCCAACTCTGCAACCGCACGACTGGCAATTTGCGGTGTCGCGCTAAATGTCTGCTGCTCAATCAACAGGCGCTGATGTTCAACTTGTAGCTTACGCTCTTGTTTTTTCATATCTTGCAAGGTTTTATAGTCCTGATGGTATTGCTGAACGCCGTCGGCCGTTTTGATACCACTCCATATAATAGCCGCTGCCAACAGCAACAGTATGACCACATAAATACTAACCACATTAAATCGGCGCACAAACAGTTCGCCAACATCAGCATTGTAGGCCGCTGCGGTACGACGGTTTGCAGGTTTGTCAGATATTGCCATGACCATCTCAAAAAAGTGAACTTCAAAATATAAAAAACGATAACGGTTGGTGAGTTATTAAAAACTCATGAGCCATCAGCACCATCAACAAAAGTAAAACCAAACCAAAAAGTAACTGCCGAGCCTAGCAGATAATGTTTACAGCTTTTTAACAGCAGCGTAATCATTAAAGCATTTACTCGTCTCTAGTCGCTAGAAAGCCGATTAAAATGATTTCCAGCAAAAAAGGAGCGGTTTATTGCTCGACGTCAGGTAAATAATCACTATCAGTACGTGTCGCCAGTCGTAACCACGCACTACGCGAACGTGGATTGTGGCTTATTTCAGCTTTACTTGGACCAACACGTTTAGGCTTACTAAAGTAACGCGGGCGCTTGGGCGGCATCGGTAAATTCTCATCTTCTGGATACTGCCCTTTGCTATGGCGCTGCAAAAACTGCTTAATACGGCGATCTTCTAGTGAGTGAAAGCTAATGACCGCAAGCTGTCCCCCCGTCTTTAAAATTGGAATACTTTGCGCCAAAAAGTCATCGACGTCGCCAAGCTCATTGTTAATAAAAATACGCATGGCTTGAAAGCTTTGAGTCGCAGGATGCTTGCCGCGCTGCCAATTAGGGTGGGCAACCCTAATCACTTCAGCCAGCTCAAGCGTTGACTCATAACTGTCCATCTGTTTGATGGCACGGGCGATGCGGCGACTGTGACGCTCCTCCCCAAACTCATACAGCACATTGGCCAAGGTTTCGTCATCGACTTTTTCTAGCCACTCAGCAACCGACTGACCGCGGCTGGTATCCATCCGCATATCGACCGCCCCATCGCGCATAAAGCTAAAGCCGCGGCTGCCATCATCAATCTGGGGTGATGAGATACCCAGATCTGCCATCAACCCATCCACTTGCGTAATACCGAGCGCGGCCAGACTGGATGTCAACGTCGCAAAACTATCATGCACCACATGCACACGGCTGTCCGTACTTGCCAGCTCTTTGGCAACGCTAATGGCAGTCGGATCTTTATCAAAGACAATGAGCTTGGCATCATCAGCAAGATGACTCAATAATAAGCGACTATGGCCGCCGCGGCCAAAGGTTGCATCCACATAAATGCCACTCATTTGTAAGCTATTTTGACCTTTGGCGGCATCTTTTTGGGGCGGTAAGGACTTGACGCCCAATACCGCCGCGACGGTCTCTGGCAAAAGCACGGCATCATGGATAAAACTCAACTCATCAGACGTGGCACAGTCTTCACCTGACTCTTGGGCGATATGTTGCCTACTCTCTTCAGTCAGGTTTTGAGCAGAATGAGCTTCTACAGAAGACAGGTTGGTCGCTGACTCAGCATGATCAGCAGCTGAAGAAGCGTGGGCGTTAGAATTGGGCGTAGGTTTTGACTTCGATTTTGATAGTGACACAAATAACTCAGTAGATGACGACCATTTTGGCCAGTAATAGTAAAAAATCAGATGAAAATAAACAAGTTATGGCTTGTCTAGCATTATTATCGCAAGGATACACTGGTAGTCAAGCTCTAGAAGGGCATTTCGTTAAAAATATCCCATCTCTCTGTTATACTAACGCTATATTTTACGCTATTTTTCAACTTTGACTGCTATTGTTTCATCCGTATTTTTTACTCATATTTGTGGCTGATACTTGTTATTACCCTTTTTCACTATCTACAATATTCTGAGACCCCTATGATGCAAACCTCGACGACCCCGACGACCACTGCTAGCAGCAAGCGCCCTGTTCGCACGCGTATTGCCCCATCGCCTACGGGCTTTCCTCACGTGGGAACCGCTTATATCGCCCTTTTTAACCTCGCCTTTGCTAAGGCTCACGGTGGCGAATTTATTTTGCGTATCGAAGACACTGACCAAACTCGCTCGACTGAACAATCTGAAAAAATGATTTTAGATGCGCTGCGTTGGGTCGGTTTGGATTGGAGCGAGGGTCCAGATGTCGGTGGACCACACGCCCCTTATCGTCAAAGCGAGCGTAGTGAGATTTACAAAAAACACGCTGAGCAACTGATCGATAATGACCATGCATTTCGCTGTTTTTGTACCAGTGAAGAGCTAGACGCTATGCGCGCTGAGCAAATGGCCAATGGCGAGACCCCGCGCTATGATGGACGCTGTGCGCACCTCGCCGCCGAGAAAACCGAGCAATTGGTCAGCGAGGGCAAGCCCCATGTCATCCGTATGCGTGTGCCAACCGAAGGCATCTGTCAGGTACATGACATGCTACGCGGCACCGTTGAGATTCCTTGGACGCAAGTTGACATGCAGGTGTTGCTCAAAACCGACGGCATGCCAACTTATCACTTAGCAAACGTCGTAGATGACCACTTGATGGATATCAGTCATGTGATGCGCGGTGAAGAGTGGCTGAACTCTGCGCCCAAACATCAGCTGCTTTATGACTACTTTGGTTGGGAGATGCCAGTCCTGTGTCACATGCCACTACTGCGTAACCCAGACAAATCTAAACTGTCTAAGCGTAAAAACCCAACGTCTATCACCTACTACCGTGATGCTGGCGTGTTGCCTGAAGCCCTACTCAACTATCTGGGCCGTATGGGCTACTCAATGCCTGATGAAGCGGAGAAATTCACCTTGGATGAGATGGTTGCGAGCTTTGATATTCAACGTGTGTCACTCGGCGGTCCTATCTTCGACATCGAAAAGCTTAACTGGCTCAACGCCGAATGGCTCCGTGCGCTCACGCCTGAACAGCTAAAAAATAAAATCCTTGCTTGGGCAAATGACAGCGATAAATTAACCGCTATCGCCGCCGCTATTCAACCCCGTATCGAGCTGCTGTCTGACGCGGTCAATTGGGGTGGTTTTTATTTCCAGAATCTGCCTGATATTAACGCTGAAAGCTTTACCCATAAGTCGCTGACGCCTGAGCAAATCATAGAAATGCTACAACTGGCGCTGTGGCAGCTGGAAACCTTACCGACGTGGTCAGAAGAAAACATCTACGCGACGTTAAAAGGTCTTGCCGCGCATCTTGACATCAAGATGCGTGACTTTATGGCCCCATTCTTTATCGCCATCGCTGGCAGCACCTCATCGACGCCCGTCATGAACTCTATGGCGATCATCGGTGCTGATATGACGCTGACCCGCTTGCGCCATGCGGTTGATGTATTAGGCGGCCTCGGTAAAAAGAAACTCAAAAAACTAGAGAAACAAGCGGCAGAGTTGCCAGACTTTTTGGCTGATAAATAGCTTGGCAGCTGAATAACAAATGAGCTAAAGTTTTTGAGTTTAAAAGGGTCAGGTCAGTTCTGAACTGACCCCCAAATGTTGGACGGTTTAAGTTTATATCAAGGACTGAGTTCTGTACTGCACAGGACTCAGTCCTTTTAGTTTCACTTGAATACGCTCATGATTGTAATAGTGCATGTACTCATGA
>Ga0208300_100389_pt1 | contig 33926 bp, 21 predicted proteins | sample 23_taG_FD_184096 | JGI IMG/M metagenome (GOLD analysis project Ga0208300, IMG submission 184096) | Marine viral communities from Cariaco Basin, Caribbean Sea - 23_WHOI_OMZ (SPAdes) (version 2) | ecosystem: Environmental > Aquatic > Marine > Oceanic | place: Caribbean Sea: Cariaco Basin...
CCTTGCCGTCCGGCTAGTGGTTCCCCTTACCGGGCCCACAGGGGACTTGCACCCCCAAGTCATCCGGCCAGCACCACCTGTACCGGAACAGCGCCCGTCAAGGCGCTACGCGCCATGCCTGGCGCACATCGAGTAGGAGGGGGAGTCACCTCCCCCGTCCTCTCACACCACCGGGCATACGGTTCCGTACCACGGCGGTTCCCACCTCCCATTGCTGGGCGAGCTGCGTTCCGTTGATCTCCCGCCTGTCAGAGTGATTTGCACTGCAACTGTCTTCGAGGTTCCGCCTCGTCCACGTTTGTTGCGAGCCCTCGCTTGAGGCATCTGCAAGCTCTAATCAGAGATAAGATCCGACTATCCACTCATAGTGGGTTCAGCCCTTCAGTACGCGGTAACGCACCTACTATGACCTCGGCTGAGTTCTGGCTCTCCATCCCCACCCCTCACGAGGTGAGTAGCACAGTGGCAGAGAACCAGACTTCCCAGGGTAAGACGCGTGACCTTCACACTTATGCCCGCCGCATCTACGTCCACACCTTCCGTGCAAGTACTGGGCTTTGACGATATTGGCCGTCTCACCCGGTGCGACCGCCTCATGCGATTCCTGTTCGTCGGGCCAGTGCTTTGCCTGCGGCTTCCTTCAGATTCCACCTCGCGATGGACACCCTTGCCGTCCGGCTAGTGGTTCCCCTTGCCGGGCCCACAGGGGACTTGCACCCCCAAGTCATCCGGCCAGCACCACCTGAACCGGAACAGCGCCCGTCAAGGCGCTACGCGCCATGCCTGGCGCACCAAAGAAAAACCCCACCAGGCGAACCTGATGGGGTTTTCGTTTTCTTGCTTTAACCGAGAGCCACCTTACGGTGACTCAAGGCATCTCACTCAACGAGTGGGATTAGGCAATTTCCAGAGTACCGTCGGTCTGGTTGTAAGACGCTGTGGACAGGTCTACCAAGCCGGCGATCTGGATGATGGAATCAACACCATTTTCGAAGTTAGCGTTGGTTGCGTCACCCTGATCATCGTTACCCACAATGTAGGTATTTCCGTTGAATTGGAACCAAGCAAAATCTTCGTCATCAGCAGCAAGCTGGTTAACTGCGGCGTTTGCAAAATCTTGAAACACTGCAGTTGAAGCCAAGGTCACCGCTGAGGCTACGAACGACTGACCTGTAGCGGTTGCTGCACTAAGATCGATAACATCTCCAGCCTCCAGATCAGTAATCGTCGAGTAGCTGTTAACGTTCGTCGGAGCAGTCGCATTCAGAGCGAAAGTATCGCTTCCTGCACCACCAGTCAGCTGGGTCAGGTTTGCACCAGTCAGGGTGTCATCTCCTGCACCGCCGTTCAGCACATCGTTGGAACCAGATGCTGTCAGGCTATCGCTACCCTGACCACCAGTTACGGTGGTACCAGCTGCTGCACCGTCTGCAGTGTACTCAAGACCACCAGCCAAGGCAGAAGCATCAACCGAAGTCAGAACCGTAGAGTTGGTGTCCAGCACCAGATCGTCGCCTGTAACAACAACCGAGGTCACAGAGTCGCCGTTCGCTGTCAGGGTATGCACAGCGTCGTTGTTGTCCTTCCCGTCTTTCGGGCTTGACGAGTCAACGAAGACGTCGTTCGCAGCGATGTTGAATGTTTCAACATCGTCGGCAATCACGGTGCCAGCTGCAATGGTTGAATCGCCCGTTACAGACAGGTTCAGTACGTCTGCGGTTCCAGTTGCTGCATCCTTGACGTTTACTGTCAGCGCGCCACCAAGAGCCGCTTCAAGCGCAACAGTACCGTTGCTGGCCAGGTTGCTCAAAGCAGCAGCACCAGCACTGCCCTGATTCAACGTGACATAGTCGAAGCCGAGAGCCTCGAGGTCAACGTCTGCGCTGGTCGCAAGCTGATTCGTAACCGCCAGACGCTCAAAACCAGAAATCGCAGTCGCGAAGTTGGTGTTGTCATCCAGAGACGCCGCACTTGCGGTGTTCATGGCGATGGTATCTACACCAGCACCACCGGCGACAGCCGCAGTCGGAACGGTTGCAGTACCTGGATTGCCAAGTGTCAGCGTATCGTCGCCTTCACCCAGGTTGATTGCCTTGGAGATGCCAGCAGTGTCCACGGTAATGGAATCGTCGCCAGTACCAGTGGTCACTACAGCCTTAGTGCCATCAACGGTTGCAGAAATGTCGCCAGTGGCAGCAGACGCGCTCAGAGACTCGGCAGTCGCAGAGATGTCACCCAGCGAAACGTCACCAGAACCGGTCACTGTTGCGTTCTTCAATGCGGACAGTGTTGACGCGCCTGTCAGTGTCAGATCCGCAGCGGCTGCCACGGTCAGATCCGTGACTACTGCAGCTGTCAGGTTGGTACTGGAGCTGTCACCAGAGGCGTTGATGGTGAGGTTGGTCACCGTAGCAGCACCGCTATCGATGTCCACAGCGTTGGTCACGTCGTTGACGTTCATGGTCAGGGACGTCGCAGCCGTGTCCAGAGTCACGTCGCCATTGCTGTCGGTCAGAGACAGGTTGACCAGCGCGTCGAAGCCGTTGGTCAGACCCAGATTTGCTGTACCGAAAGAAGACAGTGTGATGTCGGTTACGCTCGCAGTCGCGTTATCGTTAGCGGTTACCGCACCAGCAGTCACTGTGTTGGTGGAGGTAACAGCGCCGACGGCTGCGGTACCGGTTGTGGTCGTTGCGGTCGGCAAGGACGTTGCACCCGCAGACGACGCCAGACCCAGGGTCGGCGCAGCCGCAGCCGCTGTGTTGGTAAACACAACCGTGTTACCACTAACAGCACCAGAGGTAATGTTGGCGTTGAGGTCGTTCGTGTAGAAGCCCTGAGCCGTAGAACCATTGCCTTGGGCATCTTCAGCCGTCAGGCCAGCAAACGCACCAGCCACCTCTGCGGCAGTCAGGTTTTTAGCCGCTTCGAAAGTCAGGCCTCCGACAGTCACGGTCTCGCCACTGGCAAGCGCCTTGAAGGTCACCGTCGCTGTACCGCCAACCAAATCCGTTGCGGCCTTGGTATTGGTGGTTGCAGCCAGGTCCTGCGCAACGTTGATGGACGTGGTGTTGTCACCCGCTGTTGCAGTCACTGTGCCGTTGGTGATGTCACCATTGGAGGTGGATGCCGCAGCGGTAGACGTAGAATTCACGTCAATGTCGATGGACGTGCCACCTTGAACGTTGATTGCACCTGCAGTCAGATCGACAACACTCTGAGCCGTACCATCTGTATCGGTAGTCGCCGCGACACTAGTGGGAGCGCTGTAGTTAGCCGCGCCTCCCGGAGCGTTGTCGGTTGAACTCAAGGCGCCAAAGTCAGTGGAGACATTGTTGCCGGTGTTAGTTTGTGCCGTGTACGTAATGATCGTGCCATTAGCGGTGGCATCGTACGTTACACCGTTTACCGTTTCTGTCGTACCAGCGATAGCAGAAGCAACTGCAGAGGCCGTAGTATTGTCGGCTGTGGCAGTAAAGACAGTTCCCGCATTGGCAAACTGCAGCGTGTCATTGGTATCAAGCACCAAACCGGCAAGATCAAAGGCCAGAACAGCGGGAGTACCAGCAGAGATCTGCGCACCTGGGTTGACGTTATTCTGGGTGACGCTAATCGCACCAGTTGGCTGATCAGTGTTGTTACCAACATTGATATTGCCACCAGCCACATCAGCGGTAGATGCCGTAACGGTCGCGTTAACGGTCGCGTCGGTGCCACCTTCAACCGTGATCACGCCAGTGCCCTGCTTGGAGTCAGTGACGCTGACAGTGCCAGCGCTTTCAGTTGTGTCACCAACTGTGATGTTCTGGTTAGCGGTCGCATCGGTAACTGACACGTTTTTACCGCCGTCGACTGTGATTTCCCCAGCACCACCAGACACGTTGACGTCGGCAGTCGCGCTCGCAGTCAGATCCAGGGTGCCAGCAGACTGAGTGGAGTTGATTTTCGTGACGTCGCTGTAGCTAGAAAGATCAGCTTCGGAGTTGACTGCGGCCCGCAAATTTACTGTCTCGACGCTGGTCAGGCTGATCGTCGGGAACGTAGCAGGAGCACCGGTAACGGAATTAACGGTCAGGGAGTCTACGCCTGCACCGCCGTCGATTGCGTCGAGCGCCGTAAGGGTCGTGTTATTACCGTCAATCAGACCAACGAACTTATCGTTGTCGGCAGTACCGTTCAGGTCATCAACACCTGTAGTGAGCGTAAAAGTCTCACCAGAAGCCTGGGTACCCGCATCAGTAGCAGCCTTGGAATCCTCAACAGAAGCACGGGTGCTATCTACGTTCTCTACAGCAGCGTTTGCTGCATCGCGAGTAAAGTCCTCACCAGCTTGCACGGTGTAGTACGTCGCTGCTTCAGTCTTGTTTTCCATTACCAGGCGGTCACCGGCGCCCGCGCCGTCAACCATAGCCAGAACGAGCTGATCGATATTAACGGTCGCGCCGCCACCATTCACCCAGTACTCAAGGCCGGCGGGCTCTGGGGCACGCTCAAACAGGTTCTGGTAAAGCTCTGCAACCACCTGAGCACGGCTCAAAGAACCAAGACCAGCGGCGTACTCCGGCTGTTCGTTAACGATGTTAGCGCGAAGCTCCTCAATGGACAGAACGCCCGTATCGATTTCATTGACCCAGTAATCCAGGCCCGGCTTGTCAGCTGCCCGACCCAGAAGACCGATATAAATCTGCTGGACCTGCTGCTCAACAGTATAAGTTGCCATAATCTTTATTTCTCCATTAGTTAAGTCGAGTCGACTAGTTCAGGCTTGGCTATCGCCCAAGGCATCCGTCGATGCCGGCCTGATATGTACTCCCCGGGAGAGCCCCAAAGGTAGAACATTTCAGCTGCAGACAACGGTCGGTGACCGCTGTACCGCGAATCCAGGCGACCTAGAGTCACACCTATTTCAATCGCGTGACGAAGAGTAGCATCGAGACCACTTTTGAACAAGGCGCGTCAGCTAGGCGGTTGAGGGGCTCGTCAGTTTCCCTCTGCCATCACATTTCAGTATTTTCGTGACGTGTTTATAGCCCACGGGCTTGCAGAGCGTCAACCTTATTAAACATTAAAACTTATGAAAAGTGATTTAACACCAGAAAGTTACAAAGCTTTACATTCGGACCAAAACTCTTGAGGAGTTTGGTTACACCAATGCTGTACACAATGTAGACAGTGATGGCGCAGATCATTAGGATGCGCCTTCCTTCTACCGGTATCGGCCCCTTAAACATGCCTGATCTGCACACATATTTCCGCGCTCTGAAGCTACTCGGAAACCGCGCACTGGAACGGGATAAGTTACAGCATCTTCTGGTCAGCTATGCTCTGATTTTGGCCTTCTTGGCCCTACTCGGGAACATTGCTATGGCGGTCGCTGGCACATTAGCTCTTGGCCTTATCAAAGAAATCTGGGACAAGTATCAAGGCTCTGGCTTCTGCTGGTACGACATGCTGGCCAACGCCCTTGGCGCGGGCGCGGGCGCGGCCACCATAGTGGCTCTCAACGGTTAAGCCACAAAGACCTCAGAAAGTTGAAGGTTCTCTGGGCAATCACCGGGTAGGCTCTCGCCTCACGCCACTGCCGCCGCCGCTCGGGATCAGGCGCAAGCTGCCCGGCAAGCGCCTGTGCCAAGCCTTCACGAACTGCCCGGGCATCTGTTCCCGGCAAGGTTGCCACGGCCGGCCCCACATCCTCGAAAATAGGCAATGGCGTTACAAACACCGGGCGACCCGAAGCAATGGCCATTTTTACCGCACCGCTGGAAGACTCCCCGGTTTGCTGATAAGGCAGCGCAATCGCGCTGGCGTGCTGTAACAGTCCCAGGCTTTCATCATCCGAAAGGAATCGATGCTCCGCATGAACCACATCGGAAATACCCAGTGCGCGGATACGTTCATGCAATTCCTCTATAAATCTCGCGGAAATCGGGTCCTGATGCTCCGCATTAAGCAGCAGCAGGACCAGATCCGGGTTATCCTGGTGTAACTGCGCAAAAGCCTCAACCAGCTGCTCAAGCCCCTTGTGTGGTAAGGCAAACCCGTAGGACGCGATACAGGGGCGACCGGCAAATTTCCACTCGACAGCCGCCGGCTCGATGTCCGATATACCGTGAGGTATCAGCACGGTATTGCTGACAATCCCTGCGTCCGCGAGACGGTTAAGGTCCGGCACTGTGTGAACAATTACCCGGTCAGCCAGCTCGGCGGCACGCGCCAACTCAGTAAGGGCTTTTCTCGGTTCGGGGTCTACCGTCGAGTGCAGAGTGAGGGTGACCACAATACGGTTAGCCTTGAGTGTTGAAATCAGATGGGCCAGTGCCTCGAAATCGTAGAAGTAGTAGTTCATCTGGATGACGACTGCGTCCAGGCTTGCAGACAGCAGCTGCTCCGCCAACTCGTGTAGCGGGTCCTGGTCGTTCTGGTGCCAGGCACGTATGACTTGCGGGCCATGACCACTGTTTTCGCTGCCACTTTCATAGGGCGCAAAAACGATGACCTCGTCATGATGGTTGGGCTCAATGAGGTGTTGTGAATAAGTCGCCAGACCGCAGCGCTGGTTCCAGGAACTTACCCAACCTACCCGCAGGGGTCGATGAATGTCCTCAGCCTGCCGGCGATGGATGATCTCATCCGCCTGATTGGCCAGCCGGAGTGCGACCTGCTCCCAGGTGAACTGCTCGCGGAGGCGCTGAATCGCCCCGGCAGTGCGGCGGCGCCGTTCGTTCTCCGGCAGTGAGTGCACTTCACGCATCTGGCCGGCCAGGTGCTCCGGGTCAGGGCTCGCCCAAACCGAGTCCGGGAGATTGAAATGGGTCTCTGCCGGCTCGAAACGGAACCGGGTCAGCCACGCCGTGCTTTCATCACAGAAGTCCAGCTGGCCGCTCCACCCGGTGGTAATTACTGGCAGCCCACTGAGCATGGCTTCCGCCAGCGGCAGGCCAAATCCCTCGGCCTTGCTGGGTGCCACCAGGGCCTGGCAGTTCTCATAGAGGTGCTTGAGCTGGCTGGCCGGAAGATCCTCATTGATGATGACCACATCCGGGTAGTCCGGCCGTGCCCTTCGATGGGCCGCTAGAAGGTCCCGCACGTTGTTGTGTGGGTTCTCGAACGTTTTGATCACGAGGGAGACGTTGTCAGAATCGCTGAACGCCCGGCCCCAGGCCTCCAGCAAGGCGTCGATACCCTTGCGTGGAAAGCAGGAAGACACATGCAAAAACCGAAACGCCCGGGCCCTAAGCGGAAAGGGCTCCGGGGTTACCCGGTCCCAGTGGTCCACACCACAGCCACTGACCGACATTGGCAGGCAAACTCCGTTATCGATAAGCACTTTGCGGACATGTTCGGACAGGCACGTAATCCCGGTGAGGTGGCGATTAAAATCTTCAACCCATTCTTGAGGGAAACCGGACTCTTCCCAGGCATAGTGGTGGAGGAAGTGGGCACCCTCTCCCATGTCATTGACTCTGGGTGGGTAAAGATTGCGGCTGACGATCCCGGGCCGGAAACCGGAATTGCGGCTCAGGGCGTGCATGTGGGCAATATCGGGATTGCGCTCGAGGAATTCCGGCGAGGGTTCGAAATCGCCCGGCCCTTCGGTGGAATGTATGCTTACAGGCTGGCCGATAGCAGCCAGCCCACGGGCCGTTTCCCTGTTCAGAAGAGCAAGGCTGTAACTTGAATCGAATGGCCCTTCGAGCCGCCAGTTGTATTGCCGTTTCGGCAGTATGCTGGTCAGTGCCAGATCATTTGCCGCCAGCGCGTTGGAAAGGCGGCGCAGACGCCTGTCGTCCAGGTTCCAGCGAGCGCACAATTGAGCAAGGGCTTCAATCCGATCCGGTCTGGAATCGATCGGCGCCCCCTGATTTCGGTCGGTTACCTGCTCAATCAGGTGCAACAGTTCGGTGGCCGTTTTCTGCCAGGAGAAAAGCCGACTTTGCTCAAGCCCATGATCGATGAGCTGCTGGCGAAAAGCCGGCTCGCTAACCACCCTGGTGATCAATTGTGTCAGGCGAGGGATGTCGTCTGGCCCGAACATCGCCTCATCCAGCCCCATCACCTCCGGCAGGCTGGTGGTGTTGGCACAGAGCACTGGCGCGCCGCAGGTCATGGCCTCAAGGACCGGCAGGCCAAAACCTTCATGCCGTGAGGGGAAAACAAAGACCTCACAGTAATTATAGAGAATGTTCAGTGTTTCCTGGGGCACAAACCCCGTGTAAAGAATATGCTCCGGTGGGATGCCATGAGTTCGGGCAAAAGCCGAGAGCCGCGCTTTCTCAACCTCACTGAATCTGCCAACGAGAACCAGTCTGAGTCTGTTCTTCAGGTCGTTGCTGAGCTGATTGAAGGCCTGTACAAGGGCATTCAGATTTTTGCGCTCATCGGAGGCACCGCTGTAAAGAATAAACGGGCCGTCGATACCCAATTCGCGGAGAACCTCGCGTTGCGTTTCATCGCCATCCCCCAGAGGGTAGTAGCCTTCATCGCAACCCGTGGAGATGGTTGAGACGACGCCTTCTGGCAGCTCGAGGTGGGTTTCAAATTCTCGGCGGGCACTTTCCGAAATGGCAAAGATCCGATCAGCCCTTTGAAGACTGCTGAGCTTGCGACGGTACCAGTGGTTGATTAACGGGTCCCCCAGGTAATCCTGTGGACTAATCAACGGAATGAGGTCGTAGCCAATAACGCCCACCGGACAAGAACGGTTCCGGGGTATATCACAGACAAAATCGTCAACCATGCCCTCGAAGAGTGAGCCGATGAGGACGAAATCCGGGTTCAGGCCTTCGATAAACTCGCTTCTGAGCTGCTCGCTGATGCGCACAATGCCCGGATTCGGGCAGGATAGCTCGGCTGTTTCTGGCAGCGCATGGAAAATCTTTATGGCCCCAGGTTCCAGGAGCGATGTCCAGCGTTGCTGAAATTCCTGGATCAGCTCTGGCTCATAATGATTGAGCAGGATGAGAATTTCATGAGGCTGCTCGCGCTTCTGGTTAACTTCAAGCAATGCCTTGAGCAACGAGGTGGTGTAGTGGCCAATGCCCCTGTAGCGGCTGGAGGTTTGCAGACACTGGAGATCAATGAGGAGTCTCATCTTGGTCCTTGCTGTTTTGCTGGGTCTTGATATCGTCGATAGCTGCAACAAGCTGTCGGTACAGATCGCGGGATCTGGGCGTGAGGGTCACGGGGCTGTCAGCCACGAAGGACTGCGGCGGCTGCCTCAGGCGCCGCAGTCGGACCATGAGCCAGGGCATTCGTAGAACCACGGAAAGCAACACCCGGCGCAACCGGGGATACCGGCGAGTGCGCCTTTCTGTCGCAGCGGCCAGACCGGAAACGCTTTTCCGAAGCGCTCCCCGCCCGCCCCTGAGTATAACGATGCCGGAGCCCCCCCCGGCCCCGGACAAACGCCTGAAAAGGATTACGCTTTGCCTCAGCGGTGCCGTAACCCTCCAAGAACGACTTTGCAGGACCTCGCCTAGCAAGTGCTCAGAGGAGCTTAACCTTTGCTCCAGCTCCGCTGCCGCGTTCTTGTGCTGCCGGGTCTGGTGATCAAGCCAGTCGAGTTTATGCTCCGCTGCTTCAAGTTGTTCTTTCAGCAGATTTTCTTGTTCTCTGAGTGCATCTTCACGGCGGTGTGAAGCCTGCAAACTGGTATCACTTTGCTGATGAAGCGATGCCAGTTCCTCACGGCGACGGCGCAATAAATCCCGATACCGTGACAGCTCTTTAACCAATAGAGGCTGGCTGCTCAGATCATGGCGTTCAGGCGCAGCTTCCTGCCTGAGACTCAGCAACTGCCGGAGCTCATCTTCGGGAAGGCCGGCCTTTATCCAGAGTTGATGGATGTCATCTTCCAGAGTCCGGAAATGCCTCTGCTCTTCTTCAGTAAAGGCAGATATCGGGCTGTGGCAATCTTCGAAACTGATACCCGAAACGCCAATCTCCTGCAGCGACGCCTGCGCATCCCGACGGGCCTCGGTGCTGGCGCTTAGCTGATCGATGTTGATAAGCTGTTGCGCGTGTTTACGGCCCTCATTGAGACCCAGCAACCAGAGCGTATAAAACGCCTGATAGGCGCTATCGGGCGACATTGGCTGCCTTGAGAACTGATCGTAAGCAACTTCCAACGGCTGCGACGGCAGGGGCTGAAAACCAATATGATCACTGACCAGCTGAACCAGGCGTGGTCGGTTTGAGGCGTTGAAAATCAGTTGCGTGGTCAGATCAAAGTATGGAGAGACCTGGTAAGACCACCACTGGTCCCAGGGGTTACGCCAAAGGTAAACATGATGCCCTCCGAGCTGATGCCTTATGGCTGAGATCCTGCCCGCCGAGCGGCACTCCTGAATGACCGGCCGCCCAGAGGCGTGGTCTAGCAAGGATTGCCAGTATTCGATCCCTCTGGCGTCTGTTTCAGTACCAAAGTATCCATCGTATACGTCACTCTCGTGCAGACACGGCAGACAGCTATCGGCCACTTCATACAATTCACTGAAGTAAGACCGGGACAGCGGCGGGTGTCGAAGATCAGCCACTTTGCCAGCATCCTTAGGATCATCAAGAATTGCTGCATCAGCCTTTGCATGCAGGGCAATCTCGTGCAGAGGCTCCTGAAAGCAGGTGTACTGTTCACCGAGCCGGCGGAAGACCTCAAATATGTAGGTGCTACCGGTCCGGAACAGCGCATGGATAAAAACAGGGTGTCGTGATGGCGTGGCTGTCATGTTTCCGAGGGTTCGCTGGTTATCTCTGCAGGTACGTTAATCAGGCCTGACTTCACCGCAGTGTTCTGGTCGCTGCGCACCCGAAATAGTTTGGTATCCAGCCGGCGATGAAGAAACACGGGGTCGTCACTTCGATCGTCCCTTACCCCGCAGTTTATGTAGTAAACGCCGGGCGCGAAGGCATTCCCTATATCGTATCTCAATGTGATGGTTTCGCCGGCCCGGAAGGGCCGATGGCTGAATTCCGCCAATTCTGAGGTGTCTGTACCAAACAAGCCCAGCCCCTCGCGAGTCTTGATCATCATGGCGAATACGGCATGGTCTACTGCCTGATTGAACCGGATGCGGTTTTTCAACACGAGCGGCTCATTACTGCCAAACAGGTTCGCTGGCTCACCGAGCCGGTTTTCCAGCCAGACAGACTCGATTGTGGCGCGGCCATCGCCGTAACTGACTTCACAGTCGGAGGCGAGTGACGGGTCGAGCTGGCCACTTTCAGACGCTCCTTCTTGACCGGAGTTGGGCAATTCCTCCCCGGCATCATTGCTGGAAACAGCGGGAACCCCTCCGCCGAAGAGCGACTTCTCATACGCATCGCAGACTTCCTTGGCTTCGCCGTAGGCAGCCATCTGCCCGTGGTTCAGGAAAATAGCGCGCTTACACAGCTTTTTGACGGCGTCGATGTCATGGGTCACAAACAGTAACGTGGTACCCTGTTCCAGAAACTCATTGATGCGACGAAAGCATTTCCTCTGGAACGCTGCGTCTCCGACTGACAGAGCTTCATCAACAATCAGGATGTCGGGCCGGATAGCAGTAGCTACGGCGAAGGCGGCCCTTACCTGCATCCCGCTTGAGTACACCCTGACAGGCTCATCGAAATACTCACCGATATCGGCAAAGGCTTCGATTTCAGCAATAATGTCTGTGACTTCTGAGTGACTGAACCCCATGATGGAAGCCGCATGGTAGACGTTCTGGCGCCCGGTCAGTTCGGGGTTAAACCCCATACCCAGCTCCAGTATCGCCGCGATGCGTCCATTTACGGTGATGTTGCCGGCTGTCGGCATGAGTGTGCCTGTGATCAGTTTGAGCAGGGTACTCTTGCCGGCCCCATTCTGACCGAGAATACCGATTGCCTCGCCACGCTCAATGCTGAAGTTAATGTCCCGCAGTATCTGATTTTCCGCAATCGGTTTGAAAGGCGCACCAAACCAGCGAGCCACCCTCCTCCACTCAGAAGCGTATTCCCGGAAAGATTTACTGACATGTTCCACAGTGAGCAGGCTCATAGAACATCCACCATTTCATCGCTTGCCTGGCGAACGAGCCACAGGCCCAGCCCGGCAAAAATAACTCCAGCTAGCGCCATCAACGCGAGGGAGCTGAGATCTGGTGCCTGCTGATATGCCAATACATCGTGATAGGCTTCTATTGCGGGGTACACGGGGTTAAGCTGAAGCGCCCAGCGAAAATGCTCGGGTATGATCACCACCGGATAAACAATTGGCGTAAACCAGAACAGGAACTGCAACACGATTGGCACTATCTGGGCGATATCCCGGATAAAGACGTTGAGTACAGCAATTACCAGCCCGAGGCTCATAGAGAACAGCAACAAAACCGCGGTGATAACGGGAAGCCACAAAAGGCTGGCGGTTGGGGGATGACCAAGAAAACCGAATATTACGAGGATGGCCGTAAACAAAAGACCATGACTGACCAGCGACGTGCCGGCGCAAACAGCCGGGAGGGCGATTTTGGGGACCTTCATTTTTTTCAGCAGGTCTGCGTTGCCAACAAAAAGGTTGAGATTGCGGCTGATGATATCGCTGAACAGTGTCCAGCCCAGAATACCCGATGTAAGATAGATGGCGTAAGCGTAGCGATTGTCTATACCATCAAACTTTGCGGAGAGAACAGCAGAGAGCACAAAGGCGTAGATGGCAACCATAACCAGCGGGTGCACGATCATCCAGAAACCGCCCAGGCGACTCCGCACGAACTGGTTGACCAGCTCATTGCGGATAGAAGACACGATAAAGAAACGGTAATCCCGAAAGCTTTTTAGCCAGCCTTTCATTTGTTCATTCCCTGCCCGCAGCCGCGATGACTTTTATTAACAGTTTCCCGAATTTCTGAGAGATATCATGAATACGATCTGGGCTGATTTCACCATCGAGCCAGATGCTGTTGATTGAGTTCGCCTGCCAGTGCCAGTAGTTCCAGCCTGAGGCTGAGGTTTTCGTACACCGCGGAAACCAGTTCCTGTTCGATGGTGGAACGCCGCTTGCGCACATCCAGCAGACCAGTCAGGTTTCGCACACCGGCTTCAAAGCCCTCTCTGGCGGCATTTTCAGACTCCAGTGCGGACGAGAGAGCTTGCTCAAGTGCCGTTATGTTCTGGAAGCTGCCATCCAGCTCGGATGTCAGCCGTTCAACCTCAACCTCGATCCGTTCCCGCTCGTTCACCAGGAGCCATTCAGCGCCTTCTTCGCGATAACGGGCCGCCCGGGTGCGGGCACTGGTCGCGCCTCCTTTATAGAGAGGGATAACAAGCTGGACTTCGATGCGTTTCTCTTCAAGGAGGGAGGTGGCGAAGGTATCGTTGTCTGTATATCGCGCCCTGAGCGACACCTCGGGATAGTGGCCGGCGGCCTCAACCTCACGGGTAACGCCGGCCAGGCGTTTTTCGGCCTCGATTACCTGCAGCGAGGGTGCGTGCGCCATGGCTTTCTGTTGCCAATCCTGGCGTAAAAAACTCCGGGTTTTCTTCCACAGCGTTTCGTCAACCGGTGCCACCTGGGTAATCGGTAAACCGGTCAGGCGCCTCAGAGTTTGCATGGCTACCCGCTGTTCATTCTGCAAGCGCACCGCATCTGCTTTTACTTCGTCTACCCGTGATCGGGCCTCCAGCCACTCCGCACGGGTGGCAAACCCTCTATCGAGCATTTCGCGGAGCTGGCTCACCTGCCGCTCATGGCTCTCCAGCTCCTTTTCAACAACTGTCGTGAGCCTTTGTAAGCGTCGAACGTCGAGAAAAGCCAAAAGCGCTTCAATGCCTATCTGGCTTCGGGTCGCCTCAAACTGAGCCTGGGTTTTATCTACCGAAAGTTCGGCCTGCTCGATCCCTTTGAAAGCCCGGCGGGAATACAGCACCTGGCTGGCGCCGACATCGAAACGGGTAGGATTGTCGCTGCCATCCTCGATACCGGCGAACCCGGTGTCTCGCGTGTACCAGGTTTTACCATAGCCTGCGGTAAAATCCACCTGGGGTTTGACGCCGGCCCAGGCTTCATCGACTCTCGCCTCTTCCGCCTGAACGTAGGTTTGCTCACCACGCAGTTCCGGGTTCTGGGTGATGGTGCTTGTGTACGCCTGCTGAATGGTTACTGGCTGGCCAAACGCTCCGGTGGCAGCGAGCACCAGGCCCAGGCCGGCGAGGACGCGTAATGCCGAAATTTGCACAGAGTCTCCTCAGGTTTCCCGGAACGCCTTTTCAGACAACCGGATAAATGGATCAAGCAGGTATTGGAGTACGGTGCGCTCGCCGGTACGAATCATGACTTCTGCGGGCATACCGGGCACCAGGAACATGTTCTGCTCTACCAGCGTGCTGGCTCCCTTTTCCGTGAGTTTCAGCCGCACTTCGTAATAACTCTCTCCCGATTGCTCGTCCTGGAAGGTATCGGCCGATATGGTGACAACCTCCGCCTCAATGACATGAGCCATCTGAAAACTGAACGCCGAAAGCCGGATGTCGGCTTTCTGCTCCGCTTCTATGCGGTCGATTTCCGTGGGCGCGACGCGGGCCTTGATGGCCAATTGCTGGTTCACAGGCACCACTTGCATTAGGGTGTCGCCCGGTTTAACTACGCCTCCTGTGGTATGGACTTTAGTCCCGACAACCGTGCCAGTTACAGGCGATTTGATAACCATGCGGCTTAAAGTATCAAGCAGGCTGGTTTCCCTTGCTCGCAAGTCAGCCTTTTTCTGCTGAACCTCACGCAATCTAGTGGTCACTTTTTCCATAAACTCTTCCCGGGTCACCAGCAATTCGGAGCGGGTTGAACTTATTTCTGAACCCAACCGGCCGATTTCGGATTCCGTAGAATTTTTCTCTGCTTTCAACCGGAGCAGCTCACGCTCCATTTCATTGATTCGTATTCTATCCGCCAGCTGGCGTTCGTAGAGCTCGCGCCATTCCTCGACTTCCTGCTCATAAGAAGCAATACGGGCGCTCAGGGTTTGACTGACGGCGCGCTGCCCACGAATCTGCTGCTGCAGAGAATCAATTCTCTGGTTAAGAATATCAACACGAGCCTGAAGCCCCTGCTTCCGGGACTCGAAGAGTGATTTCTGACCCTCAAGGATGGCAGCAACTGCAGGTTTTTCCGACTGACTTGTCAGTCGTTCCGGAAACCGGATATCAGATTTCCCTGAACGTTCAGCCAGCAGCCGTGCTTCTTCACCAAGAATTTCCAGCAACTGCGACTGAACGATATCGAGCTCGGAGCGGGCTTTTATGTCCGAGAGGGTGACCAGGGTCTCACCTTTTTCTACATGGTCTCCGTCGTCTACGAGTACGCTTTCAACCACTCCACCCTCAAGGTGCTGAACAACCCGATTCTGGGTGCTGACAATCACTTCACCTAACGCTACCGCGGCACCGTCCACCGGCGCCAGAGCAGCCCAGCCGCCGAAGCCCAGAAACGTGAGGAGCACAACCAGAATGCCAAGCCGGGAGCGTTTGCCATGATCAGTCTCGATCGACTCGGCTTTCGGACTTGAGGGCGCTTTCTGGTATTCGCCTTCAAGCATTTCACCGGTAATCTCGCGGCTCATGATTTAGGCCCCCCCAAGACCGGATTCCGACCCTTACCGACGCTGATCCTACCGTCCTGTAGGCCGCGCATAACATCATCCCGATTCCCAAAGCCGGCGACCTGGCCGTCTGAAAGCACCAGCATTTTGTTCACCAGCCGAAGAATGGGCTTCCGGTGGGAAATGAGAATAACCGTTACCCCATTCGCCCTGAGCGCCTCAAGTGCATCCACCAGACCTTGCTCACCCTGATCGTCGAGGTTGGAGTTGGGCTCATCCAGTACCACCAGCCTGGGGTTGCCGTAAACGGCTCTTGCCAGCCCTACCCGCTGACGCTGGCCGCCGGAAAGCGCGCCGCCTGTGGCGGTAATGTGCGTATCGTAACCATTGGGTAGCCGAAGGATGAGCTCATGAACGCCAGCCAATCTTGCAGCTGCGACTACTGCCTCGGGATCCACCTCACCGAACCGGCAAATATTTTCACTGACACTGCCTTCGAACAGCTCGATGTCCTGAGGCAGGTAACCGACATAAGGACCCAGCTGCGCCTTATCCCATTGATGGATATCGGCGCCGTCGAGACGAACAATGCCGTTATGCAAGGGCCAAACCCCTAACACGGCTCGCGCCAAGGACGACTTACCGGCGGCGCTTGGGCCAACAACTGCCAGCATGTCACCCTTTTCAAGGCTAAAACCCACCCCGCGCAGCGCTGGCGTTGCGGCGCCGGGAGGGACCATTACCAGTGCTTCCACAGACAACGCCCCCTCAGGCGGAGGCAGCGGCATGCCTTCGTTACCGGTAGGATATTGTTCGAACAACTGATTCAGGCGTTGGTATGCCTGACGGGCAGACGAAAATCCTTTCCAGGAGCCGATCATCAGATCCAGCGGCGCGAGTGCCCGTCCCAGCAGTATGGAGCCCGCGATCAGCATACCCGGTGTGATCTCCTGCTCGATGGCAAGGTAAGCACCCAAACCCAGAATAAGCGACTGAAACATCATCCGTAAGGTTTTGGACAGGTTACTCAGCACCGCCGCACGATCGCTGGCCTCTGCCTGATCCTTCAGAAAGCCGATGTGTTTTTCCAGCCATTTGTGGCGTAGGCTGGTTTCCATACCCATGGCTTCAACCACTTCGGCATTGCGCAGGCAGGAATCTGCGTAGCGGGTAGACTGAATACTTTTTGTATTCGCCGAACCCAGTGGAGCCTTCGTCATCTTTTCGTTGACCCAAGCCAACACGATAAGAACGACAGCAGCGACAATAGCAAAAATGCCAAACCAGAGATGGAACGCAAACAACACAGCAATGAATATAGGTAGCCAGGGGCCATCAAAAAAAGCAAACAAGCCCTGACCGGTGAGAAACTGGCGCAGGGAGGTCATATCCTGGATAGGCTGAGAACTCTGACGTCCTGGTTCATTAACCGACTGCTTGAACATAGAGGCAAACAGTTTTGTGTTCATATTCGCATCAAGACGATTGCCCAAACGCACCAGAATCGCTGAACGCGCCATCTGCAACAGAGCGAGGGCAATAAACAGGAAAACGACTATCAGGGTGAGCATCAGCAAGGTTTCGATGCTTCGACTGCCCAGCGCCCGATCGTATATCTGCAACATGTAGAGCGCCGGCACCAGAAGCAGCAAGTTAATGAAGAAGCTGAGAAACCCGACGGAATAAAAGCCGCTTTTACATTGCCCCAGTGCGTCTTGCAGAGGTGTTGGTTGCTGGGCCGTTTTGGCGTTGGTTTTGAACATTCAGACGATTCTCTGGGTCGGTATTCCGGATGTGTATCTTTTCAGAGGCCGCGCATTATCAGCCATTGGGCCTGACTAGTCCACCCCGCAACCGCTCAAGGGAGGTGGCCGTTGGCTCTAGCTTCAGGTCTGGAAACAACGTGTACAGGTTGGCACAGTGAAGCTCCAGATTGCTGGCCAGGCTATGAAAGACGGACTCTCTGCCAGCCAATCTGGCAAGTGGCCTGAGGAACCTGAAGGGAAATGGCACAAGCTTCGCAGAGAGTGATGAGGCGTTTGCGATCAATGTCACGAGCTCAGGCGTGGAGACTGGCGTGGGATCAGCAAGGTTGATTATCGGAAACCGCCATTGGTCGAGTTCAAGCAGGCGGTCAACGATTGAAGCAAGATTGTTCAGCCCGAGCACGCTTCTGCGGTTACGGATGCTACCCAGAGGTAATGGCAGCCCACGTGCAACCAGACGATAAAGCATCCGTAAACTTGGGCTAAGATCCGGGCCATAAACCATTGGCAATCTCACAATGCAGACTTGCAGCCCCTGGCCACGAAACTCAAGCAATTTTTCTTCGGCCTGGCGCTTGCTTTCGCCGTAATCATCGGTGGGCCGCAATGGATCGTCTTCGAAAAATGGCGACCCTGGCGGCGAATAATCACCGTATACCTTGGCTGTACTGGTGAATAACAAGCGACGCACTCCATGATCAAGGCACGCCTGGGCGAGCCTTACCGTGGCATCCCTGTTTACTCGGTAAAGACGTTCTTTTTCTGCCGAACCAGGGTGCCGCGAAGCAGAGGCCAGACCGGCACAGTGGATTACAGTATCCACCCCCTCGAGAAACAGCGACCAATCCATCCGCTCGGAGGCAATATCGTATGATGCGGAGGGACCTCCCGATTGAGCTCCTGGCATCGCCTGTACTGGCACACCACTCCCGGAGAGGCTTTGATACAGATAGCCGCCCACCATACCGGTGGAACCGGTAATCAGAACACGTGGCGAATTGTATTCAGACTGGGAGTTTTCTGATGTTTCGTGGCGGCTTTTCGTCGGCTGTTGACTGCTCTTCATAACCCCCCGCGCCCCAGAGGGCGTCCTGGATATCCTGATTGGGCCTGTACTCTGTGGGTGCTTGTTGCAGAAGGGAAATAACCTTTTCACAATCAAATTTCTGACTGGCCAGCGCAAGCTGTTCCAGCAGAGATTCCACCTGCATCCAGCTCAAGGCACGCTCTCTCGCACTCATGATCCTGGGATGCCTGGTGGCCATTGGCTGATTACCGATAAGAAGCTCTTCGTACAGTTTCTCGCCCGGCCGCAGGCCGGTGTATACCACTTCGATGTCACCATCCGGATTTAACGCACTTTTTTCTTTAAGCCCCATCAGGTGAATCATTTTCCGGGCGAGGTCCGCAATCTTTACGGGTTCACCCATGTCCAGCACGAACACATCGCCCCCCTCCCCCATGGCCCCTGCCTGCAAGACCAGCTGAGCTGCCTCAGGGATGGTCATGAAGTAGCGAATGATATCAGGGTGAGTTACTGTCACAGGCCCGCCATCCCGGATCTGGTCTCTGAACAAGGGCACCACAGAACCAGACGAGCCCAGTACGTTTCCGAATCGCACGATAGAAAACTTCGTATCGTCCTGCCGTTGTGATAACCCTTGCAGGACCAGTTCCGCCATACGTTTGCTGGCCCCCATGACATTAGTCGGGCGGACGGCCTTGTCGGTTGAAATCAGAACAAAATGCTTTACGCCCGCCTCAATCGCAGCCTCGGCGCAATGCCACGTTCCCATGATGTTGTTTTGGGCGCCTTCAATGATGTTTTGTTCTACCAGGGGAACGTGTTTGTAAGCGGCGGCGTGATAAACGGCGTCTACGCCAAACCGGGTCATAATGGCTCTGCATCTTCTGCGATGAACCACACTGCCAAGTAACGGCTGAATACGCGCGCTCAAGCCTTCGATATGGCAGATGGTTTTTAACTCTTTTTCGATGCTGTACAGGGCATACTCTGATTGCTCCATCAACACCATGCATGACGGGTTCTGCCGAATGATCTGCCGGCACAACTCGGAACCGATGGAGCCACCCGCTCCCGTGATCATAATGACCCTGTCGCGCAAACTGCCCGCAACCATGGCATGATCGGGGACGACCGCTTCCCGCCCCAGAAGATCAGAAATATCCAGGTCGCGCACATCGTTTATCCGGGCCTGACCGGCAACGAGCTCAGACATAGAGGGAACTGTCTGGATAGGCACTGCGAGGTCTTCCAGCCGGCCTATAAGTTCTCGGCGCCTGACGCCCGTATTGTCTTCCAACGCCAGAAAAACCCTCTGAACGCCCTGTTCCCGTACTGCTTTTTTAACATGGTCTATGCCGAATACATGAAACCCGGCAATCAACGATTTATGTTTGCTGCTATCAAGAGAAACGAAGCCCATCGGCCGGAACTCAGTGCCCTGCAACAAAGCCGAGTGAAGCTGCATCGCTTTCGGGCCCGTACCGACAATTAGCACTCGCCCTTTAGGCTTTTCTCTTGGATGGTTGATAAGGGAACGAAAAACGAAACGGGTTCCTGCCACTGTAATAAAGAGCAAAGCGGCGTAAATGATGGGTACAGAGCGAGGCACCATCGCCTGAAAGAGGTAACCTGAGAGGACAAGAACAAGGGCGGATACTGCAACCCCTGCCATCACAACCATCAGGGCTTTTTCACTGATGTATCTTATAACGGCGCGATAGAGCCCCAGCCGTATAAACGAGGCTATGGTTGCCGCTGCTGTGATACCGAACGCCCAAATGTGGCCCGCCGAAGGTTGCCATAGCCAATTTTCAAGCCGAAGTGCAAAAGCGGCCCACAATGTCCCAATCACAAAGACGAGATCGGCCAGAACCGATATAAAGCGTTTTTGCGACCGGGGGCGTTCGAACAGCCAGTTTTTCAAGCCTGAAAGAAATGCGTTCATCGTCCCTTCACTCTATCACCAATTCCCTTCCCTGAAACTGTCATGAGAATATAATAGAGGTATTTGCGAACAGACAAGTTATCCATCATTAATGCATCGGTACTTGCCAACAGCTCAGGCGTCGACATATCAATACCGCGAATCTGCGCAAGGCCCGTTATTCCGGGCCTTGCGCGAAGCACATCTTTGGCCTCCCGGAACCCGATCAGCTCTTTCTGACCGGGCAGACATGGCCTTGGGCCAACCAGACTCATCTCGCCTTTAAGGACATTCCATAACTGAGGCAGCTCATCCAGCTTGGTGCGACGCAATATTTTTCCCAAAGGTGTAATAGCGTTAACGTCAGCCAGATGGGTTGCAACCGCTCCTGTGCCCACCCGCATGGTTCGGAACTTTACCAGGACAAAGATGCGCCCGTTTCGTCCCACCCGCTGTTGCCGAAACAGAGGCGAACCGGTATCAAAATACCCTGCAATGCACAGCGCAGCCAGGATCGGCGCACCAAAAATCAGCCCGCCGAGAGCGAAAGCGATATCCAGCGTTCTGATTACACAACCTTGAAGCGACTGCTCGTCCACAAACCCTTCCTTTTCAGTTTGCGGGGAGGATAACAACCTTTTTTGCTCCATGCTTTGATTGTTTTTGATGACTTTGGCCGAATGGAGAAAGACGCAGCTGGTAAAAGCACGATTTATAAATTAGGATTTAAGGGCGTAATGCGAAACCCTAAGTGTATTTGTAAGTCGGACCAATGTCTGTTTTGAACGGCTCTTTGAAAAGAGCCGTTTTTTTTATGCCCACGCGAAAAAGACAAGATTGATAAAGTCCTTTATCGGCAAGTCTCCATCAAGACCGCCCGTACGTATCTTCGAACCGAACAATGTCATCCTCGCCCACGTAGGCTCCGGACTGTACCTCAACAAGCTCCAGGGGCATTTTCCCGGGGTTAGTCAGGCGGTGGGTAGCACCGATGGGTATGAAGGTTGACTGGTTTTCGGTCAGCAGCTTTTCCTCGCCATTGCATTCTACGATGGCCGTGCCTTTAACAACCACCCAGTGCTCTGCGCGGTGATAGTGCATCTGCAGCGACAGCTTTTCGCCTGGCTTTACGGTGATGCGCTTGACCTGGAAGCGGTGACCCTCGTCAATGGATTCATAATCACCCCATGGACGATAGACCCTCACGTGCGCGTGATGCTCCGTACGATTGCCTTCCCTGATCTGCTGAACCACTTTTTTTACATCCTGAACGCTATCTTTATGGGCTACCAGCACTGCATCTTTGGTCTCTACCACAACCAGGTCGCTGATCCCGACAGTGGCAACCAGACGACTCTCGCCCCGGATATAGCAGTTGCGGGAATCGTGGGTAACCACATCACCGATGCACACATTCCCGTCAGGGCCTTTTTCCTCCACATCCGAAAGGGCAGTCCACGAGCCCAGGTCGCTCCAACCGGCGTCAAAAGGCACAACTGCCGCTTTATCCGTTTTTTCCATTACTGCATAGTCTATCGACTCATCCGGGCAAAGCTCGAAAAGGTCTGCAGGCACCCTCTCGAAATCGACATCTTGCTGCATGGCAGCTGCGGCTTTTTCGCATGCTTCAAAGATATCGGGGCGGGATTTCTCCAACTCCTCAAGGTAGGTTGAGGCCTGGAAGATGAACATGCCGCTGTTCCAATAAAAATTACCGGATGCCAAAAACTCTTCAGCAGTTTTCTGGTCGGGTTTTTCAACAAACCGCTTTACCCGGAAGGTTTCTCCTTCGGCCCCGAGATCCGCACCGGCTTCGATATACCCGAAACCTGTCTCGGGACCTGATGGTACGATTCCGAAAGTGACCAACTGGCCTTGCGCCGCTTTTTCTGCACCCTGTCGAACCAACGTTGCAAAGCGATGATCATCCTCAATCAAGTGGTCAGATGGCAAAACCAGTAGCAAGGGATCTTCGTGACGGGCTCGCTGCTGCATGGCAACTAGAGCAATCGCGGGCGCGGTATTGCGGCCAAAGGGCTCAAGCAGGATCTTGTCCAGCTCGATGTTGGCTTGCCGCGCCTGTTCGGCCACGACAAACCGGTGCTCCTCGTTACACACGACCACTGGCGGCTTCGCGCCGAGGCCAGCAGTACGGCCAAGGGTTTGCTGCAACATGGTCTGGTTGCCGGTTAAACGAATAAACTGCTTGGGCATGAGGGTTCGGGACAGGGGCCAAAGCCGGGAGCCAGTGCCGCCAGCAAGCAGCACCGGAAGAATTGCTCTATCGTTCATCAAATCTCCATATCTGTTCAGTGATTCAGACGCTCATTGCCCGGAATCTTTGTTGAGGGGAAAAGCGACAATTCTGGCTATGTCGATGTCTCCAGTGGCAACAAAATACGGATTCAGCAGCTCCTGCTTACCATATTTCAAAGCTTTTCCCTCCAGAGTCTGGACTTTGCCACCAGCAGCAACTAACACGGCTTGAGCGGCGCCAGTATCCCACTCGCAGGTTGGACCCAGGCGAGGATATATGTCGGCATGCCCCTGCGCAATCCTGCAAAACTTGAGCGAACTGCCGGCTTGCACAAGTTCATAGTTACCGAGCTTTTCGATAAACGCTCTGGTTTCCGGAGTAAGGTGGTTCTTGCTGGCAACCACGCGTTTTTGGTGTTTTGGCTCTGCCACCCTTATCCGATGGACCTTACCGGTACGGTCGCGCATGTGAGCACCCTCGCCTACCACCCCCCAGTATGCCTCTTTCAGGGCCGGGGCCACGACGACCCCCATAACCGGCTGACCATCCTCGATCATAGCTATGTTGACGGTGAACTCACCTGAACGTTGGGTGAACTCCTTGGTGCCATCAACCGGATCCACCAGCCAAAAGCGGCGCCAGTGTTTGCGCTCTTCCCACGGAATATCCTTGCCTTCTTCAGACAGGATGGGAATGTCCCGGCTGATGCTACGCAGCCCGTGGGTGATGATGTCGTGAGCAGCAGTATCTGCGGCGGTAATGGGCGAATGGTCTTCCTTATAGCTCACCTTAAAGTCAGACTGGTAAATATGCAGCACTCTCTCGCTGGCCTGGTCGGCCACTTTGATGACATCCGGGAGGATGGAGCTGTAATGCATGGGCGCGTCCTTGAAAGGCGGGGTCAGAAGAAGGCTTTCTTCTGACCCCAATTCGGCTGACTCCGGGGTCAGATGAACTTTTCATCTGACCCCACTTTCATCTGTTAATAGTATCATTTATAAGAGTAAAAGAGGGGTCAGAAGGAAGCGTTCTTCTGACCCCGGCTTGACCTGCTTCACCAAAAAAAGGACCCCAGTATGAAACTTCGTTTCCTAGGCGGCACAGGAACTGTCACAGGCTCCCGCTACCTCCTCTCGGATGAAAAGCACCGAGTGCTGGTAGACTGCGGCATGTACCAGGGCGTGAAAACCCTGCGCCGACGCAATTGGGCGAAGTTTCCGGTGGATCCGTCAACCATTGATGCGGTGGTGCTTACCCACGCTCATATTGATCACTCCGGCTATCTGCCAGCCCTGGTGAAAAACGGTTTTAAAGGCAAAGTATACTGCACCAAAGCAACCCACGAATTATGCAAGGTGCTGCTTCCAGACGCCGGTTTCCTTCAGGAGGAAGACGCAAAATACGCGTACCGGAAAAAGTTCTCAAAGCACGAAAAACCGGAACCGCTATTCACCGAGAAAGATGCCTGGGAAGCCCTCAAGCATTTTGAACCCCTGCACTACCACGAGGCTTTCGAGCCGGTAAAAGGCTTCGAGGTAACCTTTACCCCGGCTGGGCACATACTGGGATCTTCGTGCGTCCACGTTCATCACAAAACTGACGACAGAACGGTTGTATTCAGCGGTGACGTGGGGCGGCAGAACGACGTGATCATGCGGCCACCTGAGCCTCTTCAAGAAGCCGACGTGTTGGTGTGTGAATCCACCTATGGGGATCGTGCCCATGGGGAGACGGATCCAGAAACGGAGCTGGCCGATATCATCACGAAAACCGCTGGCCGAGGCGGCATTGTTCTTATACCTGCCTTTGCCGTTGGCCGGGCTCAGATGCTGCTCTATGTGATCCACAAGATCATGGGTGACGGCAAGATTCCCAGGCTGCCTGTTTTCCTGAATAGCCCGATGGCTATCAAGGCTACTGAGATATTTTGCAAGCACCACAAGGAGCACAAACTCAACGCTGCACAGTGCGAGCTGATTGATGAGAAAACCACGTTTGTTCGGAAGGTGGAAGAGTCCATCGAATTGGATGCCGTACGTTATCCCTGCGTGATTATTTCTGCCAGTGGAATGGCTAGTGGTGGACGGGTTCTACACCATCTGAAGACGTTGCTACCTAATCCAAGAAACAGCGTGGTGTTTGCAGGATTTCAGGCGCCGGGTACCCGTGGAGATGCTTTAGTGAATGGGGCGGAATCGGTGAAGATTCATGGGGAATACTGGCCGGTTAAGGCTGAGGTTCACAATCTGGATTCGCTTTCTGCTCATGGGGATTATAACGAGATTCTGGCTTGGCTTGAGCAAGGTTCACTGAAGCCGGAGAAGGTTTACGTGACTCACGGGGAGATGGTGGCGAGTGACGTTATGCGGAAGCGGATTCGGGACAGGTTTGGATGGGATGTTGAGGTGCCGGAGTTATTCCAGGAAGTTACCGTTCATTGAGGCAAAATGATCTTGAAAACCTTTAAAGCAAGATAGGAAGGGCGCAATTCCAAAGAGCACGCGAATCAACGTTTCGGCAAAGCCTCAAAAACGTTACGTCTCAAATAGGAAAAAGGCCCTCACTTCAAATAAGTGGGGCCTTTCCATAATCGTCAGATAACTGTAAAGCGTTACCTCTAACGGTCACACACTGCTAAAAATAAGAGCAAACTTAACGACACTCCGACGGAGCAAATTCAGTTGGCAAAGTACCTACAGCACCACCAGTAGGAGACGTAGCGCCAGCCGCTAAACAAGCCCAGCTTATCGCCCCTCTCGGCGGAGTGTAAGTTCCTGCGCCACCTGAACTGTCAGGCAGAGCGGTCTCAGAACCGACCGCTCCAGTATACGGCTCCAAAATAAGCGTATTAGCCCCGGCGGCCGACACACCAGCAGTGTAAGTGATGGTAATTCGACCCGTAGCGTCGTCAATGGCAATGTTCGATACAGTATTCGTCGCCCCCGGAGCAGTCCAGCCAGCATCGTAAGCGATTCCACTAGAAGCATTCTCGGAGACCGCAAGCTTTGCAGATGACCCCAGACTGAGACCCTCGGTCACTCGGGCGCGTGTGGCGTAATCCTGATACGCAGGGATAGCCACTGCAGCGAGAATACCAATGATCGCTACAACGATCATCAACTCTATCAGGGTAAAACCCTTTTGGGCGTGGTTAATCTTGATGTTATGCATCATCGACCTCTGTGTTTGTCATTTAACAGCCTTTCTTCGGTGGCCCCAGCTCAGAAGAGTTCGCGTTGAAACGCGCAATGGAGCCTACAAAAATCAAAGCAAGCACCATGCCATCACTCTAGTATTCACCTCAACTCGTTGAAAGAACGACACTAAGATACTCTTGTCACACTATTCCCGCGCCTTTAATTGCGACTCATGTCGAGGCCTTTTTGACCATAATCGTCAACCACTGACAAATTTCGTCAGTCATTATTTAAAAACTCAAATATCAAGATCTCTAAGGCCCGATGAAGCTTTCGAGGCGCCAAGCAAATTCAGGCGCCTTTCCAAACACGGGACGGGCATCTAAACTAGCACACATCGACATTGTTCTGATTTCAAACACTTGGGCTGACTTGTAAATTCTCTTATGTCTACACACAAAAGCAATATAAACCTGACGGGGCTAGCGCGTCGCTTCGTAGATGATGGTCTTCTTGACGAAGCCACTGCGAAAGATGCGTTTTTAGAGGCCTCTAAGAACCGTATTCCTTTGATCACATACCTGACACAGAACAATCTTGCAGACAGCCCAAAACTTGCATTCTCAGCTGCGATGGAATTTGGATTTTCTGTCTTAGATCTTTCAGCGTTTATGCAAGACATGATGCCTGAGAAGGTAGTCGACGAAAAACTGATCCGTAAGCACAATGCTTTACCCCTTTTCAGAAGGGGTAATCGGCTGTTCATCGCAGTTTCGGATCCAACCAATATTCAGGCTCTGGATGAAATCAAGTTTAATACAGGGTTGAGCACCGATGCCGTGCTGGTGGATGACGCCAAGCTGCGGGACGCCATCGACAAATATCTGGAATCCCAGGATACGACCATGGGGGATCTGGACGATGCCGATTTGGAGGGTGTTGAAACTGAAGGTGGCGAGCAGGAAGACGATGGGGCGGTGGTTGCGAACGAAGTCGATGATGCACCTATCGTCAAATACGTTAACAAGATGCTACTCGATGCCATTCGAGGCGGCGCATCGGACATTCATTTTGAGCCTTATGAAAAGATTTACAGGGTTCGCTATCGCACTGATGGCATCTTGAAAGAGGTCTCTCGCCCGTCGATTAAACTGGCGCCTAAAATTTCTGCCCGCGTGAAAATCATGGCCCAGCTTGATATTTCTGAGCGCCGTGTGCCCCAGGACGGGCGCATCAAAATGAAACTGTCCAAGACCAAGGCAATTGATTTTCGGGTAAACACACTCCCCACCCTATGGGGCGAAAAAATTGTATTACGGATTCTCGACCCCAGCCAGGCGAAACTAGGTATTGACGTCCTCGGTTATGAAGAGGATCAGAAGAAGTTGTATTTGGATGCTCTTGGTCAGCCACAGGGCATGATTCTGGTCACTGGCCCGACCGGGTCGGGGAAGACGGTTTCACTCTACACGGGCTTGAACATTCTAAATACCGCAGACATCAACATATCGACTGCGGAAGATCCCGCAGAAATCAACCTGGAAGGCATTAACCAAGTTAACGTTAATAACCGGGTGGGACTTGGTTTCGCCGAGGCCTTGCGAGCCTTCTTGCGCCAGGACCCTGACGTTATCATGGTAGGTGAGATCCGAGACCTGGAAACCGCGAACATTGCCATCAAGGCAGCACAAACCGGACACTTGGTTCTATCCACCCTACACACCAACAGTGCTGCTGAAACCCTGACGCGGATGATGAATATGGGTGTGCCCTCCTTCAACATCGCCACATCCGTCAGCTTGATCATTGCACAGCGGTTGGGCCGACGGCTCTGCAACAACTGCAAGCAGCCAGCTGACATTCCCAAAGACGTGCTGTTAAAGGAAGGGTTCACAGAAGAACAAATTGATACAGGCTTCACGTTGTACCGCCCAAAAGGCTGTGATAAATGCAATGGAGGATATAAAGGCCGCGTCGGGATATACGAGGTGGTCAAGATTACCGAAGAGCTGGAAAACATGATTATGGAAGAGGCCAGCTCGATCAAAATTGCAAAACAGGCTCAGGCTGAAGGCTTCCGTAACTTACGTCAGTCGGCACTATTAAAAGTGATTGAGGGAGTGACGAGTCTTGAGGAAGCTAACCGCGTGACGAAGGATTAAGCATGGCAGAGAAAGCACAGAAGCTGGAAGCGTATGTCTGGGAAGGCAAAGACCGCAAAGGCAATAAGGCTCAGGGCGAACTTACCGGGTCCAATCTTGCTCTTGTGAAAGCGCAACTGCGCAAGCAGGGAATTATTCCGAATAAAGTAAAGAAAAAACCAAAGCCTTTGTTCGGGGGCAGCAAAAAAATTACGCCTTTCGACATCGCGATGCTGACACGGCAGTTGGCAACGATGATGAAGGCTGGCGTTCCTCTGGTTCAGAGTTTTGACATTGTTGCTGACGGGCTTGAAAACAAGGGACTGCAAGAGCTGGTGCTGAGCATCAGAAACGATATTTCTTCCGGCACCAGTTTTGCGGGCGCTCTACGGAGACATCCAAAGTACTTTAACGACCTCTACTGCAACCTGGTTGATTCAGGCGAAAAGGCAGGTGCCTTGGAACAAATGCTGGATCGCATCGCGACTTATCTTGAGAAAACAGAAATTCTCAAGAAAAAAGTCAAGAAGGCCATGACCTATCCAGCGGCAATCGTTGTGGTAGCGATCATAGTGACTGCGATACTGCTGATCAAAGTAGTCCCCCAGTTTGAAAGCTTGTTTCAGGGCTTTGGCGCCGAGTTGCCGGTTTTCACTCAGATGGTCATCAAAATGTCTGAATGGCTGCAGCAATGGTGGTTTATTGTCCTATTGGGGATCGTAGGCTTTATTTTCCTATTCAAGCAAGCCAAGGAGAAGTCGCAAAAATTCTCGGACATGGTCGATAAATACCTTCTAAAATTGCCGATTGTTGGGGAAATTCTGGACAAATCTGCCGTCGCCAAATTTGGGCGCGTTCTTTCTACGACTTTTGCCGCAGGCGTGCCGCTTGTGGATGCACTTGATTCAGTGGCAGGGGCTACTGGAAATGCTGTTTACCGGGATGCCATTGATCGCATCAAGAACGATGTCGCGAGTGGTACTCAACTGCAGGCAACAATGCGCCAACAGGGGGTTTTCCCGGTGATGGCAGTGCAGTTGACTGCAATCGGGGAAGAGTCTGGCAACCTTGACGAAATGCTTCAGAAAGTGGCGGAGCACTATGAAGCGGTTGTTGACGACATGGTGGACAATCTGACCGCTCTTATGGAGCCCATTATTATGGCGGTTCTGGGGGTGCTTGTAGGCGGGCTCATCATTGCCATGTACCTGCCGATCTTCCAGATGGGTCAGGTTGTTTGATTGATTGGTTTAACAATAGTCAAGATGGGGTCAGAAGAAAGCTTTCTTCTGGCCCCGGGTTGATTTCTAGAGTGGGGTCAGATGAAGGATTTAATCTGACCCCGAGTTCGCCCGCCTGATTCTCGGATAATTGATGATTTCTTTGGACGCATTTCTAGGCACTCCCTGGCTTCTTTTCCTGACCGTTACCCTCGTCTCCCTCTGCATTGGCAGCTTTCTGAATGTAGTGATTCTTCGTTTGCCGAAAATGATGCACCAGGACTGGCGCTGCCAGTGCGAGGAATTCCTGGAGCTGCCTGAAAAACAGCGTAAAGATGAAGAAAGGATTACCCTGTCCAAACCGGCTTCCACCTGCCCGTCCTGCGGCCATGGCATTCGGGCCTGGGAGAACATTCCGGTGGTTAGCTGGCTGATGCTTCGGGGCAAATGTTCGTCCTGCAAGGCGCCTATCTCACCCCGCTACCCGATTATCGAGGCCGTTACCGCCATTTTCTCTGTGGTGACCGTTGCGGTCATCGGGCCGAACGAATCGGCGCTTTGGGCCCTTCTGCTGGTATGGTCTCTGGTAGCGTTGACGGTTATCGATTTCGACACTCAGCTATTACCAGACAGCATCACCCTGCCCCTGATGTGGCTGGGCCTGGTACTGAATTATTTTGGCGTTCTGACGGACTTCAACAGTGCCTTCTGGGGGGCAGTGGCCGGTTATCTCTCGCTCTGGTCGGTTTATTGGTTGTTCAAGCTGGTTACCGGCAAGGAAGGAATGGGCCATGGTGACTTCAAGCTACTTGCCGCACTCGGCGCCTGGCTGGGCTGGCAGTTGTTGCCGGCGGTGATTCTGCTTTCCTCCGTCGTTGGAGCGGTTGTGGGCATCAGCCTGATGGTGTTCAGGAAGCACGGCCGCGAGGTGCCGATTCCGTTCGGGCCTTACCTGGCAACGGCGGGGTTGATCTGTTTGTGGTTCGGGACTGAGATTCAGGCATTCTGGTTCGGGTTTCTGGGAGTCTGATGGATGAACATTGTTGGCCTGACCGGTGGGATTGGTTCCGGCAAATCGACGGTGGCTCGCCTGTTCGGCGACCTGGGCGTTCACTGTGTGGATGCCGATGATGTTGCCCGGCAGGTGGTTGAGCCAGGCACACCAGCCCTGGCTCGGATTGCGGAGCATTTTGGAGACGATATTCTCACGCCCGAGGGTGCATTGGATCGTGCGCAGCTTCGCGGAATAGTGTTCCAGGAGCCGGAAGAGCGGGTTTGGCTGGAGTCGCTGTTGCATCCGATCATCCGCGATGAATTGATTCGGCAGTTGAATCCGGAAAACTACCAGCTTCCGTACGTGCTTCTTGTTTCTCCTCTCCTGCTCGAGACCGACCAGCACGAACTGGTTGAACGCATCATCGTGATTGATGTGCCCAAAGAGGTTCAACTTGAACGCACCATGGCCCGGGACACTAATTCCCGCGAGCAGGTTGAGCGGATCATTGCGGCTCAGATGTCGCGAGAAGATCGGCTGGCGCGGGCCGATGAGGTGATTGATAATGATCGCCCTCTGGAGGATGTAACGCGTCAGGTGCGAGAACTGCATGAAAGGTTGCTGGTGGACTTTGGCTGACTGGTTTTTCCGCTATCGTTTGACAGGTCTTGCGGCTGCGCTTTCTCTAACGCTCCCTACCCCAACTTACAGCATAGAGCCGGTGTTTGAGGTTCGGGAGCGTTCTGTGGCCGAGATTCTGTCCCCGGATCAGCTCCCCATCGATTTCTACACGTTTGAGCCGGACGAATACTGGGCCGATCCACGGGATTCGTACTGGCTCAAATTCAGTAACTGGGTGCTGCGCCAGGAGCGCCTGCACGGGCAAAAGATCCAGTCGGTTGGCCAGTGGGCAGACCGAACACTCTCCGGCAGTGCCCAGAGCCTCCCGAATAACGAGAGCTATCTTCGCATTGGCTTTGCCACGGAGTCCGAATATGGCGACCCGGCACAGTTTGAGCCGGAAGCTCGATTTCGGTTGGATATCCCCACCACCGAGCGAAAGCTTCGGCTGGTTATCGAGAGCGAAAGCGAAGACCTGATTCCGCTCGGGGAGCGTCAGCGGGACCGCCAGCTGACCGAACCCGAACGCTCCGATACGGAAGCCACGGGTGCGCTGCGTTACCTGACCCAGATTGGCGATGCCATCAATTTCTCCAACGATGTAGGTGTGCGTCTGCGGCTCCCTCCGGATGCCTTCTGGAGAGCAACGGCGGAGAAACGCTGGCGCCTGGACGACAAGTGGATACTGAACGCCCAGCAGCGGTTTTATTATTTTCATCAGGACGGCTGGGGCGAGCGAACCTGGATTGGCGTCGGGCGGCCGGTTGGCAATGGCTGGTATTTCCGCTCGTCTTCGGAACTGGAGTGGGTACACAACGACAAGGAATTTGTGGCGGGTCAGATTTTCAGCACGCGCAAGCGGATGAATAACCGTCTGATTGTTTCGCCAAGAATGGGCGTCCTCGGGGAGAGCAAACCTTCCTGGCGCACCACCTCTGCGTTCACGGATATCACGTTTCGCTACCGGCTACACAGCAACTGGCTTTATGCCGAGTTGATTCCGGCGCTGGAATTTCCTCGGGAGGAGAGTTTTAAAGACCGGGCGTCTGTGGTGTTTAGGGTGGAGATGTTTTTCTCTGGGGTTATTGAAGGTGATCGTCTGTGAAGAAGGGGTCAGAAGAAAGCGTTCTTCTGACCTCGGGTTAAATACTGAAAATGGGGTCAGATGAAGGTTTTCATCTGACCCCGGTGTTCGCCGGAGACTCTATGTCTAGACATCCCTCAAAGCCAGCGACCGAGGCCCTTACTCTCACGCCTATCGCCATTACCCGCTCATGCTTTCAGGACAAGTTCGGGGTGCCTCGCCAGCCGGGGCTGACCCGTCATGCCCGGGCCGAGCTGATTATCCAGCCACCGTTTGATCGGGAAGATGCATTTCGAGGGCTGGAGACCGCCAGCCATCTGTGGCTGACATTTCAGTTTCACGAGGCTGTGCGGGCAGAATGGCGGCCAGTGGTGCGCCCTCCCCGCCTCGGCGGCAACCGGAAGATGGGCGTGTTTGCCAGTCGCTCTCCGTTTCGCCCCAACAGCCTTGGTTTATCGGTGGTTCGTAACGAGGGGCTGATTCGCAGGGACGGCGAGCTCATACTGCGCATCAACGATCATGACCTGATCGAAGGCACACCAATCCTCGACATCAAACCCTACTTGCCATTCGCAGATTCCGTGCCCGAAGCCACCCTGGGCTGGGCAGACTCGCCACCCACGGAAAGGCTCGAAGTGGTGTTTCTGCCGGAAGCAGAGGCTCAGATCCGCCAGCTTTCACCGGAGAACTATCCGGAACTACGCCCTCTTATCGAAGATGTGGTCGCTTACGATCCCCGCCCCTCTTTTCGCCGAGGAACAGAGGAAGAGCGCATTTATGGCGCGCATCTATATGATCTGAACGTGCGATTCCGATTCGTGAATGACCATTCACGAAAACGTGTCGAAGTGCTAACGGTCTGTTAAACTGCATCTTTGTGATTTTGTAGTCGACACAGGGAATATGTGCCTTGCCATCACAGCGTTTGTTCAAACGATTGGGAATACGGCCATTGGCGGCAAGGTTGCTCGCCTACGTTTTGCTGTTCAGTGTTTTCCTGTCTCTGGTGGCAACGGGCGTTCAGCTGATCGGAGAATTCGAGCGGCGCAAGAACGATCTGCTGAATGACCAGACACGGGCCGCGGAGTTGGTTTCCGGAAGCATGAGCAACAACATCTGGCTCATGAATTTCAGCGAGGTGGCCAACAGCCTGGATGATATGAAAGCAGTGCCCGCTGTCCAGTACGGGCGGGTGGTGACCAGCACCGGCGAAACCTTCAGCACCGGTACTTACCCTGAGGGCCGGGTCATATCGCAAACCTTTCCACTGGTTTTCGACCGCTCCAACAACCGCAGTCCTGAAAACGTTGGCACGCTCACCGTCACCTCATCCATCGACCAGATCTACACAGACCTGCGTAACCGCGCGTTCCTGAACCTTTTGTTTCAATCCATTGTTGTCATGCTGGGCACCCTGGGCTTGCTGGTGATCGTTCGTTTAACGCTGACCCGGCATCTGGAATCTATGGCCGATTACGCCGCCCGGCTGAATCTCGACGCGCTGGTAGACCCGCTGGAGCTCAAGCGCAAACCCCGAAAAACACCAGATGAACTCTCGGAGCTGGAGCAGGCCCTTAACAAGATGCGCCTGCAGATCCTAGAGGACACCCGCTCTCTGCGCCAAACCACGATCCAGTCCCAGGGTGAACGGGACGAGGCAGTTCGCGCCAACCACGCCAAGAACCAGTTCCTCGCGAATGTCAGCCACGAACTGCGCATTCCGCTGCAGTCGGTGCTGGGCTACGCCAACCTGCTTACCGATACGCCGCTGGATCAGGAGCAGCGGGAATACGTGCTGACCCTGTTGAGCGCCTCGGAAAGCCTCTCGGCCATCATCAACGACCTGCTGGATATCTCCAGCATGGAAGCGGGCAAACTGGTACTCGAAGACATTCCCTTTGACCTTCGGGAAACCCTCAATGACCTGGTGCACATGCTTGGCTCTCGAGCCCGGGAGAAAGGCCTCGCACTGGAGCTTCGGATCGACGAAAACCTGCCCTGGGCGCTGAAGGGCGACCCGGTTCGCATTCGCCAGATATTGCTGAACCTTACGTCCAACGCTATCAAGTTTACCGATTCTGGCCATGTGCTGATCAGTATCGAGGTGTTGGGCCGCCGGGATGACAAGGCTCGCCTGCGTATTGCGGTGGAAGACACCGGCGTGGGTATCAACCCGGAAGATGTTCCCCTGGTTTACGAGCCCTACG
>Ga0208300_100392_pt1 | contig 33694 bp, 36 predicted proteins | sample 23_taG_FD_184096 | JGI IMG/M metagenome (GOLD analysis project Ga0208300, IMG submission 184096) | Marine viral communities from Cariaco Basin, Caribbean Sea - 23_WHOI_OMZ (SPAdes) (version 2) | ecosystem: Environmental > Aquatic > Marine > Oceanic | place: Caribbean Sea: Cariaco Basin...
TGACGTGCTCCAATAGATTCACACAGCCAGTTAAGGGATAATTATCTCAACTGGAGTGTATATGAAAACGCGAAAAAGCTATTCAAAAGAATTCAAACTGGACGCTGTTAGTCTGGTTACAGAACAAAATTACAAGATTGCTGAGGCTGCACGTAGTCTTGGTATTAGCGCGAATATGTTAGGCCGCTGGCTTAAAGAGCAAGAATCAGAAGGCGCTCACGCATTTCGTGGCAATGGCAAATTAACGCCGGAGCAGGAAGAAATCCGTCGGTTGAGAGAAGAAAATAAACGCCTGAAAATGGAGAAAGAGATCCTAAAAAAGGCGACGGTCTTCTTTGCCAAAGAAACCAAGTGAAATACGGTTTCATTACCCAACATAAGAAGACCTGGCCGATTAGTCTGATGTGTCAGGTTCTGGGAGTCAGTCGCCATAACTATTACAGTGCCGTGCGACGAAATGAACAACTTGAACCCGATCCACAACATGATGAGCTAATTGAATGGGTACAGAAAATAGCAGATGCCAGTGACTTTACCTATGGCGTAAGGCGAATGAAACGCGCGCTGAATTCGCTCGGTTATCCGGTTGGAAATCAGCGTACGAGAGCCTTGATGAAAGAAGCCGACGTGAGCGTTAGACGGCGTAGAAAATACAAAGTAACGACCAACAGCAACCATCAGCAACCTGTATTTGATAACGTGCTATCACGCGACTTTGATGCGCAAAAGCCAGACCAGGCGTATGTCTCTGACATTACTTATATCTGGACGCAGGAAGGCTGGCTGTATCTGGCCGTTGTCATCGATCTGTTCTCACGCAAGGCCGTGGGCTGGAGTATGGCTTCACGGATGAATGCCCAGCTTGTTTGTGATGCCTTAACAATGGCTTTATGGCAACGTAAACCCAAGGCTGGCCTGATACATCATTCGGATCGTGGTTCGCAATATGCGAGCCGACAATTTAGACAGCTACTGGCGCAGTACAAGGTAACAGGTAGCATGAGCAGGAAAGGTGATTGTTGGGACAATGCCGTTGTAGAGAGCTTCTTCGGCACATTAAAACAAGAGCGAGTGCAATGGCGTCATTACCAGAGCCGTCATGAAGCTCAGCAAGATATCCTGCAATACATCACTATGTTTTATAACAGCCAAAGAATGCACTCATACCTGGATTACAAAAGTCCAAACCAATATGAAGCTGACATGGCTAACTTAGGAAAAGCGGCTTAACTGGGTTGTGTGAATTTGCTTGACCACGTCAAACCGCACTGAATCAGAAAGCGTAAGTCGTTGCTTTAAACATACGTAAATATTAACGTCACACTTATTTAAGGATAGTTTTATGGAGTGGCTACTACCCGCTTTAGCGTTGGTACTTATTATAGAAGGAATAGGGCCGCTTCTTTTTCCTAATAAATGGCGCAATTATTTACTTCAGATAAGCCAACAGCCCAGCAATCAACTGCGTCAAATTGGCGGAACCCTTGTGATAATAGGCGCACTACTGCTGTTTTATTTCAGTTGAGTTAGCGCCCAGATCTAGGCATTAAGAGGCGTGAAGCGGTGTGAAAACGGACCTCATCAAACACTGCCACACGCTTTACCATAATACATAGTACGAAAAGGAGCGCGACTTTACCGTTGACTGAAAAGTGTGCTCTTAAACCTGTATTCAACATTCAGAGGTATATTTTCAGCCCTTTGAATACCTCATTAGCTTTTAAGCATCCAATGCCCGCGAATAATAGCAAAACGTTATATAAATGGGCGTAGCGCAGACTGCGATAGACCGTCTGTTCAGCTTTTTTACCAGGTAATGTTTAGAAAGCTTTAAAAATTAGCGTCTTAGAATGTTTGTGCTGAAAAATAAGAAGCCAAGCCTTATTTCAAAAAGGCTCGAGCGGCAGTGGGTCATCTTTGTGATTTCAAAAATAAAAATAAAATAGTCGTATTTTTGTTCGAAAAAGAGATGATCCTTGCCCTAGAATTTTGTAGAATCCCCGCCTAATTTTCTTACACATATGATTCATGGCAAAGAACGTTGTGGTACTCGGCACTCAATGGGGTGACGAGGGTAAAGGCAAGGTCGTAGACCTACTCACTGATCGCGCAAAATATGTTGTTCGTTACCAAGGCGGACACAATGCAGGTCACACTCTAGTAATCGACGGTGAAAAAACCGTACTTCACTTAATCCCATCAGGCATCCTACGCGATAATGTTACCTGTATTATTGGTAACGGTGTTGTGCTAAGCCCTGACGCACTAATGAAAGAAATGACTATGCTTGAAGAGCGTGGCGTTCCAGTGCGCGAGCGATTAAAGATTAGTGAAGCTTGTCCGCTTATTCTTCCTTATCACATTGCACTAGACGTAGCGCGCGAAAAAGCCCGCGGCGCAAAAGCAATTGGTACAACGGGTCGTGGTATCGGTCCAGCGTATGAAGATAAAGTAGCCCGTCGTGGATTACGCGTTGGCGACTTGTTTAATGCAGAAGACTTCGCAGCAAAGCTGAAAGAAGTGCTAGACGTGCATAACTTCACGCTTACTCAGTACTATGGCGAAGAAGCAGTAGACTTTGATGAAACCTTAAAAGGTGCAATGGAAGTTGCTGACATTCTTAAAGCAATGGTTGTTGATGTAACTGACGAACTAGACAAAGCACACAATGCTGGCTTGCCTATTATGTTTGAAGGTGCACAAGGTACACTCCTAGACATCGATCACGGTACTTATCCTTATGTTACGTCGTCAAACACTACCGTTGGTGGTGTAGCAACGGGTGCTGGCTTTGGCCCACTTAAGCTAGATTACGTACTGGGTATTGTTAAAGCATACACTACGCGTGTAGGCTCAGGTCCTTTCCCTACTGAACTAGAATGTGAAGTAGGCCAACACTTAGGTGTTAAAGGTCACGAGTTTGGCGCGACCACAGGTCGTAAGCGCCGCACGGGTTGGTTCGATGCAGTTGCGATGAAGCGCGCAGTACAAATCAACTCTATTACAGGTTTCTGCTTAACTAAGCTTGACGTACTAGACGGTCTTGAAAGCCTTCAAATTTGTGTAGGCTATAAAGATGCAGACGGTAACGTGAAAGACGTTCCTCCTATGGCGGCTGACGGTTACGAAAAAGTGACGCCTGTTTATGAAGAAATGCCGGGTTGGACAGACAACACCTTTGGTGTAACTGAGTTTGAAGCGCTTCCACAAGCTGCGAAAAACTACATTAAGCGTCTTGAAGAGCTAACAGGTGTGCCGGTTGATATCGTTTCAACAGGCCCTGACAGAAACGAAACTATCGTTTTACGCAGCCCATACGACGCGTAATAGTTTCACATTAAATGTTTAAAAGCCCAGTGTTCACTGGGCTTTTTTGTTTGTAATTTTTCGATCTTTTACTTTTATATAATCTTGTTATCGCTTCAACGTTAACTGTTTATACTTCTTAAGTGTAACGTCAGCCACTTGCACCTAAAATACGAGCTCATTAAACATTAATTAACAATTTAGTTGCGTTGTCTTCGAACATCCCTATTAATATAAGATAGTATCAGTTAATTATTGCGCTGCTTTGCCCGACAACAATCTTAAGATGAGCCATAGAATTGTTGCAGTGGGTGTTATGCTATCGGAGCCTTCTTATGCCAAATAGACCTTCTCTTCACGCAGTGGAAACTGGCGTGTGTTTCGTTGATGTTGTTCACAAGCTTAACGACAGTTTCGATACAGGGAAAACCCAGTCCTTGGAGTGGCGTAAAAGCCAGTTAAAGGCATTAGAAACTTTACTGAAAGACAACCAGCACGACATTTTGCAGGCCCTTAAAAATGACCTGGGCAAATGTAAGACCGAAGCCATGGTAGCGGAACAAGGGTTTCTGCTTTCTGATATCAAGCATACGCTTAAGCATTTGGATAAATGGGCAAAGCCACGCAAAGTATCAACGCCCATGGTGGCATGGCCAGGTAAGAGCTTTCGCAAGCCTGAGCCGCTTGGCACTGTGCTTATTATCGGAGCGTGGAATTATCCGCTTCAGTTATTGCTTGCCCCTTATATCGCCGCTATTGCTGCGGGCAACTGTGCGGTATTGAAACCCTCTGAATTGGCTGAAGAAACCTCGTCGCTGGTGGCTAAGCTTATTCCCCAATATATGGATAATTCATGCGTTGCCGTAATAGAAGGCGGTAAAGATGAAGCGACGGCGCTACTTGCCTGCAAATGGGACCATATTTTTTACACCGGTGGTGAAGTGGTGGGCAAAATTGTCATGAGCGCCGCGGCCAAACATTTAACGCCAGTAACCCTTGAGCTTGGCGGTAAAAGTCCCTGTTTTGTTGATGCAAACACAAACCTTGCTGTCACCGCGCGCCGTTTAGTGTGGGGTAAATGGATGAATGCGGGCCAAACTTGTATTGCGCCTGACTATGTCATTGTTGAAAAGGGCTTTGAGCAAAAGCTTATTGATGCGGTTAAAAAAGAGCTGAAAAAGCAATACGGCAAAGCACCTTTATCGTCACGAGATTACGGCAATATCGTTAATCATCGTCACCTAAAGCGTCTTGAAAGTTACCTTGAAAACGTCAATGTGGTGTATGGCGGCGAGCTAGATGAATCTCGTCCAGCAATGGCGCCTACCCTTGTACTGGAGCCATCGCTAGATAGCCCGCTAATGAAAGAAGAGATCTTCGGCCCTATTCTACCTATTATCACTGTTGACAACATGGAGGCGGGCATTAAGTTTGTGAACAGCAGGCCTAAGCCACTCGCACTTTATGCATTTAGTGATAAGGATGATGTGCTTGATAATATTATCAGCAAAACCAGTTCAGGCAGTGTGTGTACTAACGACACTATGCTGTTTATGACTAACCCTGAGTTACCGTTTGGTGGCGTAGGAAATAGCGGCATGGGTAGCTATCATGGCCAAGCAGGTTTTGATACATTCAGCCATATTAAAACGGTAATGAAACGTTCATTCGCCCTTGACGTGTTCTTCCGTTATGCGCCGTTTTCTAAGTTTAAGCTGTCGTTGCTTAAGAAGTTTTTATAACAGGAGTTTCCATGGTTCAACCTTTTCATCTTGCCATTCCGGTCACTAATTTAACCGACGCAGAAGCGTTTTACGGTGAGTTGTTGGGTTGTGAAAAGGGCCGCAGTGATACCCAGTGGATAGATTGGAACTTCTTTGGCCATCAATTAGTGACCCACTGTGTAGAGGCTATGCCGTCGCCGCCTTCACATAACGGGGTAGACGATCATGCAGTGCCGGTGCCGCACTTTGGCGTTGTGCTAACCATGGACGATTGGCAAGCACTGGCAAGTAAATTAGAGGCTGCCGATACCGAGTTTGTTATCGCACCTTATATTCGTTTTAAAGGAAAGCCGGGCGAACAAGCCACTATGTTTTTCAAAGACCCTTTCGGCAACGCGTTAGAGTTCAAAGCGTTCGCCGATATTTCTCAGCTTTTCGCTTCATAATAATTGGTGTCAGTTGCTCTTTACCGTACATCAAAGAGCTGCCTGATACTGGGCTAGCGCTTCTTCTTTTTCGGTTTGAAGCGCTTATATAAAAGTGCAACACCTGTAAGAGTGAATAAAAAAGCGCTGCCCGAAAAAGCAATTAACCACGGCGTGTTAAAGTTACTTCTGTCCTTATAATCCATTATGTGCAGCATCCACATAAAATCAAACAGCCGCCATGTGTCGGTACGTACGCGCAGAACACTGCCTGTGTTTGGGTCGATATAAAACCGCGAATTAAGGTCGTCATCGAAGTTTACCTGCCATAATGGCGCAGACAGGTTTTGCACTTCTTGAGGCAACACGCTTAATAGCCGGGTCTCACCAATATCGCCAGTACCTGCGTATTGCCCTTTTGCTGCTTTACGAATAGCGCCTTCTTGCATGGTTTGCAAAGCTTCACCTGTTAATGCGCTGTAGCGATAGGCAATGTTGTCATCTACGACATGATAAACAGGAATAGCATGAAGGGTGTTTGGGTCAGCATGGCCTACTTCATTTATACGATGAGTAAGTGAAAGAACGGCAGCGCTACTGTGGTGGCGCAAAATGTCTGAAGGGGTAACCGTAACGTTGTGCCACGACGTAGTGACGGCGTGTTTTAAGTGGTTGCCTCTTACTTCATCGATAGGTAACCACGCCATGACCAGACCACTTAAGAACCATAGACCAATTTGAATGAACAGTATTAAGCCCAGGTAGTTGTGCGCCTTGCGCATAAATTTCATCATCAGGTTTTTTGGTTTTATTATCAAAAGGCTATAACATCAGAAAACAATAACCGAGTAAACCGAAGAAGAGGGTGGTTTTGAATAAAGCATTAGTGCTGGTAGACGTACAAAATGTGTATTACACCTGCCGTCAGGCGTACAAACGCAACTTTAATTACAACCAGTTTTGGCGTGAACTTACCTACAACTTGGATATAGCCCATGCTTTCGCATACGCCATAGACAGGGGTGACAGCAAGCAGCGTGAATTTCAAAACATTCTTCGTGCTATTGGATTTGAAGTAAAGTTAAAGCCTTTCATTCAACGTGCTGACGGCTCGGCGAAAGGTGACTGGGATGTAGGTATAACAGTAGATGCACTTGAACACGCCGACGATGTTGATGAGATCATTTTGGTGTCGGGCGACGGCGATTTCGATATTCTTGTAAACGCCCTTAAAGCAAAAGGGAAAACCGTAACGGTGTACGGTGTTCCTGCATTAACGGCTGAAAGTATTCAAAAAGTGGCGTCTAAGTACGTGCCTATCGACGCCACGCTGTTGTTGTAGTTTTCAGCTTGTACTTTATTCAAGGCTGAACTAATAACGCTGAGCCCCCAAAGCTCCACTAATGTGGCTCAGCTAACAGCCCTGTGCTGATAAGGCTGTACTAATATGGTTGTACTAGGCTCTTACCTCGTCCGCTTTTTTCAGATGCGGCTTCTACACCCTCTTTAGTACGCTTAATTAAGTGTACATCACCAAAGCGACGGTTATCTATGGTATAGCCCATTGCTTTAAGCTCATTTACCGTTGCCTCTGTAAACCCGTCGTGCATACGAATGGTGTCTTTGGGCAATAGCTGGTGATGAAACCGTGGTGAGTTCACGGCTTCTTCAGCGCTCATATCGTAAAGCAGGGCATTCAATAGCGACTGAGTTACTGACGAAATAATGGTAGTGCCGCCAGGAGAGCCTGTTACCAGAACCACTTGGTCGTCTTTAGTGACCAGCGTTGGCGTCATAGAAGACAGCATGCGCTTGTAAGGTTCAATAGCATTCGCCTCACCACCCACTGCGCCGAAGAAGTTAGGCACGCCAGGCTTAGCACTAAAATCGTCCATTTCATCATTCAACAAAAAGCCAGCACCAGTTACAACAACACCGCTACCAAAAGTGAGGTTGATGGTCGTTGTATTAGCAACCGCGTTACCCCATCTGTCCATAATGGAGAAGTGTGTTGTATCTTCGCTTTCTTTTAAACCAGGCTTAACGCTTGGGGTATCAGAAATACTGGTAGGCTGAATATCTGCTGCGCGTTGAGTAATATAGTTAGCGTCAGTGAGCGCTTTTACCGGAACACTAACAAAATCAGGATCGCCCATGTATTCAGCGCGATCGGCAAACACGCGCTTACCAATTTCTGACATAACGTGAATGTATTCAGTACTGTTTTGCGCTGGCAAATCGTGCGTTGCGTCATAGGCTTCTAGCATGCCGATCCACTGGGCAACGGCAACACCACCAGAGCTTGGAGGAGGTGCGGTCACCAGCTCATAACCTTGCCAGTTTAGGTGAAGAGGTTTGCGCCACACTGCTTTGTAAGCCAGTAAGTCTTCATAGGTAATAAGGCCGCCGTTTTGCTGCATAAAATCAACAATATGCTTTGCTACATCGCCTTTATAAAAGCCATCTTTTCCCTGTTGCTGAATAGCTTTAAGCGTTTTCGCTAGCTCTGGCTGTTTGAAGGTAGTGCCTGCTTTAGCGTGTGCAAAATACTCGCTAAAGTTGTTATTGATAGCTGCTTGTTTGGTACGCTCAATATAGTGATCAATGTTATTGGCCAGCTTCTCGTGAACCGCAAAACCTTGCTCGGCCAAATCAACGGCTGGTGCGAGTAGACGCTCCCAATCCAATGTGCCGTATTTTTTGTGCGCGGCCCACATACCAGCAACGGTACCAGGAATGCCAGACGCTTTAGCCCCAAACAAAGACTCATACGGTTTTACGTTACCTTGCTTGTCAAGATACATATCGCGATGCGCATTTTCAGGTGCCATTTCACGGTAATCTAAAAAGTCGGTGTTATCTTCAAACTTTATTGTCATAAAGCCGCCACCGCCTACGTTGCCCGCCTCAGGTAGAGTAACAGCCAAGACAAACTGTGCCGTAATAGCAGCATCAATTGCGTTACCACCTTCTTGGAGTACCTGCATTGCAGCATCGGCACTGTAGCTGTCAGGCATGGCAACGGCCTGTTGGCTAAGCCCTACTGTATTGTTGCTAGCACTATCAACAGGGGGATTTGGTGCATGGGAACACGCTGCCACTACTGAAATAAATGCCACTATTACCGAGGTAAACCCGATGTTAGCTATCCGCTTTTTCATTACAAACTCCTTGTTACAGACATTGCTAAACTTTTGCGATTAGCAACTGACTTCCAGCAAACTTTAATCAACGGCATTAACCAAGCATGACCAAGCTTGCTACAAAATAGGCAATAAGCGTAAGTGCGCCCGCAAATAGTGCGTAGGGAAACTGAGTTTTAACGTGCGTTAATACGTCAGTACCTGCTGCTAGCGAAGATACGGCAGTAGTGTCGGAAATAGGTGAACAGTGATCACCAAATATGCCGCCCCCCAAAATAGCGCCAATGACCAGTGAAGGGGGTAACCCTAAACTTTGAATCAGCGGCACACCAATAGGAATTAGGATGGCGAATGTGCCCCATGACGTGCCTGTGGTAAACGACATGATCGCTCCGGCAATAAATAGCATGGGAACAATAAGCACTAAAGGAAGATACTCTCCCACTATGCCCGCGACAAACACGCCTGTTCCAAGCACCTTAAGGCTATTGCCTAAGGTTAACGACAGTAACACTATGGTTACTAGAGGAAGTAGTTCACCCATCCCTTTAAAACCAATTTCTACCGCTTCCTTATGGGTAAAGCGTTTGTGGATTAAGAGCAGACCATAGGCAATGGCAGTGGCTATAGCCGTAGCGTAAAGTACAGATTTGCTCCCGCTGCCTTCAGACAATACGCCGTTACCTGTCCAGAACATAAAGCCAACCATGCTTAATACCATTATTATCAGCGGTACTAACATGAAACGTGCCTTGGTGGCAGGTTCAGTAGTTTGGTTAACCTCTACATGCGTGAGTGCTTTTTCTTCCTCTGCCATGGGGCCATGCACTTTGTCAGCGGAAATAGTGTAGGCCACAATAAGTAAGGTGAAGATAGCGTAAAAGTTAAAAAATACGCTGCCCCATAAAATTGAGGCTGACGAAGCTGGTAGCTCGTATGCATCGAGCAGGCTGAGTATAAATGCCCCCCAGCCGTTCAATAAAATCAAAATACAAACGGGCGCGCTGGTGGAGTCGATGATGTAGGCTAAGCGCGCGCGGCTCATGCCGAAACGGTCAAACAGACCTCGGGCGAATATGCCGGCAGTGAGCACACTTAAGTTTGATTCTATGAATACGGCGATGCCAGTGAACATGGTCAAGCCGCCAACTTGTTTGCGACTCTTTGCTACCCCTTTGTTTACTAGAAAGTTGACCGTTGCCGTTACTCCGCCAGAGTCACGTATAAATGCGAGCAACGCGCCCACTAGTACAGAGAAAATAAGCACCCGTGTATTGCCAGGACTCGCGGCGGTATCAACCACGCGCTCTATGGCATTAATGGGCGCCATATAGCTTGTAGCGACATCTGCATTTACCAAAATTAACGCTTCCGCGCACAAAGCCGCCAGCGCTAATGCGAGTATGACTTCTTTTTTCCAAAAGACGACGGCAATAGCCACAAGAGGGGGGATGACTGACATCCAATCCATACTTCTTTCCAAACTTAAATTTATGTGTGCCTAGGACTTGTTGAGCTTTGATAAGTTACTACGCTCTACTTGCCCTATAGGTATGTCTATTTGCGTAAGAGAATGTGTGATTGCAGTTCAAAGTTGGCGAACATGCTTCTCTCATTTATGCTAGCGTACCGTATTGTGCTTCGTGTTACCAAGGATTAGATAAACATTGTTATTCCAGCAAGTTATTTGTAAAAAACGTGCTTCATTGATGGGCCTTAGCGCTATCTTGTCAGGCATACTCATTTTATTAAGTGCTACCCTGTTTACTGCTAGCGCAACCGCTCAATCTGGAAAGGCTAACGCTTCGAATAATCCTAAGCCCAGCGCTGATGCCGAAACAATTCGCGCTGTAAAAAACTTGCTCGGGCAAAAAATCATTTTGGATTTTCGCTATTTCTGTGAAGACAATACGCCGTCTTCGCGCTGCCGTACGCCCATGACCGTAATTCCACCGTCACTTTTAAATGTGCTTAGTACGCACAACATCGGCGGTGTTATTTTGTTTTCAGAGAACATTCAAAATACCGAGCAGTTAATTACGCTCAATTACACCATGCAGCAGCATATGGTAAAAGCAGGTCGTCAGCCGTTGTTTATTGCTGTCGATCAAGAAGGGGGCAGAGTAGCAAGGTTGCCTTCAGACATGCTCTCGCCGTTTGCGGGTAACATGGCCATTGGCGCCACTTTTCATCAGCGAGGCAGCGCATTTGCGCAAAGTGTGGCATCGCATATTGGCCAAACGCTTTTACCGCTGGGAATAAACACCAATTTTGCGCCGTCGGTTGATGTAAATAGCGAGCCGAAGAACCCCGTTATTAACGTACGCAGCTTTTCGGAAAATCCAGAGCAGGTAGCCGCACTCGGGCAGACATTTGTCAGTGCTATGCAAAGTACAGGTGTAATGAGCGCTATCAAACATTTTCCAGGCCATGGTGATACCCATGTAGATAGCCACAGTGGATTGCCGCAAGTAACGCATAGCAAAGCGCAAGCTATGGCGGGTGACATCCTTCCTTTTGCGAATATCATTAATAGTGCAACGCCTCCTGCAATGGTAATGAGTGCACACATTCAGTACCCGTCTTTAGACGATACGACAATTATTGATAAGCATGGTAAGTCACAAATAGTTCCTGCTACTTTGTCGAAGAAGATACTAAGTAATTTGCTTCGCAACCAATTAGGATATCAAGGCCTTATCGTTACTGACGCGTTAGACATGGCAGGTATTACTCAGTTTTTCTCCCATGAAGAAGCATTAGTCAGTGCATTCAGCGCAGGTGCTGACATTGCGCTTATGCCGTTCACCATAAGAACCCAAGACGACATAAAAAAGTTCGCGTTACTTATGGATAATGCAGCAAATCGAATCTCAGAAAGCGCTTTCTTGAAGGCGTCTCATAATCGTATTATTACGGCAAAACAGCGCTTTGCTTTGCAAAGTTTTATTTCCAAGCCCATGTCATGGTGGCTCAATGAAGCGAAAGAAAATGCTTCAATGAATAACCCTAACAGTCTGAAAAACAAAGGAATTCAAATTGAGAAAGCGCTTTCTAAATCGTCGGTATCTGTACTCTTCGGGAAGGATAAGTTGCCAATAACTTCAAATCGCTGGTTGGCGCTTATGCCAGACGCGGCAAGATGTTTAGCATTTGAAGCCGCGCTTACGCGCGCACGTTCCAACTTCAACAATAAGACTCTGGAGTTTGCGTGTTTGCCGTTAACTGCGCTACCTAAAACCCAATTAGCAATGAATTTATTAAAACAAGCTGACGTGCTGGTGGTTGGTAATATCAGCCCGCTACATGCTAACTATGAATTAGGAGGAGTCGATTTACCTGAGCATGTGAAACGACGCGCAAGCGAGACTGAGGTGATGGCATTTAGCAAAAAAATAATGGTTGCTGCGAAAGCACAGAATAAAACCGTGGTCTTTACTCCACTGCGCATGCCATACAAAGCGCATGACGTGAAAGAGCTAGCCGATGTTGCTATTGCTACATTTAGTTATGCGGTGAACATTACACAGCAAAGTGATAAAGAAAATCAGCACGTTACGAGCTATAGTCTTAATGCATTGGTTGATGTATTACTTGGTAGCGCGCTTGCTGAGGGACGTTCACCTGTTTCATTGAAATAGGTGGCCACGCGAAAGCAGAGACCAAAACCAAAGATATTGCCCATTTAAGTGCGAACAAAGAGCCAAGCCAAAAGCCATTTCAAAAGCCATTTCAAAAGGAAATACCGTGAATACAACAAATACATCAGGCGCTACGAAAACTTCATTAGTCGATTCGGTATTAAGTGCGTTGTTCCCTTTTGTTCCGCTCCTAGTCGCTATTGTATTGGTAATAAGTGCGCTCATCGCACTGCACTACCTTCTGCTAGCCAAGCAGAGCCATCTTACTAGTGAGCAGAAGTTACCTCGCCAAGTAGGAATGTTGGTACTTACTATCATTGGAGCTGTCGTAATTGCGATGACGCTCCCTGTAAGTGAGAGTACTAGAAATCAGGTTATTGCACTTATCGGCGTACTTATATCAGGTGTGATTGCCTTTTCTTCTACCACCATGGTAGGGAATTTGATGGCGGGGATCGTACTTCGTGTAAATCGTCCGTTTAAAGTGGGTGACTTTATCAAGGTAGAAGGTTACAGCGGTCGTGTTACCGAAATGGGCTTGCTCGATGTTGAAATTCAGACTGAGAGCAGAGAGCTTATTGCCTTTGCCAATACACTGATGGTGAATTCGCCCATTTCTGTGACCAGAGCGTCTGGCGCAATTGTTAGTGTGGATATCAGCTTAGGTTACGATATTCATCACAGCATTATTGAAAAGCACTTACTTGTGGCAGCTGAAAATGCCCAGCTGTCAGAGCCATTTGTACAAGTGGTTGGGCTAGGCGACTTTTCAGTAAGTTATCGCATTTCAGGTCTACTAACTGAAGTGAAGAGTTTGCTGAGCGCGCGCTCACGGCTTCACAAAGCCGTACTCGACGCTTTGCATAATGCCGATATTGAAATTATTTCTCCTAGCTTTATGAATCAACGTCCCCAGCCCGACGGCTTGAAAATGATAGCTAAATCGCCTGGACACACTAAACAAGAAGAAGCATCTCCTGAAGACGTTATTTTTGACAAGGCTGAAGAGGCCGAGCAAAAAGAAAAAAGTAAAGAAACGCTGATGCAGACGATCGCCGATATTGATGCAAAACTAGCTGATAGTGAAGGCGAAAACAGAGATGAGCTTAAACATCAAAAAGCCACCGCTGAAGCTCAGCTCGCAGCTTTGGTAAAAACAAAAAATGAAGAAGGTTAGTTTTTACTAACTTTTTTAGCCTCCAATAAACCTGTATTTATTTGGGTGTGAGTATTTACTTACATTTTGTATGTTAAGTTTGGCATCGCTAACGCTTCCTCCACATTTACCTTGATAAGAAACCTCAAATCCTCAAGGCTAAAGGCGTTTATCTGTATATCAATCCGTGTCTTCGTAAAGCAGGTATGCTTTTCGTTTTTCTCTAAATTTGCTTAACTCTTTCTGCCAACTCTGACGAATTTCTGCAGGCGTTTTACCGGCTTGAATTTGATATCGTAGCGCATCGGTACCCGCTAATTTGTCGAAGAAATCTGGGCGAGTAAAGAAAGTTTCTTCAGAGGCATCACTGGCGCTGACCATCTTGTTATATTCAGAAAAACGAGAATAGGCGTCTATCAATGTAGCGATATCCAAGCCACTAATTGGTGAGCGCTTGTGAGTTGTTTGCTTAGAGTCAGAGCCTTCCAAGATCGTAGGATCAGCATAAGAAAAGACATGTGCACTTAGCAGAGTATTTTCATGTTTGGGGTGGGGCGCTGCACTATTTGCATTTACCGGTATCTTGGTTTTACCAAACTCAACAAACGGGTGGCCAATAAGTTGGAAGGGAAAGTCAGTGCCGCGACCTATACTCACGTCGGTGCCCTCAAAAAAGCACAGCGTTGGGTAAAGGCGTATCGATAAATCGTTTGGCAGATTAGGACTAGGGGCTACGGGCAATGAATAATGTGCAGTGCGTTGATAATCCTGCACTGGGACAACGGTAAGCTTAGCGTTGTCATAACTGCTCACGTCAATATCTAACCACTGTTCCCCCACAATCATTTGAGCAAGTTCGCTCAAGGTCATACCGTGTAAGACGGGAATAGGATGCAAGCCAATGAACGACGAAAATTCAGATTGAAGTACTGGGCCGTCAACATAACGGCCGTTAGGATTTGGCCTATCTAACACGATAACGTCGATATTACGCGCAAAGGCCGCCTCCAACACATAGTGCAAGGTGCTTAAATAGGTATAAAAGCGTACGCCTACATCCTGAATATCGAAAACAATCACATCGATGCCATCCAACATGTCGGGGGTAGGCTTTTTGGTTGGGCCGTAAAGGGAGTGAATAGGTATACCGGTTTTAGCATCAATATTGCTATCTACCTTTTCGCCAGCGCCTTTTTCTCCTCTAAATCCGTGCTCCGGTGACATAATACTTACAACATTAACACTGCGTTGAAGTAGGGCATCAAGCAGATGCTGATTGCGCTGGCTTGTCTTTATTTTATTTTTTTGTGTAGCCAAGCTGTTGCTTGATTCGCGCTCTTCAGGCTCAACTTTGCTAGAAGGCAATGCGCTGTGGCTCGAAACCAACGCGCTTTGGTTTACCACTAAACTAACCCGTTTACCTGCTAGCAAGGGCAGGTACTTCGAATAGCGTTCAGCGCCTACAGCGAACTGCTTAGTGCTTGATACGGGCTGCTTATTCTCTAATGTAGGCTGCTTTTCTATTAATGTAGGATGCTTCGCGTTGTCATCTGTATCGCTTGTATATACATGTGTAGATAAGCTTTGCTGTGCACAGCCGTTAAGCGATAAGCTAATTAGTGCTAGAGAAACTACTGCAATGAATGCGCTCGACGTTAGGCGTCTAAAAACCTTGTTCAATGTGACCGAAGTTAAAACTTTCATAGCATTAGGCTACCGTGGTTATTCGCTTTTATTCACGGCGGAACGTAAATACCCACCGCTAGCATCTAATTGAGCGGCGGCCTGCTCGGCAGATTGCCCTGTTAATACCATTAAAATTGCAACTTTAGCTTTGTTATTACACGCACTAAGCGCTGCTAAAGCAGCATTTTCACTGCAGTCCGTAGCCTGCATGACAATGCGAAGCGCACGGGCTTTTAGTTTTTCGTTAGTGGCATTCACATCTACCATTAAGTTTTGATAGGTCTTTCCCAGCTTAATCATTGTGCTGGTGCTAATCATATTAAGAATTAGCTTTTGCGCCGTACCCGACTTCATGCGCGTACTGCCAGTAAGTGCCTCAGGGCCAACAACTGGGCATATAGCTACATCAGCATGGGTAAAAATAGCGGCGTTAGGGCTACATGCAATAGCGCCGGTAAAGCAGCCAAGCCAACGGGCATATTCCAGTGCGCCACTTACATAGGGTGTACGACCGCTTGCCGAAATACCAATAACGGTATCGTTGTGGTTTAAGGACAGCGCTACAAGATCAGCACGCCCCGCGTCGACGTCATCTTCTGCACCTTCTACGGCGTGCTGAATGGCTTTTTCACCGCCAGCTATCACGCCAACAACCAGTTCATCAGGCACGCTAAACGTGGGGCGGCACTCTACCGCATCAAGTATGCCCAGCCTGCCGCTGGTCCCCGCGCCTATATAAATAAGCCTGCCACCATTTTTAATGCTAATGGTTGCAGCATCCACCGCTTTTCCAATTTGCGGAATTTGCGAGGTAACTGCGTTTGCCACTTTCGCGTCTTCGTTGTTAATGCGGGCAAGAATGCCTTCCGTGCTTAGCGTGTCTATATCGAGGGTGTCTGGGTTTCTGCCTTCTGACACAATTTTATTCAGTGACTGGGCTAATTCGTTAACGGTGGGTTTCTTACCTGCCGCTTGATTGTCAGTACTGACTGTATTTTTAATACTGGCGTTGGCGGATGATTCTGAAGTAGAAGAATTGTGCGAAGACATTGAAAACCTTGGGGCAACGAAATTGTGATAATGAGCTAGCGCAAAGCATAACGGTATTTTATGCCATAAGAAACCTTGCGTTAGATGGTACGTTTTTCATTATTAATCCTGCGCAGCTAATACGTTTCTCATGGTACACTTTGGGTTTCGATAATCTTTCTCATTAAACATTTAAGGAACGTGTTTTTCTGTGAGCCGACAAACGCAAGCTATCATTCATGCTGATGCCCTTTTACATAACTTTAAAGCCCTTGCTGCTTTAGCGCCCTCAAGTCAGTCTATGGCGGTAGTAAAGGCCGATGCTTATGGTCATGGAGCAGTGAATGTAGCGCGCATTCTTCAGCATGTTTCTTCGCGTTTTGCCGTAGCAATCATTGAAGAAGCCATTGCGCTTCGCGACGCGGGAATTTCTGCGCCTATTGTGGTGTTAGAAGGGGCACATCAGGCAAAAGAGTGCCAAATGGCGTTTCAGCATAATTGTATATTAGTTATGCACTGCGAAGAACAGCTTACGTGGTTAGAAAGCTGCCCCGAACAGCAGCGCCCGCATATTTGGCTTAAAGTGGATAGCGGCATGCACCGGTTGGGTTTTGCCCTTTCCGATATCGAAGGGATTGCCGCTAAGTACAATCATTTACTTAGCGAGCAAACGGTTATTGCTACGCACTTTGCGTGCGCTGACGATGTAGATAATAACTTTACCAACACGCAAATCGATGCGTTCAATCAAGTAGCGAGTAAATTGGGTTTGCCAACCAGCGTGGCTAATTCTCCCGCCACGGTAAACTGGCCTGCAAGTCGAAATGCTTGGAACCGTTTAGGTGTGGGGGTTTATGGCGGTGCCGTTTCTACCTCACAAAATCTCGACATTGAAATCTACCCTGCCATGACACTTCGCTCCAGTGTATTAGCGGTACGAACCATACCTGCAGGTGAGGGAATTGGTTATGGTCAAACCTGGGTAGCAAGTAAGCCCAGCAAAATTGCAACCGTAGGCATTGGTTATGCCGATGGCTATCCAAGGCACTGCAAAAACGGTACGCCGGTAATGATTAGAGGTAAACGCGCCTATTTAGCTGGCCGCGTTTCTATGGACATGATCACAATCGATGTAACTCATATCGACAACGTCGCGGTGGGCGATGAAGTTGAGCTCTGGGGGCAGAATGTACCAATTCAGGAAGTTGCGGCTAATGCTGACACTATCGACTACGAATTAATGACCCGCGTTTCTCAACGCGTGCCGCGCATTGTAAAATACCTTTAGTTATCAAAGCAGTGCCAGTTTGGCTAGACTTCATATAAGTTTTAATAAAGCACTATTCATTAAAAGAATGAGACTTTTACCCCCATTTTGAGCCTATACTGTATCGGCTTGGTTGCGGGATTGCGGTGAATGTTTCGCCTCCAACTGTGCTGAGCAACAACTCATAAGTGAGGTTTGTATGCGTACTTCGTTTTCTCGTCCAAGAGTGAACCGTGGAGTAGTAAGTCGACCGTCAAGACCTGTTCAGAAGAAGCAATAGGTTTGTTGTAGGCGTCTAGGAATACAAATAAAAGATACAAGAAAGCCCGGTTAGGTTGTGCCTAACCGGGCTTTTTATTTGTTGCCCTAATCATCGCTTCTGTCTCTTTTTTTTAGGGGGAGTAACAGCGAAAATTTATGACCGAATGGCAAAGACTGGCTGAGTAAATTTAGCCGTTTTGTGCGCGAAGCTCGCTGTCTAGGCACTGTTCTAGGCTGTTTTCAGCATGATTTTCCATGTGATTGGTATCGGCGTTGTTTGACTCAGCGTTTGCCTTTTTTGATTCAGATTCGCCTTGCACTGGGAAGTAACGCTCTGGTCTATGGTTAAGCGAAATAACCATGTTCAAACAAAATGCCGCTAAAATTGAAATTAGCACTAAAGGCCAAGCGATGAAAAACATCGCACTAAGTAATATACAGCTATCTACGGTTAGCTGGAATGTACCGGCTCTAATATTGAAACGCTGTTGTAAATAGAACGCCATAATACCAACGCCACCAAGGCTTGAGCTATGACGAAACATCATCAGCATCCCTACACCAATTAAAATACCGCCAAATACCGCCGCGAAAAATGGATTTACGTGGCTAATATCCACAAACGCTGGAATTTGCTCAGTTAGTACAGAAACCGTGGTGACGGATATAAAGGTGTTAATGGTGAAACGCTTGCTAATTTGCGTCCAAGCTAGGGTGTAAAACGGTAAGTTAATCAGAAAGAATAGCAAGCCGAAGTCCATATCTACGGCATAAGTACCTAATAGCGCTAAGCCTGCCGCGCCACCTACCATTAAGTCTTGAGACTGAAATAAATATACGCCAAAAGCAACAAACAAGCCGGCGCTTATCAGGGCGAAAACATCCTCGATGACACTGTGTTTTGTTTTTTGCATAAGAAAAAGTTTGCGTTAAGAAGACACAGCGTAATTATACGTTTACAACACAGTAGGTTACAGCTAGATGAAAAGTTAACTCGGTGCGATAAATGGCGGAAGGTAAGTTTGCCTTTACGACTTTTAGCGCACCGGTGAATAGGGTGTTGCGTCGATGTAAACGTTGCACCAACCTGGTTCACATAAAACGCAAAAAGTAGAGGAAGCTGTTAGGGAGTTTGATTACTCAACAATAGAGAATACAACGGTATCTTGCTTATTAAACTCTACACTGCATTTCATAATGCCTAAGTGTAGAGGGCTATATGCTTCAATTTTGCTGCCATTTGCAACAAACTCTGTATCCCACAACAATAAGTTTGCAGTATCTAGCTGGCGTTCGACACTTTTTTTCGATACGCCAGGCGTAAAATTATCGCAGAGAATTATGACTTCGCGCCTTGCTTCTATCCAATAAAACGTCGTAGTGACCAACAGTGCTATTGCCGCTATTGCAACAACATCAGCAATAATGGAACGCTTCATGGCCTGCACGTGCTACTTCTCCTCTACTTCCTTACACTATTCACTTAAAGCCTTGCAGAAAAAATATCACAACGACAAGGCGTACTTATATAAAGTGCAATTAGGTGGTTTGGATCAAATCCCACTTATTGCCAAACTTGTCTCTAAAGATGGCTACCGTACCATACACTTCTTCTCGAGGGGTTTCTAAAAACGCCACCCCTTTGCTTTGCATGGCATTGTAGTCGCGCCAGAAGTCGTCAGTATTCAAAATTAAAAATACTTTATCGGCGGCTTGCCTGCCAATGAGTGCCATTTCTGTGTCATTTTTCGCTTGCGCCAACAACAAGCTCGTAGCGCTGTGAGGTGGGGTTACCAGAACAAAACGCGAGTTTTCGCCGGTTACTTTGTCTTCGGTTAAGGTAAAGTTTAAAACCGTGGTGAAGTACTCAATGGCACTGTCGTAGTCGTCTACAAAAAAAGTAATGGCCGAGAGGTTTAGCGTCATAAATCAGGCTCACTTTGAAAGTTAAGCTAAGTTAGCTGCGCATACTACCTAAAAGCTGACTGAGCTGAAATGCGGGTTGTCAGTTATTGCGTGAAGTTGAGCGATTTCATTAAGCGCAATATTTTGCTTGGTTTTGTCGATGGACATTTGGATACACTCTGTGGCCACGTCATTGCGTCTATCGATAACTGTGGTCAGTGCTGTACCGTTTATCGTATTCCCGTCTTTTAACACCACGCTCACTTCAAGCCCATACATACAGGCAATTTCGATGTAGTCGTAAAGCTGGCACGCTATGTTCACATATTCCCCTATTCGCTGTACAAGTGGCGACCAATTAGTAGATAAGACCTGACGTTTACAGTAAAATTTTCTGCATCTACCGCGCATACATAGCACTTCACTTTCCATGAGTCACTTCACAGAAGTGTGACTTTAACAAATGATCTTTTTTTAAGGTTTGCTCAGTATTGTTAGTACTGAAGGATTTATTTTGGTGCGCGATACACCTGAGCGCTTGAACGCCCCTCATGTTTCTTAGAGGCATTTTTTAGCAAAGGGTTCCCGCCAAAAATTCAATACAGGAACAGTAATGAACAAGCTACTATCCGCATTTTCTTTAGTTTCAATAGCCTCGTGCACCTCAAGCTTCGCAAATGCTGACGAACTTCCCTTTAATTTAAGCGGTCATGTTAGGGTTAACTACGGGCATCAAGACTGGCAAATCCCCGAGTTTAGGGATGGTTTCGAATTTGAATCATTCAAACTTGGCGTGTCGGGTGAGTCAGATCAATTTAGCTATAAAGCCGAATATCGATGGTACGAAAACACCGACTTCGACACAGTAAGGTTCGCCGACCTGACTTATCATTTCGATGAGCAAACCGAGATTACAGCAGGTATAACCCAAACACCGTTTGGTTTGCAGCCCTTTGCCAGTAACAACTTTTGGTTCTCGGTAAATTATTATCTTGGCTTCGAAGATGATTACGATGCTGGGGTGAAAATAAACCATGATTGGGGTAACTGGGATTTTCAAGCCGCCTATTTTATGAACGACGAGTACAACGATGCCGCTGAGTTTGGGCGCTATTCGTTCGACGTGGCGGACGACGGTGAATATCGAAATAAAGAAGACGGCCAATACAATTTACGTGCTAACTACACAGCAAACTTTATTCGCGGAGGCACTACCGATATTGGCGTGTCTTACCAATACGGCAACATCTTAAACCTGGATACCCTGGACGATGGTGATATGAATGCCTATGCCGTGCATATGCGTCATACCCAAGGCGACCTCAAGGTCGAACTGCAGTATATCGATTATGAATACGATTTGGCTGCACCAGAAGGGCAAGCAAATGATCGCATAGCGCTATCCTCTTTCACCTTCCCGTTCTTAGCCGCGGCCGACGGTAAAACCTATTCAGCAAACCTTGTGTACTCTGTGCCTTATAAGTTTACTCACATAGAATCACTTACTTGTTACTCAGAGTACAGCGTGGCAAAAGGTGAAGGAAGTGAAGGGAAAAACTCGTCGCAGTGGATAAATGGCTGTAGCTTTGGCTGGGATAAATTGTTTGTATATGTAGATAGTATCCAAGGCAAAAACATGTGGTTCTCAGGCGGTCCGGGCGTGGGACTCGACTTAGGTGGTAGACAAGAAACTACCCACCGCCTGAACATAAACCTTGGTATTTACTTCTAATCACTAACAGGACTTTGACATGCGATTACTACTAATAGCGACATTTATACTAGCGCTAGTTCCAATGCAAAGTTTTGCCCATGCGTGGATGAAACTGCGAATAGCGACCACAGAGTATGCCCCTTATACGTCAACTGACATGCAGCACGACGGTTATATCAATCACATTATCGCTGATGCGTTCTTAGAAACGGGCGTTGTGGTTGAGTTTGTATCTTTACCTTGGGAAGAGGCGCTTGAAGCAACGCTGAAAGGCGAATACGACGCCATCTCATACGGCAATTTTGTGCGCGCCCGGGAAAGTGAGTTTTTCCATAGTAACCCTATTAGTGCGGAAAGTTTGGTGTTTTATGTTAATGCTGAAAAGGGCCCTGATACTTGGGCTGAATTAAGCGACTTAAAAGACCTAAAGATGGGCGTAACAGAAGGGTATTTATACAACGATGAACTTGCCACTTACATTAAAAGCAGCAGTAATGTTGTGGAAAGTGCCACAGACAAAGACAATTTACAGGCGCTGATTGACGGTAAAATTGACGTTTTTCCCATTGATGAGTTAACCGGATGGTATTTGCTTCAGCGTGATTTCGATAGTGGCGACCGCAGAGATGTGATGCCGATTAAGCCGTTTATCTCAACTGTAACCACGCATCTGTTAGTGCCTAAAGGCAAAAGTGACAGTCAGCTTATTTTGTCGCTATTTAATAAAGGGTTAGAAGAGTTAACGCTGGACGGAAAACAGACCCGCTTTAAACGCCTTCTAAAAGAAGGCTACTATCAGCATCCGCAGAAAAAAGTGAATTTTGACAGACGTTAGCTGGCGTTTAAGGCCTAAGGGGCTATATAAAAGCCCCGCTGGCTAAACGCCAAAGACATAATAAATTAAACTAAAAGGGCAGTGCGATAATAAAAATAATCTATATACTTCAGTGCACATGATACTGATGTAGGGGGTATTTACCGGCGCTTTGTATACCTATTAAAATCTCCGGCGAAATAGCCCGCGTAAACTGGGTACAGCTGCTTACACCACCAGCCTTGCAGATGAGCGCGTACTCTCTTTTCTGTTTATTATATTACTGATATTGTTAACGGCTATTTTGAAGTGCCCATTTAGAGGTTGCCTTGTCGTATTCAGCTGAAACATCGTTTTTTGCCCGTTGTATTGCACTATTAAAATTGCTCGGTCCGGGTGTGCTTATGGCAACAGCGGCGGTAGGCGGTAGTCACTTAGTGGCATCAACTCAAGCGGGGGCGAAGTTTGGTTGGCAGTTAGCGCTGCTTATATTGGTAGTTAACTTACTCAAATACCCATTCTTTAGAGCAGGCGTTAGCTATACCATCAGCACAAAACAAACCCTTCAGCAAGGGTACTTGGGAATGGGGCGACGATATTTAGCCGTTGCCTTGGGTTTGAATGCCATTGCGTCGGTGGTTAATGCTGCAGCGCTGTTGTTGTTTGCTGCAAGCTTATTGTCGTATTTTATTCCTTTCGATATCGCCATAACGCTGTCCGCTTCAGTGGTTTTGGCACTTATTTTAATCATTTTACTCGCTGGGCATTTTGAAGGATTGGACAATATCGCCAAAGGCATAATGGGCGTGCTTGTTGTGGCGACTGTCGCCGTATTCGTGGTGGCACTAAGCAATTATTCTGCTTCACCAGCACCTGCCGTGGCACCGCCTTCGCCTTGGACGCTCGCTACATTAGGCTTTTTAGTAGTCACAATGGGGTGGATGCCCGCGCCTATTGAAATATCGTCCATTACATCACTTTGGTTAAAGCGCCAGTGCAAAGGGCAAGCCGTAACGCCAAAGTCGGCCCTGTTCGATTTTAATTTAGGTTATGCAGTGACGGTGCTACTCGCATTGTTGTTTTTGGGCTTAGGTGCATTAATTCTGTATGGCAGCGGCACAGAGATAAGTACCAGCGGTATCGGCTTTTCCCATCAGCTAATTAGTATGTACTCATCAACCATTGGAAAGTGGGCGCATTGGCTTATCGCACTGGTTGCATTTTTGTGCATATTTGGTTCGGCGCTAACCGTTTACGATGGTTATGCGAGGGTGGTTGCTGAAGCAATAGCGCTTCTTTTTAACAAAGACAAAAACGCACGAAATACGCTGGTAACGCCGGTGTTACTGTTCATGGCAGTGGCGAGTTTTATTATCGTGTTGTTCTTTAAATCTGCGCTATTAGCAATGTTAGGCTTTGCGATGACGCTGGCCTTTGTTACTACTCCAATGTTTGCCTGGCTTAACCATAAGCTTGTGGCACAAACCAAGCTTCATCAAGACGCGGCACCAAACGTGGTAGTGAAGCTGCTTAGCTATTTAGGCCTAATCTATCTATTTGGGTTTCTAATGGTATTTATTTGGTGGAAGTGGTTTAGCTAGCCACTTCCTGCCGTAACGAGAGCGCAAAGCACTTTAGGTGCTGCACAAGTTTCGCGTTAGTAAATTATTTTAATTACGCGCACTTATGCGAGCCCAAGCGCAATACTCATCTATACAGTAGATGATATCGTTTGAGGAGTTCGCAGCTTGGTGCGTGGCAAAAAACTATTTCCTTCAACCCTTTTATTATGGGGTAAGCGTATCGTGCTGCTTTCACTTATGAGTGCGGCAATGTGGGGCTGTCCAAAAGAACCGCCGCAAACTATCCACTGGCACAATGCTTACGACATTGAGCGCGAACTTCATCTTTTGGGGCAGCAGGAATCAGCAATTTTATCGAGCGAGCTAAACTCGTGTGGCGGGTAATGGTGGCTACCTGCAACGCACGAGTTCGCTCGTTATAGTACTAGGTTTTACTTAGTGTAAACGGGGCGAGCCGCTGTTAGCGTTGCCACTTTATCTATCACTCGCTGTACTACTGCATTGTCTTCTGGCGCTGTTAACACATCACAAATCCAATGGGCTAATTGAGCACAGTCTTCTTCACTAAAATTGCGTGAAGTGACCGCAGGTGTGCCAATTCGAATGCCACTAGTAACGAATGGCGACTGCGGGTCGTTGGGTACTGTGTTCTTATTTACCGTTATATTCACGCTATTTAATATCGCGTCGGCTTCTTTCCCCGTCATTCCTTTGCTTACAAGACTTAGCAGGAACATGTGGTTGTCGGTTCCATTAGATACGACGTCAAAGCCACGCTTCATAAATACATTAGCCATAGCTTGTGCATTAATAACTACCTGCTTTTGATAAGCGCGGAACTCTGCTGTCATGGCTTCTTGAAGCGCTACCGCTTTTGCGGCAATAACGTGCATAAGTGGGCCACCCTGAATGCCAGGGAAAATTAATGAATTGAATTTCTTTTCAAGCTCGGGGTTTGCTTTACACATAATAAGCCCGCCACGAGGGCCACGCAGTGTTTTATGGGTAGTAGTAGTAACGACGTGTGCGGCGTTAATTGGCGAGGGATAAACACCGGCCGCAACAAGGCCTGCAACATGTGCCATATCTACAAGTAAATACGCGCCTACACTATCAGCGATGTCTCTAAACTTCTGCCAGTCGACCACGCGAGAGTAAGCGGAAAAGCCCGCTACAATCATTTTTGGTTTGTGTTCTTTAGCCAAGGCTTCTACTTGGTCATAATCAATTTCACCAGTTTCTGTGTTCAAGCCATACTGAATCGCGTTGTATAGTTTTCCCGAAAAGTTAGGCTTTGCACCGTGTGTAAGGTGCCCACCGTGATCAAGGCTCAACCCAAGAATGGTATCGCCAGGGTTTAATAGCGCCATATAAACTGCAGTATTCGCTTGAGAGCCAGAGTGAGGCTGCACATTCACATAGTCAGCTTCAAACAATGCTTTAGCTCTGTCGATAGCAAGCTGTTCTACTTTGTCCACCGCCTCGCAGCCACCGTAATAGCGCTTGCCTGGATAGCCTTCTGCATACTTATTAGTTAGCTGACTGCCTTGCGCCTGCATAACAGCTTTGCTGGTGTAGTTCTCCGATGCGATCAGTTCAATGTGGTGTTCTTGGCGTTTGTTTTCTTGCGCAATAAATGCTGCGATATCTGGGTCTTGTTCGTGAAGGTGCTGGTTAAGTGGGTTCATGCTGGCTCCTAAATGTCATTATTTTGTATCTGATACTAGGAGCGTAAAAAGAATAAATAAAATTAATAAAAAATATGGCATTATAACTTTATTAAATAGCCTTGTGAGCAGTTCTGGCACTAACAAGGCAAAACAGCAGGCAAAGCTAACAAAGAGGTGTAAAGCAAAGTAATGAAAAACTTATCGATAGATTTTCTGCGTTCGTTCGTACTTATTGCACAGACGGGTAGCTATACACAATGTGCCGAGCAGCTTCAGCGCACACAGCCTGCCATTAGCTTACAGATAAAAAAACTAGAAGAAATGATTGGAGAAAAACTATTTTCCCGCGACAAAAATCGCTTGGCACTAACTGGCGCTGGTAGTCGCTTATTGTCGTATGGTGAAAAGATAGTGGCACTTAACGACCAGGCGATGGCCGAATTCGGCAAGCCGCAGGTTACGGGAAATATTCGGTTAGGCATTCCCAGCGAATTTAGCACAACGCTTATGCCTAAAATCATTCGACGGTTCACGCAAACCTACCCGGAAATATCGCTAGAGGTGCATTGTGCGCTAAGTAAAGACTTACTTAGTGAGCCCCTTAAAAGCCAGTTCGATTTAATTCTTTCGCTACAAGAAACACCAGATCCTCAGCAAGATGGCTACATTATTTCAGATCAACTGGTATGGGTGGGGAGTCAGCGCTTTGTAAATAGCGTGCCTGCTAAATTGCCTATTATTGCTGCACCGTCGCCGTGTATTTACCGCAAGCGAGCAACCAATCTGTTATCGGCTATCAAAAAACCGTGGCAGGTGGTGTATACCATTGCTGACTTAAACGGCATACAAACGGCCATTAACGAAGGGCTGGGCATAACCGTTCTTGCAAAAAGTTCGGTGCCGCCTGGTCTACACGTTTTATCTAATTCGGAAAGTTTACCCGAGCTTGGGCATGTGGGTGTTTGTTTAGTTAACCCTCAGAAAGTGTCATCGAAAGCGATTAGCTTGCTTACTGAAACCATTATCAACGAAGTCGCAAACTTTTAACAGGAAATTGCAGGGGATAGCTAGCGCGCCCGCTAAACAACAAAAAGGCGAGCGCACCGACAGGAGGAACAGCTTTTCAATAAAGGCCGTCTATGCCTTTTTAACAAACTGCGCAGTCAGCATCATTTCACCCGCGCCGTCTACTTTACAATCTAGCTGGTGGTCTTTGGCGTCTTTCACGTGTCGGATAACGGCTTTGGTGCCGATTTTAAGTACCAATGAACTGCCTTTTACCTTTAAATCTTTTGCTAGCGTAATTTTGTCGCCGGCTACTAACGGTGTTCCGTTGAAGTCTTTTGCTGAGACTTCCTCTTCTACCTCGTTCGGGTTCCACTCGTGTCCACATTCAGGGCAAATAAGTAGAGGCTGATCTTCGTATACATATTCTGATTGGCAATGCGGGCAAGGAGGTAACGACATGTGGAATTCTCTTAAAATACTAAATTAAAGCGCTCGGGTCATAAAGTGGCTGTTGGGATCGAATGAGTAACTGCCAAATGGACCGCAATCAACAAAACCAAACTTTTTGTATAGGGTTCTGGCCGCTAAAAAGTAGTCTTGCGTTCCTGTTTCTAAACTTACCGAACTAAACCCTTTCATTTTCGCATGTTCTAGGGCAAAAAGTAATAACTGAGACGCTACACCGCACCCTCTAAACGGTTTGGCTGTGCGCATAGATTTTAGCTCGACGCTATGTGTATCAAGGGTTTTAATAGCGACGCAGCCCGCAAGCTGTTGCTGCTTCCTGCCACTAAAAAAAGTAATGTTCGAAGCTTTTAGTGCTTTAACATCTAATGCATGTACGCTCTCAGGTGGCGATGTAGCATACATATCAGACAGATGATCTTCTAAAAGCGCAAGCACTTCTCCTCCGGTGAGATCATCAATAATAATCTTCATGTGCTTTGGCCTTTAGGTATATTCTGAATAGACGGCAGTACAAGCCCGTTTTTTAAGTGCCTAAGGGTTTAGTCATGTTAAAAAAGCGGTCGTCTTCACTTTTAATGATAAATCCCGCTTTTTTATAAAGCGAAACGGCAGGGCTAACTTTGAATACTCGTAAGTCAAGCGAGTTAGTATTGGCCTCTAACGCTAGTCTTTCTGCTTCTTCAATGGCAGCACTACCTATGCCTTTGTTCTGTGAGTTGGGTATGACCTGAAGGTCGCGCAATATACAGGTGTTACCGTCGTATTGAAGGCGCATAACCCCCACCGTTTCGCTGTCTACTTGAATGTCGTAATTAATGAGCTCTGCGGTAACCCCAAGCACTTTTTCGGCGTCCCAATCAGGCGCAAACTGAGCGTAATAATCGCGCATGTTATTAAAGGTAAACTCAGCAGCCCTTGGTAGGTTCGTACTTGTAATAAAGGTAATCTTCATCGGGTTTTCTTCGTTATTTATTGAAAGCAAGACTTTTATCCATGACTTCTTGGTGCGAACATAATTATCGCCATACCAATCAAAGCGACAAAGGTGCCCACCAAGTCCCATAACGTTGGCTTCACACCATCAACAAGCCAAAGCCACATAATAGCCATAAAAATATAAACACCACCGTAAGCCGCGTATACGCGCCCGGCAGCGGTGGGATGAAGTGATAACAGCCAAGCAAAAAGCGCGAGCGATATAGCCGCTGGTACTAACAACCATATGGACTTATCTTCTTTCAACCATAAATAAGGCAGATAGCACCCAACAATTTCAGCAAGTGCAGTAATAACAAACAAACCAATGGTTTTTAATTCCAACGGGCAGACCTCTTTTGAAATACTGCTGGTAAGCAAACAATGCTCTTTGAAAAGGGCATTAAAGCGCTACTCGCACGCCATGCTGGCTTGTTGCTTACACAGTTGATGGGCTTCTTCTTCAGAGCTTGCGCCCAAACAAAAATCTAACCGAATCAGCTTTTCTTCGCTCGCAGCCGACTTTCCTTCTACCAGCGTCCAGTCCCATTCCTCTATGACTCTAGCAGCAGGCTTTTCGATAACCCTTTTAGGTACCGAGTTAACTAACATAATGCTCTTAGTGGTACCTTCAGCATCAACGTTAACTTTAAAAATGCCGCACCCAGCAATGCCTTTTTGTGCAAGTTTCATTGGATAGCGAGGCACAACCTGATTTTCTCTTTGCCACGTACTTTCTGCTTGAGTGGGTGTTAAGTGCGTAAGCTCTACCGTGCCATAAATGGTATCGGCAAAGGAACTGGCAGACAGTAAGCAGAGTGAAAATAGCGACGCTTTATAAAACATATAACTTTCCTTGTCTTGTTTGACATATTTCCTAGATTCTACGCTAACACGATTTGTGCATTCAGTAGATACCACTTAACGCATTGTATGAAATAAAAGAAAAAAACATTCTGGGATAGCCTAAGGCACTTTTCACCTAGGCTCAGTATTTTTTCAATCATTGTTGTTCAATTTCTTTGATGGGGAGGCTAACACCCTGCTTATAGGAAAAATACGTAGGCCAAAATACAAAGCGAAGTTACGGGAACGTACGTGCTTGTATCCCGCTGGCTTGGTTTGTTGTGTAGCGTTCTATCCTTGAGTGTATTTTTGTTCGCAAGAAACAACGGCAGCGCATAACCCGCTAATAACTAAAAAGCAAATAGTAGCGGAAAATGTGCCTATGCTAACAAGTAAACAAGTTTCTCTGACTCTAGGATCGACAGCGAAAGCTGCGCCCCATAGTAGAACAGTAAAAAAAGAAAATATATAGGCGAAAATACCAAGAGCTCTAGCTGCGAACAAAAGAGTTGGTAGGTTTACAGTTTGTATCGTTTGATAAGGGTAGAGTTTCATAAAAAGTCCTCTTAAATGATTCTACACTTCATAGCTTTTCAATGACGGGCGCAGGCGCGTGGGGCATAATGGCGAAGCCGCCCCACATGTATGCGTCCCAGCGAACGCAGTGAGTGTGTTTATTGGGTTGTTATGTGCGTGCCGATTCATTTCACAGGCATGCCATAAGCTTCTGCAACTATTTTTTTGTATTCTTCCAATGAAGGAAGTCCTACTTCTACTCTTCTGTTATCTACACTCTCTTTATCTTGCACCTGAGTAATTTCCGGAGCGTTCATAGATAGTTTCAATCCGAGCGAGGCATCAAAGTCATTACATCTTCGTGTTTTGATTTCCAGTGAGCATCGATCCCATCCCAGCCATTTCCTTTAAGTTCATGTCTGCACTTAGGGCAAATTCTAGGACGATCTACTGGGACATTCTTTTCACAACATCTACACATACTAAAACACCTCTGGCACATAGACCAAATAAGGGGCACAAACTTGGCGGCTATAATACGGAACGAAGTAACGGGAGCCTGCGTGTAATTGTCCCGCTTACCTGGCTTGTTAGATGCGCTGCAAATTAATGCACGCTGGCTTTTGAAAGCAAGTTGAGCACAACAACCCCAGTTACAATTAACCCCATTCCAACAACACCCCAAAGATCAAGTTTTTGCCCATGCATGAACCAAGCAACTAAAGTCACTAAAACTATTCCAAGCCCTGACCAAATTGCATATGCCATTCCAACAGGGATTGATTTGAGAGTGAGTGAAAGCAAATAAAACGCTGCACCATAACCAGCAACAACAAGTAACGAAGGAGCTAATTTAGTAAAACCCTCACTAGACTTCAGACTAGATGTTGCAATTACCTCACAAATGATAGCCGCGGATAAAAATATCCAGTTCTTCATAGCTTTCTCCAGTTTTTTGTATCTCGCGCAAGACTACACTAATGTTCAAGAAATAAGCAGTCTTGTTCTTTCAAAAAAACTGTGAGCACATGAAGCATCTAACGTCCGCAGAAAGGACGATAACGCATGGGCTAAAATAGGAACGAAGCGACACAGCAGCCATGCTTGTGTCCCAGCGAACGAAGTGAGTGAGTTTATTGACTTGATAATCATTGAGCCTCCTCCCTATCAGCATAAACTGAGTTTATCCTAATAGGCGACCAAACCAAGGGAGAAAACTCAATGAACTTTTATACTAATACACATCCGTACTATTGTGGAATCGATCTTCACACAAGACTGCTATACGTCTGCATTATTGATAATGAAAACAATATTCTCGTTCACGAAAAAATCAATGATTCACCGGACAAACTGTTAGCGCTTTTAAAGCCATATCTGGGCAATATTGTTGTTGGTGTTGAATGCATGCACTGTTGGTATTGGCTGAGCCGGTCACCGGTGTCTGACTTTTGTGAAGAGCACAATATTGATTTTATTCTTGGCCATGCGCTTTACATGAAAGCCATTCATGCTGGTAAAACCAAAAATGATAAGATTGATGCACTTAAGATTGCCAAGCTCATGCGGGGAGGGAACTTCCCACTCGCGCATGCCTATTCAAAAGAGCATCGCTCAATACGTGATGCGCTTCGTCGTAGAACCCACATAATGAGAATGAGTGCGCAACTGAAAGCGCACGTGTCCAGTACGATTAGTCAATACAATCTACCTGCGCTGGAGTCTCGTTTGAATCTGCAAAATTCACCTGACCGAGAAAAAATGCATCACTTTTTTCCCGATGAAGCTGTGCAAAAGAGCATGGATTTAAATCTCAATATTATCGAAACCATGGTGAGTGAACTTTACAAGATTGAACATTATGTAAAGACTCAGGCACAAACACACCGTGCAACAGATTTACATATCCTTAAGTCGTTTCCAGGTATCGGAAAAATTTTAGCCCTGACCATTTTGTATGAAGTTGGCGATATTAAGCGGTTTCCATCAGTTCAAAAGTTTGCCTCGTATTCACGGTTAGTGAAATGCAAAGCTGAGTCGGCCGGTAAAACACATGGCACGCAGGGTAATAAGATTGGCAACGCACACTTGAAGTGGGCATTCAGTGAAGCAGCGGTGTTGTACCTCAAAGGTAATGACAACGCCAAACGGTATCTAGCCAAGTTACAAAAGAGAATGAGCAAGGCGAAGGCCTTATCAGCACTCGCTCACAAAATCGGAAGATGTACTTACTTTATGTTGAAGAATCAGCAGGTATTCGATGAAGAACGCTTTTTAAACGGGTAAGTCGCGCAGTGGCATGAGCTTTAGCGTCTAACTGGTTAAACGACGAGTATCGACTTATCGCACAGTACTCTGCATTAAGCAGCATCGATAAGTATACCAACAAGTCATAACCTGCTGCGTTTGATTAGACATGCCACTGTTGCGCATCTCTACCTTTTTACGAATTTGCTTACACCTTCACTGAACCTGATACTAACTGGTCAATGCAGCCACTTAGGTTTGAATAGGACAGAGGAAGGTTAACCGATGAATGTCTAGTGCCGTTGCCAGTCAAAAGGAATTGAAAAGAGCAACAATAAGAGCCTCTATATGTGTTTGACGTAGGCAATACGCTTAACATCGACCATGACAGACGAAGTAAACGAGTTCTAAAAAGGCAACGGTATTGATCTTGAAATAGTGGTCAAAGGGCTATCTTTTTTCATTGACAGCCCGGAGGCTCATATGTGTTATATGTGTACAAATTAAAACCTTTCACACCTCACTTTAGTAAAAAAACTAGCTACAAAGAGGATGATATTTGTTCTAGGCAATTATTTATTTGCCCATCGGTAACAATAAAACCACCCAACAGGCGGAATCAAGAAGTTGAGCAAGACGGCGTAAATGACAACCAACCCGATATTGTCAGCCTTTCCTTTAGCGAATTTGATGGTAAAGAAAATTACAACTAAAGCGAGGATGAAGAGTGCTTGCCCCCAAAATGTTGCATTTAGATTCATAACATTCCTTATTGATGAACTTTCTGAAAAGCATTGGTCTTCCCCATTAAAAGTGGACGTCCATGTTAAGCGTATTTTGCTTCGTATCCATATGGGCTGACATAACCCAATGTTAAATGCCGCCTACTCTGACTTTGAAAAACTTAGTTTTTTCGCTCAAATGTTGATATGACCAAGGAGGGTTTACTACATCAATGTTAGAAACGCCCAGCGTAGCAAGCCCTTCGAGTGAATAGTACCAGCCGATAAAGTCTTCTTTCTCGGCGAACTCTTTATATTCGGAAGATTGTCCTAGTGTTGTTATTCGCTGGTCCACACCAATTTTTTCGAAGAACTTTCGCTCACGAATTACAGCTGACTTCATATATTTTTCTAAGTTCTGCTTTGTTAATTCCCGCTCTTCCTCAGGCATAGCATCAATAAACAATGTTATTTCTTTCTCCATTCCGGTTGTACCACCATGGAAACCAATAACTGCGTGACTCGAGATCCTGTGATGGTTTGCTGCAGAAAAAACGTAGTTGGCGCATGATGAGAGACAATACTCATTGACCTCAAGCTTCAAATCATAGTCATGAACAATATCACCAAGATCCATTCCATGATTGATTTCACCGCCTTCGGACGTTATAGACAGCCATTCAACTTTACTCTTACCACTTTTCAGAATTGAAAGAAGTTTCTGATTTGCTGATGGCGATAATTTACCGTGATAAATTACTGTGTTTTCCTTCAAATTGACGGTTGTTTCACTACCTTGTGCTGACCCGCATGAAAGAGAAATAATTAAAATAAAAGACCAAAAAAGTTTAAACATGTACCTTCCTTGAGGCATTTAACACCCGCATAAAGGGCGATAACACATGGGCTAAAATTAGAAACGAAGTGACGCAGCCCATGTGTTAGCGTCCCAGCGAGATAATTGGACTCCCCCGCACCTGAAGGTTTGGGGTACTATTTTTGTTACCACACAAAAAATATTAAAGAGAGCCCTTAATATGTATCGTACTAAAGTCGGCGTTGATTTAGCAAAAAATATAATTCAGGTTTGCACATTACACGGTAAAAAAGTTACGTCTAATGTAGAAATGAGTACCGATGAATTTTCACTTTGGCTAGCTCAATCTAAGCCCGTCACTGTAGCGTTTGAAGCTTGCTCTACTTCAAATTATTGGTATCAACAAGCCATTAAAGCTGGTCATGATGCTCGACTGATTAGTGCCAAATTGGTCAAAGCTGTTAGGCAGAACCAAAAGACAGATAAGAATGATGCATTGGCAATCGCACAGACCTTATTTTTACCAGAAGTGTCTTTTATAAACGGTAAAAGTATTGAGCAACAACAGTTGCAATCAATTCAACGTTTACGCGAGTTAGCAATTAAGAGTCAAAACGCCTCGCAGAAACAAATAGTATCGTTACTGTTAGAACTAAATATCCGTTTACCCAACACACAGGGCGGCATACTGCGAGGGTTGGAAGGTGTACTTGAAGATGGAGAGATTAATTTGTCTGATACCTTCCGTGCCACTCTCTCGGTCGCTAAAGT
>Ga0208300_100393_pt1 | contig 33636 bp, 28 predicted proteins | sample 23_taG_FD_184096 | JGI IMG/M metagenome (GOLD analysis project Ga0208300, IMG submission 184096) | Marine viral communities from Cariaco Basin, Caribbean Sea - 23_WHOI_OMZ (SPAdes) (version 2) | ecosystem: Environmental > Aquatic > Marine > Oceanic | place: Caribbean Sea: Cariaco Basin...
TCGCTAAGCTAAAGCAGTATAGGGCGGTTGCCACCAGGTTTGATAAGCTCAAGCAAAGTTATGAAAATACGGTCGCTCTTGCTTGTGCTTATATCTGGCTCAAATTATGAATGTTCAACACGCCCTAAATACCCTATTATCCAAGGTGGGATGATGTGGGTCGGCACAGCTGACATGGCAGCGGCAGTATCAAATGCTGGGGGCTTAGGTATGGTTACTGCGCTGACCATGCCCACGCCAGAAGCACTGAGTAAAGAGATTGCGCGTTGCCGTGAGATGACGGATAAGCCGTTTGGCGTTAACTTAACGATTTACCCTACCATTAATCCGCCACCTTACGATGAATATATGGATGCCATCATTGAAAGCGGGGTTAAAGTTTTAGAGACGGCAGGTAATAGCCCTAAAGACTTTATCGCCAAACCAAAAGCTGCCAACATGATTACCATACATAAGTGTGTATCGGTTCGTCATGCCTTATCTGCCCAGCGCCATGGCGTTGATGTCATATCTATAGACGGCTTTGAGTGTGCCGGTCACCCTGGTGAAGAAGATATTGGCGGTTTGGTACTTATTCCCGCTGCTGTCAAGCAATTATCAGTGCCTGTGATTGCCTCTGGTGGCATTGGTGATGGTCAAGGGTTAGCAGCGGCTTTGGTATTGGGTGCTGAAGGCGTTAATATGGGAACTCGGTTTTGTGCAACTGCTGAGGCACCCATCCATGACGATATCAAGCAGGCATTGGTCAATGCGACAGAGCGTGACACACGGCTGATTTTCAGAACGCTAAACAATACGGCACGTGTGCTAAAAAATGACATTTCAGATAAAGTCGTGGCAATGGAGCATCGAGAGGGTGGTGTTGATTTTGCAGAGATTCGACCACTGGTTGCTGGCAAGCGTGGTCAAGCCGCATTAGCGTCTGGTCATATTAATGATGGTATCGTCACTGCAGGTCAGGTCGTCGGCTTAATTGATGACATTCCTACTTGTGCTGAGCTATTAGATCGCATGGTTGCGGATTGCAAGGAGCGATTGTCTATAGCCTCAAGCTGGATGCAGTAGGCTGATAATCATAAGGTTAAGGTTTATGATTTTATTTAAATAACTCCTAAATATTCACAGCCTGATAAACTGAGTCATGAGGACGAACAGTCCGTTGTCGGCGAGCTTATTTCTAAAGTCAGTGAACTACTAAAGGGTTACAGTGCTAACCTTGTTAAGCTAACCATAGTAAGTAGTGCGTGCACTTGGTTGCATCAAAATTATTTTAGATTTTTATTTCTTTAACTATAGCGACTGTGAGTAGGCAGGGCCCGGTGCTGAAATAGCGGGCAGTCTTGGTCGAGGATTTTCGGTATAAAAAAAGGCTCGCCACAATGAATGTGACAAGCCTTTTTAGTGTTTGGTGGAGATGGCGGGAGTTGAACCCGCGTCCGCCAGCACTACGCTCATGAATCTACATGTTTAGGGTCTGTCTTTGGCTTTAACCCGCACCGAACCGACAGTCAGGTTGGATAGGGCGATCCTTTAAGTTTGAACCTAAATGATTAAGGCAATCATTTAAGCGAACCCATATGCGTGCGCTTCAACTCGTCTAACCCACTATGGGTAAAGGGCAGAGGAGTAAGCAGGGTTTAAGCTGCTAGAGCGTAAGTTTCGTCGTTTGCGACTATAACAATATATGTTTGATTAACGAGAGGACATATACTCTCGACATGCATCATTGAGTTTCATCACCAGCGTCGAAGCCAGAACATCCCCAATTGAACGAGTAATTATATAGACATTTTTCATCCAGCACAAGCCAAGTAAGCCGGCTCTTACATTAGGTAACATATTAATATAGATAACTAATTTTACCAAACCCCTTACCCATAAAAAAAGACAGCCTAAGCTGTCTTTTTTTGATCTCTACAACCAAAAGCGGTAGATAACTATCAAAGTAAGAATAGGTGAGAGCGCTTGGCTCTCAGCTATAAATTACTCTGCGTCTTCTTCAGCTTCTTGTTGTGCTGCTTCTACATCACCATCTTCAGAAAGAATAGTAACTAGGATGCTAGCAAAGATATCGTGGTGTAGTTGGATGTCAACGTTGTATTCACCCACTTGACGTAAAGTACCTTCAGGTAGCTTAACTTCAGCGCGATCCACTTCAAGACCAGATTTGGTAAGGGCATCAGCGATATCGCGAGTACCGATAGAACCAAATAGTTTACCATCTTCACCAGATTTAGCGCGCATGATAACGTTAACGTCAGTTAAAGCTTCAGCACGTTTGTTAGCAGCTGCTAACTCTTCAGCTTCAATTGCTTCAAGCTCAGCACGACGTGCTTCGAACTTCTCAACGTTAGCTGGTGTGGCAGGTAGAGCTTTACCTTGTGGGATAAGATAGTTACGGCCGTAACCTGATTTTACATCCACAGTTTCGCCAAGTTTACCAAGGTTGACGATACGCTGTAATAAAATAACTTGCATGAGTCACTCCTAAGTTGGCTTACTGATGATTGTCAGTGTATGGTAGCAATGCTAAGTAACGAGCTTGTTTGATAGCAGTGGCTAATTGACGCTGATATTTGTTAGACGTACCAGTGATACGGCTAGGAACAATTTTACCATTGTCACTGATGTATTGTTTTAGTAGCTCAACATCTTTATAGTCGATGTGAGTAATACCTTCAGCGGTAAAACGGCAAAATTTGCGACGGCGATAAAAACGTGCCATGGATCTTCTCCTTAAATGAGCTTAAATTATTCGTCAGAATCGTCGTTAGACTCATCATCCTGATCGTTGTCAAAGTTTTCGCTACGTGGAGCTTTACGGGCACGCTTCTCATCAGCACTTTTTGCTAATTGTGAAGGTTCAGTAATAGCGTCGTCACGACGAACAACTAAGCTACGGATGATAGCGTCGTTGTAACGGAATAGCTCTTCAAGCTCTTCTAGAGTTGCACCATCACACTCGATGTTGAATAAAACATAGTGTGCTTTATGGATTTTGTTAATTGGGTAAGCCAATTGACGACGGCCCCAATCTTCAAGACGATGAACCATACCATTGTTGTCTTGAACTAATTTGATATATCGCTCAACCATTCCGACTACTTGGTCGCTTTGGTCAGGGTGTACGATAAGCACCACTTCGTAATGTCGCATTTAAGACTCCTTACGGATTAGTAGCCATTGACCCCATGTCAACAGCAAGGAGATTTATAGCAAAGACAGATAATAAAAATAAAAGTAACCATCTACAATAAAATAATTTTTAGGATAAAGGCTGTATAATTAAAGCCCTTTCAAAATTACTTGTTGCTATAAAGCGGCGGATTATAACAGTTATTGGCGATATTAACAAGCTTTGTATCAAATGGTTTCAATCCTCAATAACTGATTGAGCGAAGGGGTAAAAATGTTTAGAGTAGCCTGCTACTATGATTACCTTTGAAAAACTTTATAAAATCAGCAAAAGCTGTGCGCGTTACAAGAAGCGTTATCAAATAGGTACTAAGTTATGAAACGTAAAGCCATAATTATAGGCGCAACTGGACTGGTTGGTAAGCAACTGGTAAACCACCTAAGTTTAATGTATGACAGCTTGATCATCGTGGCCAGAAAGCCACCAAAGCGCATGTCTGCAGAAATGCAGTTTTATCAATTGGGCGATTTTACCAACTTACAAGAAATCATGGCCAGTATCGCCATTGGCTCAGATACAGATGCTTTTACCTGTTTGGGCAGCACCAAAAAACAGGCCGGTGGTGAAGAGGCCTTTAGACGCATTGATTATGAATACAATTTCGAATTTGCCAAAGTGTGCCGCGAAAAAGGAGTGCAGCGCTTCTTTTTATTGTCCGCTCTTGGAGCAGATGTCAAAAGCCGCTTTTTTTATAACCGTGTTAAAGGCGAGCTTGAGCAAGCAGTAAGCGAGCTGGGTTTTAATGAATTGGTCATCTTCCAGCCGTCTTTACTACTTGGCAAACACAAAGGGCGCGTACTTGAAAATACTGCTCAAAGTATTTATAAGGTGTTCTCGCCTTTGGTACCTAAGACCATGAAGGCTCGTCCTATTGAGGCACAAAGAGTCGCCGCTGCTATGGCGGTAACCGCTCAAAACTTATATGAGCGCCATAGATTTATGGATGCCCAGACAGAGTCGCAAGTACATAAAGTAACCATTATAGACAATAAACAACTGCTTGCGATGACCCAATTAAAGTCTTAAGCTAAACACAAGGCTGTTTTTAGCTTAAAATCAAACTGGCTGATGTCTTAAGCCAAAAAGATGTGCAACCATAATACTATTTGAGGGAACAACCATGACTGAGATGACCAAAACCAACTTTGTGACCTGTGATTTGTTAGATGCCAATCCTGAAAGCCAGGTGTGCTTGCCTAATATTGAAGGCAAGTCTTTTTATAGTTTTGGGGGTAAGGACAGATTTTGTGGTGAGATTGTTACGGTTAAATGCTTTGAGGACAACAGCCGTGTTAAAGAGCTGCTAAATACGGATGGCCGAGATGCCAAGGGTGAGGGCAAAGTATTGGTAGTTGATGGCGGTGGCTCAATGCGCTGTGCACTACTTGGTGATATGATTGCCCAATCAGCCATTGATAATGGCTGGGCTGGCGTGGTTGTTTATGGCTGCGTGCGTGATGTGGATGACATGGCACAAATGGATATCGGTGTCATGGCGCTTGGCTGTATTCCTCGTAAGTCCAACCGCCGCGGCGAAGGTCAGACGGATATCGAAATTCGTTTTGGTGATTTGACCTTAAATTCAGGCATGATTATCTACGCTGATAATAACGGCATTATTGCCAGTGATAAACCACTGATTGCCTAGTATGCCTAGCCGCTTATTGTTTTATTTTTATTATCAGCGGTCTGAGCGCTGTTTAAGATGTCAGCTATCAAGTATCTACATATAAGACAGACCGGATATAAGACAGACCGGTAAATGATCGCTGAAATTGACCATTCAACTGTCACTATCTAAAGCTTAGAAGCTTGTCACAGATGTCGTTGATAACCTATCGCCATATCAAATCAATACGCTTTAGATAGTGCAAGACAATCGTAACCGGTGGTACGCCTGTATCACTGTTAAAGACTATATGGATTGGGTATCAAAAATTGGTTGTTGCCATTTTTGTTCGTATAATAACGGCCTTCCTACTTAGTTTTAGCACACTGGCCTTTGATAAGGATACATACTACACCGTTATGCCTAAATTTATTGAGCACCCTTTAACCGATATTTTTACCCCCACCAACGAGCAGTTATTTCCTATCGATAAGGCACAAAAGCGCTGGCTTTATCCGGCTTATGCAGCAGCAGGCAGCTTATGGCTGGCCAGTTTAAGTGATTGTCCTGTGGCCAATGTCGCCAATAGACTCAAGGTGGTCGTCACCAAAGATCAAAACCAGCTCAACCAAATCGAGACAGAATTGGCGTTTTGCGGTGTCGATGCTTATGTGTTTCCTGATTGGGAGACACTAACCTATGATGAGCTGTCACCGCATCAAGATATTGTCAGTGAGCGTATCAATCTATTAACCGATATGCCAAAGCAGGGCATTTTACTGATTAGTATTCAGACGCTGATGCAGCGTATGGCGCCGCCAAGCTGGCTGATTGGTCAGCATTTTGATTTAAGCGTTGGTGATATTTTTGACATCAATCAACAACGAGAGATGCTCGCCGCAGCCGGCTATCGGGCGGTGGATAATGTGTTTGAACCCGGTGAATTTGCGGTGCGCGGTAGTGTGATTGATATCTTCGCCATGGGTCAGCCGTTTCCGCTACGCTTGGATTTGTTTGATAATGAAATTGAGACCATTCGATTTTTTAACCCACAGACTCAGCGCACACTGTCTACTCAGACCTTGATGGATCTGGTTGCAGGCCGTGCCGATGCCAATAGTGCCAATCAGCATGATTTAACGGTTGAATCCTTATCTCTACTGCATAAGCTGCCTGATGTGTCTAAGCCAATCACTCAGTTTCAGATCTTGCCGGCCAAAGAGTTTCCGCTAGATGAGGGCAAAGAGACCTTCCGTAATAACTTTGCAGCCATGTTCCCCAATGTCAGTAGCCGCAGGTTTGAGCTACACAAAGACGTAATGGCAGCCATTGCCAGTAGTGGTCTGGAGTACTACCAGCCATTGTTTTTTGAAATAGAGGATTGGTCACAAAATGGCCATTTATTCTCCTATTTCCCCAAAGATACCCTGTTTATTATCGATGAAAATACGGCTGAGGCGCAGGCTGACTATTGGTCACAGATTCAGCGCCGTTATGAAGAGCGCCGTCATGATATCGATAAGCCAATTGTAGACCCTACATTGCTTTATTTACCAAGCAATAGCTTAAATGAGATGCTCAATGCGTATCCACGCGTTATCTTAAGCCAAAGTGACTTAGCAGCTGCCGATAATACCCAAAGCGGTAAGGTAAAACTGCCGGCACTGATGCCGCCTGAGCTGCCGGTCAGTCATCAAAAAGCTGAGCCTTTATTAGAGCTTTTAAATTATGCCAGTGCCGGGTGGGATGACAACACCACTGAGGCGGCTTTAGCGCGCCCAATCCTAGTGGTGGCCGAGACTGCTGGTCGACGTGAGATTTTACTTGAGCTATTTCGCGGCAAGCTTAATGTGCAGACCTTTGATAGCTTACAGCAGTTTTTAGGCAGTGAGTTGTATCAACAATCATTGATTAAAAACACCGCATCCGCTAGCAACACTAAGCCAACGGTGGGTCTGACCATTGCGCCCATTGAGCGCGGCGCAGTCATCGATCAGCATTTATCCATTATCAGTGAAACTCAACTGTTTGGTCGTCAAGTGCTACAAACCCGTCGTCGCCGCCAAAGCGATGTGTCCGAAGAGTTCTTAGTAAAAAGTGTCACCGAATTAACGGAAGGCAGTCCGGTGGTGCACATTGACCAAGGTATTGGTCGTTATCATGGTCTAATCACTCTAGACATCGGTGAAGGTGAGCAAGAATTTATTCATCTAAAATATGCCGATGATGCCAGTATCTATGTGCCCGTGGCCAATCTACAGCTGATTAGTCGTTATAGTGGCGGTGATCCAGCACTTGCGCCTTTGCATAAGATTGGTAGCGGTAAATGGGATAAGGCCAAACAAAAAGCACTGGAGCAAATCCACGATGTGGCGGCTGAGCTGCTTAATATGCAGGCACGCCGTCAGGCCAAAGAGGGTATCCACTTCAAGGTAGAAACGGCTCAGTATGAGCTGTTCGCCAGCCAGTTTGCCTTTGAAGAGACCCCCGATCAGGCCAATGCCATCGATGCGGTGATGCATGATATGAAGCAGAACAAGCCGATGGATCGCCTGATTTGCGGTGATGTGGGCTTTGGTAAAACAGAGGTGGCCATGCGCGCGGCCTTTATTGCGGTAAATAGTGGCTATCAAGTGGCGGTACTGGTGCCGACTACCTTGCTGGCAGGACAGCATGAAGACAACTTTAAAGACCGCTTTGCTGATTGGCCCATTCGAGTGGAGACGCTTTCTCGCTTTGGTGGCAAAAAATACCAAGATCAAGTGCTAGAGGATCTAGCAGCAGGCAAAGTAGATATTGTTATTGGCACCCATAAGCTGCTACAAAAAGACGTGAAATTTGCCAATTTAGGCTTAATGATTGTCGATGAAGAGCACCGCTTTGGGGTACGCCACAAGGAGCGAATTAAAGCCATTCAAAGCGATGTTGATAGCTTGTCTATGACTGCCACGCCCATTCCGCGTACGCTCAATATGGCATTGACCGGTATGCGTGACATGTCAATTATTGCCACTCCGCCGGCGCGCCGCTTGTCGATTAAAACCTTCGTGATGCAAAAGACAAATCAGCTCATGAAAGAGGCTATTTTGCGTGAACTGCTGCGTGGCGGACAGGTGTACCTGCTGCATAATGATGTCGCTAGCATCGAGCGTATGGCAGAAAATATCCGGGAGCTTGTGCCAGAGGCTCGAGTCGGTGTTGCGCATGGTCAGATGAATGAGCGTGGTCTTGAGCAGGTGATGCAGCAGTTTTATCACAAAAAATTCAACGTGCTGGTGTGTACCACCATTATTGAGACTGGTATTGACGTGCCCAATGCCAATACCATTATCATCGAGCGCGCCGATAAATTTGGTTTGGCGCAGCTGCATCAGCTACGTGGCCGAGTAGGGCGTAGTCACCATCAGGCTTACTGTTATCTTCTAGTGCCTTCGGTAAAAGGCCTAAAAGGCGATGCCAAAAAGCGCTTAACTGCCATTGAGCGTGCCAATACCTTGGGCGCAGGCTTTATGCTGGCCAGTGAGGACTTGGAGATTCGCGGCGCTGGCGAGATACTGGGTAAACAGCAAAGCGGTAACATGCAGGCCATTGGTTTTAGTCTGTACATGGACATGCTAGAGCGGGCAACCAAAGCCATTAAAGCGGGCAAAGAGCCGGATTTAAACACGCCGCTGTCGTTGACCAGTGATATTAATCTTCACAGCTCTGCGCTGATACCTGAAGATTACGTCAATGATGTGCCGCAGCGTTTGTTGTTTTATAAACGTATCAGTAATGCGGAAGACAAAGAGGTGCTTACTGACATTCGTACCGAAATGATTGATCGCTTTGGTGCGCTGCCTGATCAGACCAAGCAGCTGTTTGCGATTCATCAGCTGCGGGTATTGGCTGAGCCTTTGGCGATTTATAAGATTGATGCGACCAGCAACAGCGTTATCCTAGAGTTTGCCCCAGACACTCCGGTTGAAGCACTAGCGATTATTCAGCTTATTCAGTCTGATGGCAATCGCTACCGTATGAATGGTGCCTCAGGTATCCGCTATACCAACCCGGATAAGCTTGACACGCCAGCCAAGCGGGTAGAGGTAGTGCGTGAGCTGCTCAACCACTTTACCCGTCATGTTAAGGACAAAGCGGCTCAGTAGTCGCTATTTTGCTAAGTGCGCGCTGGTAAACAGTAGCCGTTATCACCGGTTGTGCTTATACAATGGGTGACAAAATAGCGGGGTCATAAAATCGTCATCATTGCTTAATGAGTTTGTCATCTAGGGCGGGTATCTTGTAGTTATTGAACAGATAACAACAAACTAAATGACAAACTAAATGACAAACCACCCAAGCTTAGGAGGACGAGAATGACCCTATTTAATGTTTTATCAAACAATGCATCAAACAATCTGTCAAACGCTGCAACCGTGTGCTTAGTAGCAGATTTAGAAGAGCTTCAGGTACCCGACTGGTTCGATGATGACGTTGAAGATGCTATGGAGATGTAATCGGCTGTAGCGCGGCATAGTAAGCTTACAATAATAACAACGGCATAATAACAATAATAAGATTTTAGGGATGAATGCTTTTTTAGCAGGATGCTGATTATAAAAATAACAGCAAGTAGCGACTTGTGTATCTCGCTCAAGGTCGATGGGTTGGTTGGTTTTGCTGGCTTGAGTCAGTCAGCTGGTAAACAGTAGGTGACCCCATCTTGATGCATAAAACAGTCTTGAGCTCTCAAGGCTTTTTTTTTGGTTAAAGATTAATGGTTATGCACTAAGCATCAAGTGAATCATCAAGTCATGATGCACCGGCATTGGCTAGTGAAATCTAAGCAAAGTTGGCAAAAATATTAAACATGGTGTTGCATCTATAATATCGGGGCAATACCTGATAAAATATCGAACTGCAGAATCATTAAAATAAATAAGAGAGCCAATATGTTTCAACTTCATCCAACGCTTGCTAAAGATTCGTTTTTAGTTGGAGATTTCCCGCTATCAACTTGTCGTCTAATTAATGACTGCCAGTTTCCTTGGTTGATTTTGGTACCTAGAGTGGCGGGCGTACAAGAGATTTATGAATTATCTCCAGCCGACCAAGCACAATTTTTGCGTGAGTCCAGCTGGTTATCTAGTCAAATGGCCAAAACCTTTAATGCGGACAAAATGAATGTGGCTGCTTTAGGCAACCAAGTCCCACAGCTGCACTTTCATCACATTGTACGTTATCAAAATGATTTGGCTTGGCCAAACCCAGTTTGGGGGACGCCAGCAGTACCTTATACCCAAGAGGTGTATTTGGCCATGCAGCAGACACTTATGATGGCGCTCAGAGGCCATAATCAGATGCCATTTGATTGGCAAATGCAGTAAGCTTTTATAAATTTATCGTGATAAAAAAAGACACCACATTAATGCGGTGTCTTTTTTTATGGCGATAGTTTTAGATGAAACAGTTCGCTGTAATGGATGGCTTAATGGTTCTCTTTTGCGTGGTTTAGCGTGTATTTTGGAATTTCCACTACCAGGTCGGTATCATCAACCTGTACCTGACAAGACAAGCGAGAGTCAGGCTCTAAGCCCCAAGCTCTATCTAGCAAGTCAGCTTCGATATCATCCATCTCCTCTAAGCTGTTAAAGCCTTTGCGTACAATAACGTGGCAAGTGGTACATGCCTTAGACATCTCACACGCATGCTCAATTTTGAAGCCTTTTTCAAGAAGACCCTTACAAAGGTTTACACCGCTTTCTAATTCAACTTCCGCACCCTCAGGGCAGATTTCGTGATGCGGCAGTAAGGTAATTTTTGGCATAAGATTTTCCAATAGGTATTTTTAATAAAGTCAGATTTGTATCGATTAGAATATGAATCACTGGGCCTAGGGTCTAGCAGCTGTTACCAAGATTCTGTGCTGGTGCCAGCAAGTGATTGCTTAACACTTTGATCCATAATTCGGGCGGCAAAGGTATCACTTAAAGGCTTTAACACGGCCTGTTTTGCCTCCACATCAGTCTTAAGTCGCTGCAGCTGTTCTGGCTCAGCATTCAAGCTAGAGGACACCTGATTTAGAGAGTCACTTAGTGCGCTCATGGCTTGTTGTAAGTCAGTCACCTCAGTGTCAGACAATAAAGCCCCAAACTCTTGTAGAGCAGACTGTAACGCCAACACTTCACGCTCAGCTTCTACTTTGGCTTCAATAAGACTGCGAGATAACTTATCTTGAGCGGCATTTTCAAAGCCTGCACGCAGCAGTTGTTCTTGCTGCTCATCGCTTAAACCATACGATGGGGTGATTTTGATATCGCTCTTAACCCCAGAGGTCGCTTCAAAAGCACTGACTGATAGTTGTCCGTTGGCATCGATGTCAAAGGTCACTTCAATGCGGGCAAGCCCTGCTTTCATGGGTGGTATACCATATAACTCAAAGCGACCCAATGAGCGGCAATGCTCAACCGTATCACGCTCGCCTTGTACCACATGCACCACCATGCCAGTTTGGCCATCTTGATAGGTAGTGAAGGTCTGTTTTTTGGCCACAGGAATGGGGGTATTACGTGGAATAACCACCTCTACCAAGCCGCCCATGGTCTCAAGGCCTAAAGACAGTGGGGTGACATCAAGCAGTAATACGTTGTTTGACTTGTCTTTTTTAATCAGCTGATCGGCCACTTGCGCCGCACCCAATGCCACTACTTCATCAGGGTTGAGATGAGATAAAGGGGTTTTGTTAAAAAATTGCTCAACCGCTTGCTGTACTACTGGCATACGCGTCGAGCCACCGACCAAGATAATCTCATCTAGTTGCTCAATGCTTACGCCGGCATCACGCATAACTTGCTCACAAGTGGCCAACGTACGGCGAGTGATGGGCTCGACGATTTGGATCAAGTCTGCAGCGGTTAATGTGCCTGACCACTCGATGTCAGCGATATCAATACTCACATCAACACGATCACGATGCGTAAGCGCTTGTTTAAAGCCTTCTGCCTGACGTGCAATATGGGTGCGCTGCTGAGCGGTTAAGTCTTTTGGGTTTAGATTGGCCTGTTTTAACAGCCAGCCCATAATTTGGCGATCCATATCATCGCCGCCCAAAGCACTGTTACCGCCTGTGGCCAGCACCTCAAACACGCCCTCATTCATCTTAAGCAAAGACACATCAAATGTGCCACCGCCAAGATCATAAATCAAAAACAGTCGCTCTTGTTGAGCCTCATCGCTTGAGCCGGCAGCACGGTCTAAGCCGTAAGCTACGGCAGCAGCGGTAGGCTCATTTAATAATCTAAGCACCTTCAGACCGGCCAATTGAGCGGCATCTTTTGTCGCTTGGCGCTGAGCTTCATCGAAGTAGGCAGGCACGGTAATCACTGCACCTTGAATACTATCGTCTGGTAGAGCACGCTGAGCCCGATCTTTTAGGGTGCGAAGGATGTCGGCCGAAACTTCAACAGGGGACACATTGCCCTGCCCAGTCACAAACGAGGGCATAGCATCTGCGCTAGTTTCGCTTGATTTGAGCTGATACGGATGTGAGAACTTAATGTCTTTAACACTACGGCCCATAAAGCGCTTGGCTGAGATGATGGTGTTAACGGGATCAGTCTCAAAATAAGACAGCGCCTCGCTACCGACGATAGGGGCGTTAGTATCATTAGCAGTACCGTAATAAACCACCGAAGGCAGTAAGTTGTCTTTGGTCTTAGCATCAGCGGTTTCAAGAAGTGCTGCCTTACCTGAGCGTACCACAGCGACCATAGAACGCGTTGTGCCTAAGTCGATACCTAGAGCATATTTATGTTCATGCGGCTTTGCGCTTTGGTTGGGTTCAGCAATTTGTAATAAGGACATAACACACTCAATTTATTTATAGCAAATGATAAAAGAATTTAAAATAACACAGTCGGTACGATCATGATCAAAAAATAAGACGCTCAGTAAATAAGTAGATGATGTTACAGATATAAGTCATCATCATCTGGCTGACGCTGGCTGTTATCTACCGCTGTGTCCATATCTTTTTTTAGCTTGACCAAAAACTTAAGCTTTTGAGTCGCATCCATCGCCATTGGCCAGTCATGACGGGCATAAGCTTGGATAAAACGCTGAGATTGGGTAGCAATGCGATCATCTGCGGTAACTTTGAGCTGCTCAATACGTAGCAAATCTGTGTTAGCTTCGGCATCATCTAAGGCCATACGCATGTCCATCGCGTCATCTAAAAAATCCAAATCAGCAATAGAATGATCGGTATTAAGCTCTTGACCGGACAGCTCTAATAGATAATTGGCTCGGCTATCAGGGTGTAGCAGGATGTCATAAGCATGGTTGATAACCGCAGAGTTTTGCTCTGATGAGGCTTTATCTAAAGCGCTAAGCTTGTCAGGATGGAACTGGCTTTGTAGTTGCCTTAAGCGTTCACTAAGCTTGTTAGTATCGATGTCAAAAGCAACAGGCAGCTCAAATAAAGCGAAGAAGTTGGCAAAAGTAGGGGCAGTATCAGACATAGGATTAGGATGCTTACTGTGGGTTGAGGCGAATTATACTGGTTTAAAAGCTCAAAGCTGACGAGCAAGGTCGTCAGCAAGGGCTCAAACTCAGTCACTAACTATAAGATAAGTGCTGGTACTATAAGACAGTGATTAATCAGTATAAAGTAATCAATCAACAATCAATATAAGCATGAAGACTTAAAGGTATTCATACTAAACGGTAAAGGACTCACCACAGCCACATTCGCCTTTTTGATTAGGGTTGGTGAATTTGAAGCCCTCGTTTAGACCTTCAGTCACATAATCCATTAATAGTCCATCTAGATATACCATGCTCTTTGGATCAACAAAGATATTAACTCCGTTGCTTTCAAACTTCTCATCGCTTGAATCGGGATCATCAACAAATTCTAACACGTAGGCCAGTCCTGAGCATCCAGCGGTGCGAATAGCCACACGAATGCCTTCACCATGACCACGGTTATCTAGATAATCTTTTACGTGTTTGGCAGCACGTTCGGTCAGTTCAATCATTAAGACTTTCCTAATGTTAAAAATTTTATTATTGGTTCTCAACGTTAATGGGGATAATCCATCAAGCTTCAAGCCATCACCTTGTCACAGCATTGTGCCTGACAAGGTGATGAATGATACGCTTTAAGTGGTCGCTAACTTAAGCTTCCACTGTGCCGCTTTTGGCGCGATAATCTTCAATCGCCGCTTTAATAGCGTCTTCTGCCAGTACTGAGCAGTGAACTTTTACTGGGGGTAGGGCAAGCTCTTCTGCGATGTGCTTGTTTTTGATCTCAGAGGCTTGGTCTAACGTTTTACCTTTAAGCCACTCAGTGACTAATGAGCTTGAGGCAATTGCTGAGCCGCAACCATAAGTTTTAAAGCGAGCATCTTCAATGATACCGTCATCACCAACTTGGATTTGTAGACGCATAACGTCACCACAAGCTGGGGCACCAACCATACCAGTACCTACGTTCTTAGCGTCTTTGTCCAAATTACCAACGTTACGCGGATTTTCATAATGGTCAATTACTTGATTACTATAAGCCATGGTGTTTCTCCTGGGGTTTAACCTAGATAAATAAGGGAACAGTATTCAATCAATACTGTCTAAAAGGGTCGTACATAGCACATTTACTGTCCTAAAACGGACTCAGTAAAATGGCAGTTATGCTTAGTGTTCAGTCCACTCTACAGAGGTTAGATCCACACCGTCTTTATACATATCCCATAAGGGTGATAAATCTCTTAGCTTATCTACGGCTTCATGAATCTGAGCTAGGATGATATCGATGTCTTCTTCGGTGGTGTAGCGGCCGAAGCTAAAGCGAATTGAGCTGTGTGCCAACTCATCAGGGCGGCCGATAGCTCGTAGTACATAAGAGGGTTCTAACGTCGCTGATGTACAAGCAGAGCCTGAAGAGACAGCCATATCTTTTAGGGACATCATTAATGACTCACCTTCAACGAAGTTAAAGCTGATATTGACAATGTTTGGTACGCTGTTATCAGAGTCACCGTTTAAATAAATCTCTTCGATGTCTTGGACGCCTGCCCATAATTTGTCACGCAGCTTTTGTGCATGTGCGCGATCTTGCTCTAAGCGCTCAGCGGCAATAGCAAAGGCTTCACCCATACCAACGATTTGATGCGTCGCCAACGTACCTGAACGCATACCACGCTCATGGCCACCGCCATGCTGCTCAGCACGTAAACGAATGCGTGGCTTACGGCGAACATATAAAGCGCCGATACCTTTAGGACCATAAATTTTGTGACCTGAGAAGCTCATTAGATCAATTTTTAGCGCTTCAAGATCAATTTCAACTTTACCTGCAGCTTGTGCCGCATCCACGTGGAATACTACGCCAGCTTCACGAGTGATCTCACCGATGGCCTTGACATCAGTGACCGTGCCAAGCTCATTATTCACCATCATAAGAGATACCAAAATAGTATCTTCACGAAGCGCATCTTTTACCTGCTCAGGCAAAATAAGACCAGTGCTAGGCTGAGGCTCGATATAAGTAATTTCATAGCCTTCTTGCTCAAGCTGACGGCACGTATCTAGTACCGCTTTGTGCTCAATTTTACTGGTAATGATGTGTTTACCGCGGCCTTCATAGAAATGAGCGGCGCCTTTAATGGCCAAGTTGTCTGATTCAGTAGCCCCTGAGGTGAATACGATTTCACGAGGATCAGCATTAACCAGATCAGCGATTTGCTGACGCGCATTTTCTACAGCTTCCTCTGCTTGCCAACCATAACCATGTGATCGAGAAGCGGGGTTACCGAACATGCCATCAAAGGTCATATACTCGGTCATTTTTTTGGCCACTTGCGGATCTACAGGGGTAGTTGCTGCATAGTCAAGATAGATAGGGCGGTTCAAGTTACTCATGCTGGATTAACCTCACTGGCTGAGAATATCATATTAGGATTTGAATGAGATGTGGTGCTTTCTGTCGCCACATCATAAATAAGTTGTTGACGGTCTGAGACGTCTTTTACATTTTCCATCTGTAGTAATTGTTCTAATGAGATGTTTTTTAGATACTGTTCAATATGCTTAGATAAGGCACACCATAAATCATGGGTGAGACACATAGCGCCGCCCTGACAGTTGCCTTGGCCACCACACTGCATGGCATTCACAGACTCATCTACCGCGGTAATGATGGTCATTACGTCGATATCGGCCAATGGCTTTGCTAGATGATAGCCTCCAGAGGCGCCTCGAGTACTGGTCACTAATCCTGCTTTTCTTAACTTAGAGAATAACTGCTCCAAATAAGAAATGGATATAGATTGGCGCTTTGCTATGTCTGATAAAGAGACAGCATTTGTTGAGTCGCCATCTTGAATAGCCAGATCTAGTAGCGCGGTAACGGCGTATCTACCTCGAGTTGTTAAACGCATTCAATGCCTCCACGATGTCGCTATAAGTTGATATGATGCCTATTATAGTTAATCCCGAGTAAACTAGTCAAGATTAATCGGTGAGTAATTTGTAAGGCAAACTCTCAGCCTTATACACTGAGCGTCACATCCACCATAAAATAGCATGCTCAAAGCCAAGCCTTATGAAGGTCGAAGCCAAGCATTACCACAAAGCATTGACCGATAGGGCATGGGTATAGCCCAATGTCACAAAGCGCCTTGATAGCAACAAGCGATTAGCGCAAACAAAAAGTCATGATAACAACATACAGCGTAGTGGCTTCACATACCGACATGGCAAAGCCTTATTAGATACTAGGGGCAAAGCTTATAAAAACAAGGCCATAGCTTTAATAAAAGCGGGCAAAACCGTCATAAAAAATGCGTGCATAGTATAGCAAAGATAGGCCATGAAACGGCTAATAAAATACAGGTATAAAGCAGATGATGACAGAGGCTATAAACTTAGGGAGGTGGCGGCGTAGGCTCTAAACATATCGGTTATAAATACACCAAAAAAAACCCTTAAATGAAGACATTTAAAGGTTTTAATATACCAATAAGTGATAATACGGTGACTTGGGTATGAGTCAATTATTGAGTCAGCCAGCCAATGACTGAGGCAACTGCAATTAATGACGCCACAATTAACGCAATTAATGTGGTTTTTTGTTTGCTATGAGCCTCTTTTAAGCTGACTTCAAGTTCGCGGTTGCGCATGCTTAATATATTTAGCTGCTGCTGCTGCTCTTCAATGCGCGCTTTATAATCAGGCTTATTAGCATTGTCCGCATCGTCTTTTTTGCCGCGGCCCTTGTCTTTGCCTTTCACCGTTTTAATAATGCCTTGGAATAAGCTGGCCACACCCAGTTGTAATAGGAAGTGACGTACTTCGGTCACTGTCTCAGTACCGCCGCGCATAGTCAGCTTATTGATTTGAGTGGCATCATTGCTAATGAATGAATTGATCAGTTGGTGAGAGTAGGCATTAATAACCACATCTGGCTCTGAGACAGAGGCGGGTAGGTTGCTATCTAACAAAACGCCTTTGGTAGTAAAGGTGGCATAGAATTGGGTGTGGGGTAAATAGCTGCGCACACACACCACAGTGTTTTTTTGAGCCAAAGGATAAACAGCTTTGCGTAGGTTCGGGTCGAATCTTAATACCAGAGTAATGGCGGACTCTGCCAGTACCAGTACGACATTAAGTAAAGAGTTTGATATTGAATTTTGACTCATACTAAACCTATTTAAGTGTTAAAAAGTAAGCGCTTTATCTAAGCTGTTAACCCTAGTGTACTTATTATGGAGAGCCCTCGCTATTAAAATACTTGGAATTTTAATGACTAAAAGGGTTAAATGAAGTAAATAATAGCATAATGCGGCCAATGCGCCATAGGCATCCCTTATTTATGTCATTTAAATCTGTAACTGCTGTGTGGTTTTTGCAAAAGCAAAGTGGTGATATTAGCGCTCTTGGTTTATTTGTGTAAAATAGAGGCGCAAACGGGGCTAAAATATACGATAGCACTTGAAAACACAGTGGTTTGCAGGTATAAAGTCACTAGAAAGTGGTGTCACAAGGTGTATTAAGTGGGTTATTGGCCAATTATATGTAAATTTACTTGCACATTTTTAAACCCCTTGTTATAACTGCATTTAACAACCACCACGTCAAAAAATACTAGCAGTAAAAACGGTGCATTTTTTTGCGCTATGGTGTAGTATTTAAGGGCTTGGTTATTGCTTATTTAGTTTTTAAGCGATAGAATTTACCCCCGAATTTAAATCTATTTTAAAGGAATTCTCTATGAATAAATCAGAATTAGTAGATAGCATTGCTGAGAAAAGCGGTCTTAACAAAACTCAAGCTGCTGACGCTCTAAATGCTATGATGGAAAGTGTTGGTGAAGCGCTAGAAAACAATGACACTATTTCATTGGTTGGTTTTGGTACATTCAGTGTGAAAGAACGCAAAGCACGCACTGGCCGCAATCCTAAGACAGGTGATGAGCTACAAATTCCAGCAAGCCGTGTACCACACTTTAAAGCAGGTAAAGGCCTTAAAGATCGTTTAAACTAAGCCGAATGAGCGCTAAGTTAAGCGAGCACGATGTCTCTTTGTAGACAATAACGCACCTTAGGGTGCGTTTTTTTTGTGTCAGCTGTTATTTTCACGTATGATATTGCGTTAAACTTTTATTAACCTATGACTGATATGTACTATGGAATCGATACGTAATTTTCTCCAAAGTTGGCCCGGAAGAATCTTCTTAATGCTGTGTTTATCACCATTGGTGATATTGGGGCTAGAGAGCTACTTTAGTGGGGCATCGAGTGTCAATGAAGTGGCTAAAGTGGGCGATCAAACCATTAGCCGTGCAGAATACCAAGATGGCCTAAATGGGCGCAGAAATGAGCTATTGCAAGGCGGGGTAGAGGCCAGTGCTATTAATACCCAAGCCTTAAATAGCGAAGTGCTCAAAGGCTTGATTAACCGTGCGCTGTTAAGAAACCAAACCGATCATTTGGGGATGCACGTATCCGATGCTGCGATTAATAATCTGTTATTACAAGATCCGCAGTATTTAGATGAAAATGGCCAGTTCTCAAACGACCGCTTTGCTTTTGCATTGCAGCAGCAGGGCATCACCAAAGATCAGCTGTTTGCCCAGTACCGTCAGCAGTTAAACCTAATGCAGCTTTATGCCAGTGTCGCTCAGACGGCTGTGTATCCTGAGTCGCAAATCCATGATCTACTGGCGCTGCAACTTGAGACGCGCGATGTGTGGGTGTATCGCCTACCTTGGGAGCAGTTTAAAGATAAGGTGAGCGTATCTGACAAAGAAATCTCTGATTATTATAATGAGAATAAAAGCAAGCTAAATAGCCGAGCTATGGTAGATTTGGCTTATGTGAGCCTAGATCCGAGCAAGCTGCCTGTCGAAAAAGTCACTCAAGCTGAGCTACAAGCTCAATATGATGAGTATAAAGCACGTTTTGTGGGTAACTCCAAGCAAAAGGTAAGCCAGATTCTAGTGACTGGCAGTAAGGCTGAGGCGACCATGCAGCAAATTGAGCAACGTCTGAAAAAAGGCGAAAGCTTTGCAGCTATTGCCAAAGAGCTGTCAGAGGATCCGGTGAGTGCTGCCAAAGGGGGTGATATTGGTACCTTTAATGCAGACGCCTTCGGTGCAGATGGTCAAAAAGTAGCTCAAGCTTTATCAGGTCTAGAAAAAGGTGAGGTATCGGCTCCAGTAAAAACCAGCTTCGGTTATCAGCTGTTTAAAGTGACCGATAAAAGCGGTGATAGCGTACCGAGTTTAGAGAGTATGCGTGACGAGCTGACCGAACAAGCTCAACGTCAAAAGCGCGAGCAATTGATTGCTGATAAAATCACCAGTATTAATGACATGGCCACAGATGGTGTGGGTATTGAAGATATCGCCCAGCAAGAGGGCCTGACTGTCCACAAAATCAAAAACTACACCAAGCTTAATAACAATAATGAGCTTAACCAGCCTGTGGTTATTGAAGCGGCCTTTGATGACTTTGCTCTACAAGAAGAGTCGGTCAGCCCAGGTATTAAAGTTAATACTGGCACAGTGTGGGTACAGCCTACCAATTACCGTCCTATTAAGCCGTTAACTTTGGCTCAAGCGAGTGCTCAGATTAAAAATACTTTGGTAAAACAAAAGGCAGCTCAGCAAGCGATGGCACAGGCCAAGCGTCTGAGCGAAACGGTAAATAACAGTGGTATGTCAGCGGCAAAAGTGCCCTTTAAAGCCTTAGGCACTATAAACCGCCAAAATCCACAGCTAAGTATGGATGAAAAAGCCATTGCCTTTAGTAAAAACACGCCTGCTGGCAAACAAGTGGCTGTTGCTGAGAAAACCAGCAGTGGGGCAACTGTACTGGTGATGGGGCCAATCAGTAAAGCCTCTATCAAGGACGTGCCTGCTGCTGAGCTGTCGCAGGCCATGTTCGATATGAGAAGTATCCGTGGTCAAGAACACTTTAGTGATTACTTAGAGTACTTACGCGGCGCCACTAAGATTGAGAAAAATGAGGCGGTGATTAAAGAGATTGGTGGAATTTAACGTCTTATCTGCTATCACATCACTGCTCAGCTTATACCCAATCTTAAACGACGCATAAAAAAAGACCGCCTCACTGAGGCGGTCTTTTTTTATGGGGATCTATCAGATACACAAAGCTTGTTGCTTAGTGGCGGAAATGACGCATACCGGTGAAGACCATAGCGATACCATGCTCGTTCGCCGCAGCAATGGTTTCGTCATCACGAATAGAACCACCGGGCTGAATAATGGCTTTAATGCCTACTTCAGCAGCGTTATCGATACCATCACGGAATGGGAAGAAGGCATCTGAGGCCATAACCGCGCCTTGCGTTGCTAGGTTGGCATGCTCAGCTTTGATGGCTGCGATACGTGCTGAGTTCACACGGCTCATTTGGCCGGCACCAATACCGATGGTGCGCTGATCTTTACCATAAACAATGGCATTTGACTTAACATACTTGGCCACAGTCCAAGTGAACAATAAGTCATTTAACTGCTCAGCAGTAGGTTTTAGATCAGTCACCACTTGTAGGTCATCGGCAGTGATGAGACCCAAGTCTTGGTTTTGGATTAATAGACCGCCTGTGACACGTTTATAGTCAAATTGCGCGGCACGTTGATCAGGGCTTGGTAGCTCACCACAGGTTAAGACGCGTACGTTCTTTTTGGCGGCAGTAATGTCAAGCACACCTTGCTCAAGGCTTGGGGCAATGATCACTTCAGCGAACTGCGTATCTACAATCGCTTGCGCCGTTTGCTTAGTTAGGGGGCGGTTAAAGGCAATGATACCGCCAAAAGATGACTCAGGATCTGTGCTAAACGCTGTTTTGTATGCTTGAGTCTGGTCAGCATTGATCGCCACACCGCAAGGGTTCGCGTGCTTCACAATCACACAGGCCGACTCGCTAAATGATTTGACACACTCTAAAGCGGCATCAGTATCAGCGATGTTGTTGTATGACAGCTCTTTGCCTTGATGCTGCTGAGCGGTAGAGATGCTGCCTTCACCTGAGCCATTGGCTTCCACATAAAATGCCGCTTTTTGATGTGGGTTTTCACCATAGCGTAAATCTTGAGCTTTTTGTAGTTGTACGTTGAACGTGCGAGCGAAGCTATCTGGCGCTTCAAATGACTCTAGGCGACTGCCTAAGAAGTTGGCAATCATGCCATCATAATGAGCGGTATGCTCAAATGCTTTTACTGCCAAATCAAAACGGGTTTTTTGAGAGATGCTGCCCGTGTCCTTTAGCTCTTGTAGCACCACATCATAGTCTGCAGGATTGGTTACGATGGCTACATGTTCGTGGTTTTTGGCCGCTGAGCGCACCATGGTTGGGCCACCGATATCGATGTTTTCAATCGCATCAGCTTTGGTCACATCAGGCTTTGCAACAGTTTGCGCAAAAGGATAAAGGTTGACCACGACTAAGTCGATAGGGCGAATACCATGTTCGCTCATAACCGCATCGTCTTGACCACGGCGACCAAGAATACCACCATGAATTTTTGGGTGTAAGGTTTTGACGCGGCCATCCATCATTTCGGCGAAGCCGGTATAGTCGGCCACTTCAGTCACAGCAATGCCGTTGTCAGACAGTAGGCGATACGTACCACCGGTAGATAATAGATCGTATCCTGCTTCGATGAGGCCTTTTGCAAAGCTTTCAATTTGTGATTTATCAGAAACAGAAATAAGAGCGTACGGCTTATCAGACATAGTTTTTCCCATAGTGTGGACAGTAAAAAGGGTGATGATATTCTGAGATTATCGTCAGGGTTTAGTAAAACACTTAATCTTTGCAAATTAAGCGAGGAAGTATATTAGAGCAATTTATTCAGTATGACAAAAAATTTGGCCTTAAAAGACAACGTTTGATAGGTTTTTATCACATCAAATCATACTGCTGCATTTTTTTTCTTAATGTGCCTCGATTGAGCCCCAAGATTTTTGCTGTTTTTGACTGATTGCCTTGGGTTTGTTTGAGGACCACTTGCAGTAAAGGTTTTTCTACTTCTTGCAAAATGGTTTGGTACAAGTTGGTCGTAGACTCGCCCTCTAATTCCACAAAATACTGCTCAACGGCTTGCTGAACATGATGACGTAGAGGAGCACGGTCTTGGGGGGCGTGAGAGTCAACGCCTTGTGGCTCAGGTGCTATCGAGCTCTGATTGTAATACTTGGCAGCATGGGCAGCACCACTACCAAAAGCGGGGGATGAGTTACTCATAGTTAAGTCTGTACAATGAAGGTTAAAAAGCGTGAGAGTGGTTAAATTTGCACAGCTGCTTACTTTTGCAGCTGTGCTTTTGATAGCTACTGGGCTGTGTTTTTAGCCTGTAAAGGTGCCTGATAAACGGTGCCAGTGCGAGTCATCATGATCATCACTTTTCTCATAAGAGTGGCGGGTATCTAGATTGAACCAAGGCTCATACGCGCGGACCATATCCTCAAGCTGCTCTGAGATAAGTCCGGCCAGCACGATACCCCCTTTCGGCTTAATTAAAGTGGCTAAATAGGGTGCCAATTCCATTAAAGGCTTGGCTAAGATATTGGCGGTAATGATATCCGCTTTTGGGATATCACCGGCAGCAAAGGCTTTGGCAAAATCCTCTGGCAGATACACCTCAAGAGCATGGGTGACATCATTACGCTCAGCGTTCTGCTTAGTGGCCAGTACCGCTTGTGGATCGATGTCTACGCTGTACACTTGCTTGGCACCCAGTAATAAGGCGGCAATGCCTAAGATACCTGAGCCGCAGCCATAGTCGATAATGACTTTATCGCTTAAGTCTTGATCAGTGAGCCAATCTAAGCAAAGACGTGTGGTGGCGTGATAGCCAGTACCAAAAGCTAAGCCTGGATCCATCATGATATTTACCGCATCTGGATTGGGCGGGGTCATCCACTTGGGCACAATCCACAAGTTGTTGGTGCACTCAATAGGCACGTAATGCGACATCCATTCACGCTCCCAGTCTGTGTCTGCCAGTGCCGTGGTCCAAACACGTCGAGCGTTGACTTGAGCGGCCAAAGTCTGTGCCATAGACTCAATGTCTTGTGCCGTGTCGGCGGTAAATAGGCCGGTCAAAATAACTTCATCCCACAAAGGCGACTGACCTGGAAGTGGCTCAAATAACGGCTGGTCACCAGCATCTTCTAGGCTAATTGAAAGCGCACCTTCTTCTAATAATAAGCTCTCTGCCAAGTCAACGTCTTGTTTTGCACATTGTAGGTGCAGTTGTTGCCAATCCATAAGTGTCCTTAGATAAATCGGTTTAATAAAACGCTCTATTTTAGCTTGATAGCGTCTGTGTTGATAGGGGTTATCTTGAAAGAGCCGCTTTTGCCTCGTTTATAACCCGAGTATTGCCTTGGGCTTGGCCGGCGCGTAACACCACTTGCCACAAAGCCTGCTTTTGAGAAGCCGTTTTTGCCACGACCAGACCTCGGCGTGCCATCGCTTCTGCCTTTAGCGGTTGGTTTTGCTTAAGAGCAACTTGGCCTAAATAAAAATAAACTGCAGAAGATTGAGGCGCTAAGCGCTGAGCACGGGTGAAGGTGCTTTGGGCAGCAGACACTTGGCCTTGTCGCAATTGGGCCACACCAGTATCCATCAGCCTTTTAAATGCAGGAATGGTACTGCCATCTTGAGTAGAGGTGTTACTGCGCGCTGTATTTTGTGAGTTTTGGCGGGCCTGATCTAGTAATATTTGCTGCGTGGTTCGTGTCTCAGGCGGACGAACAATCACGACCGGCTCTCGCACTTGTACCGGTGTGCGCGGTGCCGGAGTCGGCTCGATGGGCGCCTCCAATACAGGCGCAGTTGTCTGCGCCTCCTGGGTTTCAGCAGTGCTTTGTACAGAAGATGACGGAGTGGTGTCTTCAGCTATGCGCTGATGATCGAAGTTGTTAGAGCCATCAGGATAGTCTGCGCTGTCCTCTGGCTCAAAGTCTTGTTCGTCTATCACCGCATCTATCACCTCATAATCTTCTGCTTGTTGAGCGCTAGATGAGGCCGGATATTTATTTGCTGGATGGTTAATAGTCGATGTACGAATAGTTGAGGTAGTAGGTGGTACACCTTGAGCGCTATCTGTCATTGAAGGCGGCGTCTGACAGCCACTTAGGCCACCTGCTGCCAGACCAAGCCCCATAACAGCTGCCATAAAAAAGTTGTGACGCTTAGCGCAAACGGTTGGGGTAGGAGCGGGCATAAGCATAAAGCACATCCAAATTATGAGATAAAATTTTTAGGCCAATTAAAACCATTGTAACGCTTTATCATACCAAGTATCACCATTATTGGTAGGCTCTGAGCCTTCTTGCTCAGGAGCACTGCCTGCAGCGGTATCATCATTAGCGCTTGAATCAGTATTGGTGGGCATACCTTCTTGAACACTATCGAGCTGACGGCTTTGATCCAGCAAAGCCTTGCGCTGATCATTGAACCACTGCTGTCTTTGGCGTGCCTGCTCTTGCTCATAGATGGCAAGGGCGCAGTCACTGGCCTCTTCAGGCAAATATCTGCTAAGTACGGGCAAGTAGCGGGCATTGTCACAGCTTTCATGCGACAGTTTTCCGGTGCCATTTTCTAGCCATAACCACTCTACACTGTCAGGCTGCACCAGCTCGACAGGGGTCAAGCGCAGACGACCCATAAAGTCCTTCCACACAGGTAATGCACCGCTGCCACCACTTAAACCAATGGGCTTATTGTCATCACGGCCCACCCATACTACGCTGACATAGTTGCCACTGTAGCCGGCAAACCAAGAGTCGCGGTAGTCGTTGGTGGTGCCTGTTTTACCGGCCAGATTTAGATCACTGCCTAAGGATTTTAGCGAGCTTGCCGTTCCACTGCGCACCACTTCTTGTAGCGCATAGTTGCTTAGATAGTTGACATCAGGTGGCACGCTGCGCTTGGTATCTAGCCCTGAGCGCTGCAGAATTTGACCTCGGTCATCAACCACAGAGCGGATACTAATAATGGGCGTGCGAAATCCACCTGCGGCCATGACTTGATACATACCAAGCATATCCATAGGACTAAGCTCAACTGAGCCTAAGAACAACGAAGGATAGGTTGGTATCTTCTCCTTAATACCTAAGCGGTGAAGCTGATCGACGAACGGGCCCACACCAAATTCTATACCCGTATTTACCGCAGCTTGGTTATAAGATTTGGCCAGCGCTGTGGTTAAGGGCACGTAACCATGGTCTCGGCCATCGTAGTTTTTTGGGGTCCAAGTGGTGTTGTCTGGTAACGTTAGCGTAACTGGGTTGTCGCTCACAGGGCTGGCCAGATTGTACTTGCCACTTTGTAGCGCCGTCATATAAATAAAGGGTTTTAACAGTGAGCCCACTTGACGTTTGGCATCTATCGCTCGGTTGAAGCCTGTAAATTCGCTACCACTACCCACAGCAGCAATCAGCTCACCTGAAGCTGGATTGGCACTGACCAAGGCCGCTTGTAGCCCCTTGGTTTTGCTGCTGCTTTTTCGTAAGCCTGATAATTGCTTTTGTACCGCTGCATCAGCCGACATCTGAGCGATAGGGTCTAAGGTACTAAAGACGCGTAGGCCTTCATTTTTTAGATCATCGGGATGATAATTATCATGCAGCTCACGCTTTACGATGTCCAAAAAGTCGGGGAATCGGCTTTTGCCTACGCTTGGTTTAGGTACCACATCAAGCTTTTGAGCAATGGCGTCATCATAAGTGGCTTGATCAATTTTGCCCGTTTCAAGCATATTGGCCAGCACTGTATTGCGGCGATTGAGGGCACGCTCTGGATTGCGGCGTGGATTGTAATAGCTTGTGCCTTTGGCTAAGCCCACCAGCATGGCTTGCTGATCAATACGTAGCTCTTTTAACGGTTTATTAAAATAAAACTGCGCAGCCAACCCAAAGCCGTTAATAGAACGGTTGCCATTTTGACCTAGGTTAATCTCATTTAAATAAGTTTGTAAAATTTGGTCTTTGCTGTAGTGCATCTCGAGTAGCAAGGCCATCACCGCCTCATTGGCTTTACGCTTAAAGGTGCGATCTGAGCTTAGATAAAAGTTTTTAATCAGCTGCTGAGTGATGGTCGAGCCACCTTGCATCGAGCCGCCTTTTAAGTTGTTATACAGTGCTCGGCCGATACCCTTGAGCGACACGCCTTTGTGCTCATAAAAGCCGCGGTCTTCGGTGGCGATAAGCGCATCAATCAACGGCTGCGGAATCTCATCAATAGGCAACACGATGCGGTCTTCATTGTTATCTGGATAAATACCACCGATGGTAACCGGCTCAATACGCACGATACCGGTATCATTGGGTTCGGTACTTTGAATGCTGGTGACTTTAGAGTCTTGGATTTTAATCTTAATCACTTGCTCAGGGTCAACATCATTGGCGCTGTACTGAAAGCCACGGGTATGAATGACATACTGGCCGGAGGACTTGTTATAGGTGCCAGTATTGTTGTAATTCGAGCTGGATTTGTAATTGAGCATCTCAAGCCAAGCATCTAAGTTCTTGTTGGTGAGGGCTGCCCCTTGATACAGCTCTAAAGGCTGCGAGTACACCTTGGCTGGCAAGTTCCAGCGTTTGCCCTCAAATTTGGCAGTAATAACGCGGTCTTGCTTGATCAAATACATGGCCAGCATCAACATACCGACAATGATGATAATCAGTAAAAAAAAGCCAATCACTGAGCCGCGTTGCTGCTGCGGGTTGGGAGGTTTGCCTTCGCTAAACGAGGACTTGGAGAATTGTGCAGATGATTGGTCAAAATGAGAAGAAGCGCGAGAGGGTTTGTGATGCACGATAGTTTTACCAACATAAAAAAAGACCCGATTATAATGACTGAAAACCGCCTTTTTTTCAATGTAATTGCCATCTAATAGCCGATATATGCCCATTAAAAGTAGCTTTTCATCGCTTTTTCACGAGTTAGGGCATCCTGCATAAGCGCCTGATTTATTCAAGCGTAAACTTTCAAAAATACACTTCGCCCTCATAATGGTTAAAGCGCTATTGCTGACGGCGACCCTTAATCACGTTTGTGACGATGTAAGGCATGCAGACCTGATACAATAGGCGCATCTTTTTGTGCGACAATGTGTAGTGACGACAGCTATGACCCATCTTAATGAGCGTTCAAACCCTTCTTCCTCCCCTTTAGCAGCGCCTGAAACTGCCTCCTCTGAGTACGGCTATTTGTCTGAGGATATCAATGAGCTGATTTTACCGCCTGAAGGCTGCTGTTTTCATTGTGCTGAGCCGGTACCAACACCCCCCTTTACTGCGGTAGTGCTGGGCGAATCACGCCTTATGTGCTGTATGGGCTGTCAATTGGCGGCTGAAAGTATCGTAGAGGCGGGGCTTGAGCAGTATTATTTGGATCGCTCGGAGATTAACCGTACCGCAAGCTTACCCACTGAGCTTGAGCGTCTGCGAGCTTATGATCATGAAGAGGTTCAAGCGCAATTTGTGTATGCCGCAGAGGGCAAATCGGTGGCAGAGTTGTCGGTGAGTAATTTGCGCTGCGCTGCCTGTACTTGGCTGATTGAAACGCGGTTATATGAGCTTGAAGGCGTAGATAAGTGTCAGGTGAACCTGACCAATCAGCGCATGCGGGTGATTTGGGATGAAACCAAGCTGCCTATCAGTGATATTTTGGTCACCATCAATCAGATTGGTTATGATGCCAAGCCTTATCGACAAGACACCCATGAGGCGATGCTGGCGCGCAATAATAAGCAGATGATGATAAGACTGGGCATTGCGGCATTAGGTGCTATGCAGGCCATGATGTTCGCGGTGGGTATGTACTTTGGCAATTACACCAGTTATAGCGGTATGCTCATAGAACAGCGTGATTTTTTGCGCTGGGTATCGCTGTTTGTTAGCATTCCTGTGTTCTTTTATTGTGCCGTGCCATTTTTTGCCTCTGCGTGGTCGGCCATAAAAGTGCGTCAGGTGAATATGGATGTGCCGGTAAGTATCGCCTTAACCGTTACCTTTTTTGCCAGCTTGTACGCCACCATTTCAGGACATGGTGAGACCTATTATGACTCAGTGAGCATGTTTGTGTTCTTTTTACTCGCTGGGCGTTATATCGAGCACAATGCACGTCTTAAAGCGGCAAACATGGCCAATGACTTGGTGGTGGTTGAACCCACCTTAGTACAAAAAATCGGTCATGAGCCGCAGCTGGTCGATGCCCTCATGCCGAGCATGGAGGCTGAAAAACAAGGCATACAAACCAAGCTGGATGAAGCCAATGCGCCAATTGATTTGACCGTTGAACAAAATAAACAATTACAGCAGCTTGGTAACCTCATCCATTTGGCTCAGCGCAATAAGCCGGCACTTGCTGCAGATATGCTCTCAAGTGGCCAACACCCTGTTGTTGACGCCATATCAGCAGACACTGAGATTGACGAGGGACGCTACCTGAGTGACGCTGCTCATAGCGATACTGTGACCGCCCACTCACTTAAAATCGGTGATGTTATCTTGATTGAAGCGGGCAGTGAAGTAGTAGCAGATGGTCTGCTGTGTAGTGAGACGGCGACCGTCTCCCAAAGTCTGCTTACTGGTGAGAGTTTATTGATTGTCAAACATCGAGGTGAAAAGGTCATCGGCGGCTCACAAAACGATAGCCAGCCTTTTATTATGCTGGTCACCGCCTTGCCTGAGAACAGTCAAATTGCCTTAATTGACCGTTTAATGAACCGAGCGCTGAGTGAAAAGCCTAAAGTGGCAGAGCAAGCAGATAAGTGGGCGCGCTGGTTTGTGGCACGGATTTTAGTGTTGTCTGTGTTTGTATTCATCGGCTGGTACTTGGTCGACCCCTCTGAAGCGCTGTGGGCCACCGTGGCCGTCTTGGTTGCCACTTGTCCTTGTGCGTTGTCATTGGCCACGCCTATTGCATTAACGGTATCGACCAATAGACTGGCAAGTTATGGGTTCTTAACCACTCGTGGTCATACCATTCAGACCTTAGCTGAAATTACTCATGTGGCCTTCGATAAGACCGGGACACTCACTTATGGTAAGCCTAACTTGCTGTATATCGAGCCTTTGAGCCATGAGCCTCAATTAGATGCTGGTCTACAGACTGATGCTATTCAAGATAAAGATGACTTATTGGCCATCGCAGCAGCGCTAGAGGTGGGCAGTCGTCATCCGATAGCCACCGCTTTATTGGATGCCGCGTATCAGCTACATTTACCGGTGGTCAATCAATTGGTGCATCACACTGCAGGCGGGGTGGAGGCACAGGTAGGTGATATCGGCGGCGGCCATACTTATCGGCTCGGTCATGTGGACTTTGCTTTAAATCGTGATGACAGTAAGGCAGGCAGCAATGTGCCTTATGAGATTGACTTGCAGCGCCATCGTGCCAGCACGGTGGTCATGTTGACCCGCTGTGAGCGTCAAGCTGATGCTGCTGGGGGCTCACTAGATATCTGGCAACCACTGGCGCTGTATTACTTCAATGACAGTGTGCGAGATGGTGTGGCGCAGATGATCCATCAGCTGCAAGCTCAAAATATTGAAACTGTAATATTAACGGGAGATCCAAGCTCACATGCGCAGACTGTGGCTCAAGAGCTTGGCGTAGATAAGGTCTATTTTGGCTTATCACCTTCAGATAAGGTGGCGCACATTAAGCAGCTGCAAGATGCCGGTCATGTGGTCATGATGGTCGGTGATGGTATTAATGATGCACCAGTTTTGGCGGCAGCCAATATTTCTACCGCTATCGCTGGGGCGGCTGACTTAGCTCAAGTCTCAAGCGATAGTGTGATTTTAAATGGTAAAGTGGCAGCTGTGTCCGATGCCAAGCGCATCGCTGATAAGGCACAAAATATTATCAAACAAAACCTGCGCTGGGCCTTAACTTATAACTCTGTGGTTCTACTACCGGCCGCCTTTGGCTATGTCCCTCCTTGGCTGGCAGCCATTGGTATGTCACTAAGCTCCTTGGTGGTGGTGCTTAATGCACTGCGTTTGAAACGAGCCTAAATGTGCTTATCGCTTATACCGCTAAGCGTAAAATGGCCTGCATAAAAAAAGGTCGCCTCAAGTGAGGCGACCTTTTTGATTTTATTGATTAAAAAATAGCGTAAGCAGGCTACTTTGTTTACCGCTTAATCTTGGAAGTGGCTTAACAGACGCATAAATTCAAAGTACATCCATACTAGGGTGGCTAATATACCGATACCAAAAATCCATTCGTACTCTTCTGATACACCCGCTGCCACACCACGCTCAATGTTATCAAAATCCAGCAGCAAGCTAAATGAGGCCACCACCACCACAAATAAGCTAAAGCCGATAGCCACAAGACCGCCAGTTTGGAACAAGAAAGGCAGAGTTGAGCCAAATAATACAAAGCCCCACTGAACGATGTAGATCAGCATGATGGCAAAAATAGCCGACATCATGATTGAGCGAAATTTTTCATTGACCTTAATCATTCCTGAGCGGTACAAGCCCAGCATAACAGCAGCTGTGACAAAGGTAGCGGCCAATGCGTTAGCAGGAATACTTGGATCAATACCCATGAACATGATAGAGACACCGCCTAAAAATAGACCTTCTAAAATGGCGTAAGGGGCGGCCAAAGCTTTGGCTTTTTGGGGTCTAAATGTAATAAACAAGGCTAGACCAAAGGCGGCAAACATACTGCCAAAGGTAATCATTTGTGCCATGCCACCGCTAATACCGCCACGGATGATAAAGAAGAAAAAGCCCAAAGCGGCAATAGCGCTCAGTCCCAATAAAAAGCTGGTTTTTTGTATCACGCCTTGGACGGTCATGGTTTTACCACCCACCGCAAGTTCGGTACGGCTGACAATAGGGTTTGCCATAATCATTGAATCCTTTAATTAATGAGGTTGATTAATAATTTATTTAATAAGATGCTGTAAATTTTAAGTCAGTCTTAGCTGTTTTTTACAGCCAGTTATCGACCATAATAGCTTATTTCGGTAAGGGTGGCAAAAACTGACCGCTGTAGTGTGAACGCACAATGAGCCTATGGAGAAATCAAAAGGCCAACTGAGTTAAATGATGAATATCTATTATGATTGTTGGATGGATAACTCAGATTGGATAGCCTGCTAAATGACATAACATAATAGCGGATAAGGGCGGTTAACGACTGTGAATAATTGTGGCAGCTAGTAGAGACGATAAAAGCGGTATGTATACTGTATATGGGGGTAAATCGCGGCGGTTGCAAGATGGCTGTGTGAGCGACAAGAGATGACAATCAGCACAAAACTCACCGGGCGACTAATGCAGTAAAATCGATAATGTGGTACGCTTACGCTTGTTATAATCTTGAACGATAAAGTCCCTTAAATGATGTGAGAGCTGCTGCTTAGGGCTCTTTAATTTAATCTTAATGACCTATTTATTGAAGCTGAAGCCTATGGAACGCTCTGAGCAGTCCGATAAGCTGCCGAACTTATCCGACTCTTCTCTTTTTCATTCTATCAAAAACCCAGCGTTTAGACGCATTGGCTTGATGGGTCGTGCCCGCAAACGTGGGGTCATTACCACCATTCATGAGATTGGGCAAAGAATTAATGAGATGGGATTGAGTCTTTATGTGGACTCTGAGACCGCCACCTTGCCTGATCTTGAGCTTGAAAAATTAAATAAACTGCAAATTGTAAAACGTAGCCTACTGGGCGAGATTTGTGACTTAGTCATTGTGGTGGGTGGCGATGGCTCCATCTTACACGCCGCGCAGGCGCTGGCTCGATATCGTGTCCCAGTATTGGGCGTTAACCGAGGTCGCCTTGGCTTTTTGACCGATGTTAATCCTGATGAGGTGGGTGAGAAGCTGCGCCAAGTATTAATGGGCGACTATCAGCTTGATCAGCGCTTTTTATTGACCATGGAAATCCGAGAAGGGCGCAAAATTGTGCATCAGGACATGGCGCTCAATGATGTGGTTTTGCATGCCGGTAAGTCGGTGCATATGATAGACTTTCAGCTTACCATCGATGAGCTAGATGTGTATCGTCAGCACAGTGATGGATTGATTGTGGCCACTCCGACAGGCTCTACCGCCTATGCCTTATCTGGGGGTGGTCCTATTATTCACCCAAGCTTAGATGCTATTTGTCTGGTGCCCATGCATCCGCATACCCTGTCTAGTCGCCCTATTGTGGTCAGTGACAAAAGCGAGATTATCATTCGTATTCACAAAGACAATCGTACTCAGCCCATGGTCAGTGCCGATGGCAAGCCAAGTGTGGCATTAGATCAGCACCAGCGGCTATATATTCGCAAGCACCCCGATAAGCTAACCTTATTACACCCACCTGGATTTGATTTTTATGAAGCCTGTCGCACCAAGCTTAATTGGAATGTTCATGCTGAAGAATTTGCTCTAGATGGCGAAGATGACGAGTTATAAAGAGAGGTCATCAATTAACTATTTGTTTGTATTCAATGAGGTAGGATAATGAATAAAGAAGAAATTTTAGCGGTCATGACCCCTGAGCTGGTCGCCTCTTTTCGCCAAGCCATTGAGCTTGGTAAATGGCCTGATGGCAGAAAGCTGAGCCCAGAGCAGCGCGAGACGTGCATGCAAGCGGTTATGGTGTGGGAACATGAGCATTTACCGCCACAAGAGCGTGTGGGCTATATCCACAAGCCAGTAAAAAAAGATGGCACTGTTGTGGGTGAGGAGTGTGATGTTGAGCATGAACATCACTATCCTAACTTGCCCAATCCTAAAGGCGCTATTCAGCCTGTTAAATTCCGCTCATAAGCCTTAATACTGATCACTACTCATAAAAAAAGACCAACTTCAAGTTGGTCTTTTTTATCATTTATCTGATTTTTATCACCGGTCGCCGTAAAACCACCCACTTTAGGGGGTGGATATAAGGCGACAAGGTTGCTACAATCAATCAGCTATTAAGTTAAACCATCTACAAAAAACAGCCAAGACAAGTATAAATTGCGAGTACGCAGTGTCTTGACTGGTAGATGGTATTCCACACACACCCTCAAACTAGCTCGTGTCAACAGACAATCTTAACGGTAGGGTTAGTTTGAAATAAGAATCTTAGATGCAAGGTGTGAATTGCAAGGCGGTAGCCACCTCTAAGATTTGCGGTCGGGCTTGACCGTCTAGCTGTAGGAATCCCCTCACTTTAGGGAGCATAGGTATCTACACAAATTTACTAGCCGCATCAGCGAATTGACGTAGTTTGTCAGGGGAATAATGATTTACCAGTTCGTTAAAATTAAGCCACTGGAACAATCCTGCCATCACAGCAGGTGCGGTT